>Ga0118677_10009577_pt1 | contig 15095 bp, 13 predicted proteins | sample AliMusrvi5mmetaG_FD_86154 | JGI IMG/M metagenome (GOLD analysis project Ga0118677, IMG submission 86154)
TGGAGGAACTCCTCCCCGGCAAGTGGCGCCCCCTCTCCGCTCAGGCCTGATCATCCACCAACGCGTGGCGCTCCAAAAATGGGGGGACGGGGTTCACCGGACGCTTACACCGCTACGCGGTTGTGCCCGACGACAGCGGAACCGTCAACATAACGCACGTGCCGTGTGGCCGTATCGCTTCCACAGCGGACGTTCCACCCAGATATTTCATTCGCTCGCTGATGGCATGCAGGCCAAAACTATCGTGGTCAGGCGTCAGACGCGAAGACTTGGCGAAACCCACACCGTCGTCGTCCACCTTCACGATCAGATTGCCCCGGACACGGCGCAGGGTAACCGCCGCCCGATTGGCCCGGGCATGCTGAACCACATTACGCAGCAGTTCACGAACGGCGTGAAAGACGATGATCTCGGTCGCATTCGGAAGCGGTATCGCGGCACGATCACCGCGTAACGCAAACGGAACACCGTACTGCTCGGTCATCTTGTCGCAAAGGTCTTCCACAGCGGCCTGCAATCCGAAACGCTGCAGCACGGGCGACGCCAAGTCGAACGTGAGTGCCCTCGACGTCTTTAATAGCCGCTCGATATGGCGACCTACGACCGTAACCGTGTCGCGGTTCTCTTGGCCTTCCACCTGCGTCGCAAGACGGTCAAGATTGAGTTTGCACAGGGCGAGGATTTGCCCCACATCGTCATGCAGGCCGGAGGCAATCCGTCGGCGTTCGGTTTCCTCTGCCACTCCGAGTTGCGACACCAGGGCGTGCAGTTCCTGCTGGCGCTCCAGCAGTTGACGCTCCGCGCGCTGACGCTCGGTGATGTCACGCGAGATGCCGAACAGGGCTGGGGCACCGTTCCACTCTCCGCGAACGACCCGGGTCTCCACGGGGATCAACGTGCCGCTCCGTGTTCGAAGCGGGATGTCGCACAGGTCGACTTTGCCGGCCAGCATGGCCTTGACGACGGATTCCGCACGCCGCCGCTGGGCCGGCGGATGCACCATGGAGATGGGCTTGCCCCGCAAGTACGCCACGCTATACCCAAGCCGGCGCTCCACCACCGGGTTGACGTGAAGCAGTCGTCCGCGCGCGTCGCCGATGAACAGAAAATCCTCCAACGCGCCGAAAAGCGACTGGAAGTTATGCTCGCTGGCCATGACGGCGCCTTCGGCGCGTACCCGAGCGATCGTTGGACCGATCTGGGCGGCGATGGCCTCGATCGCGCTACGAGCCTGCGGGGCAATGTCATCCACTTTGTGTGAGGCAAGATTGAGTACAGCCACCACGCGGTGCGCGTGTTTCACCGGGACCACCGCGATCGCCCGAATCCCTTCGCGGAGCACGGGACGATGGTCGGTGGCGACGATGGAGTCCCGGTTCAGGTACAGTGCCCGCCCGGCCATGACCATGCGGGCCTGTCGCGCCCGTCCCGTGTAATGCGACTCCGAGGCGACAAACGCCTCCGTCAAGCCGCGATGACATACCAGCTCGATCCATCGACGATCGGGATCGACCAGGTAGATGCCGCCGCTGTCAATACCCTCGACCTTGCAGCCGGCAGCCAGGACCCGGTCAAGCGTCTCCCGCAGGGTCCCCGGCGCCGTCAAGGCAATGGCCAGGTCTCTCTGCAGTTTGAGAAGCGCTTCGGCGTGGGCTTCGGGGCTCACACAGTGCGCGACCTTCCGCCGAGATGCGAATCTGTTAAACTTCGACATAGTTACGCGCCGGTTGCCCGCTCCCCCGATCAAGAAGACAACGCCATGATGCTAGCAACCTGCCCGCGGCTGGCAAGCGCGTTCCGCTCTTAACGTCCGTTACGCCGCGGTTTCAGGCACCGCTACCGACAGAACGGCGCCGATGGAGTCGCTGAACACCAAGTCGGCCTCGGCATCGAGCGGCGTGGGCGAGCGGTTGATAACAACGAGACGGCAGGCGCGGGAACGACCCTGCGGCAATCCAGCCGCAGGGTAGACGGCCAGCGAGGTGCCGGCGATGACGAGCAGGTCCGCCTTGCGCACGGCATATTCGGCCGCCGTGAACGCAACCTCGGGCAGCGGCTCGCCGAAGAACACGATCTCCGGCTTGAAGACACCGCCACACAAATGCCGCGGCACGGTCCCCGCCTCAATGGCCGGCCACAGGTCGCTCGTCGGCACCTGAGCCTCACAACGCACGCAACGGCTCGTCGCGAGCGTCCCGTGCACGGGATGGACGAGCGGGCTGCCGGCATCCTGGTGCAGTGTGTCGATATTCTGCGTGATCACGTCCACGCGCGTCCCCGGCCGGCGCGCGAGCGCGGCCATGGCGAGGTGGCCGGCATTCGGCCGCGCACGGCGCACCGTGTCGAGAAAGCGATGCGCAAACTCGTAGAACACTTCCGGCCGCGAGCGGAATATGTCGATGTCAAACACGTCCTCGTTCACACCGCCGGCATAGAGTCCGGTCGGCGACCGGAAATCCGGAATGCCGCTCTCAGTCGACATCCCCGCGCCCGTGAGAAAGACGATGCGTTCGGCGGTGTCGAAGGCGGTGCGGAGGGTGGCCTGTGTATCGGTAGTCGCCTGCATTGCAGCCTGAATTGGCCTCAGTTCATCTTGATCCAAAGGTGCCGTAATTCAAATACCGTGAGAGCACCTTTTCGATGGTGACGCGAAACTAATGTGCAAAGCCCTGCGGCGGGATCATCCGTCAACCGTTTGAGTCTGTCTGCCGAGCTCCACCCTGAATCGTTCGCGTCCGAAAGGTCCCGAATCCAGCCATTCACTTGCGGCAGCCAATGAGGAAAAGTCTTCTCCTGTACATAGGCGATCATGGCTCCAATAGAGTGGCTTGCTCCGTGGTGACCAAACTTGAAACGTTGGATGCCACCCGTCGTGCCGGTTGACGTCACAACATACTCTCGCTCGTCCCGATCCTTTTCCTTTGGCGTGGGCAAGCGTTTGCACTCGATAGGCATAAGCATGTTGAACTGCGTATGTCGTCGGCCTTCGATGTTCACGATCACGCCACAGGGTTTTGGCGCTAAATCGATGGTTCTTTTACGCCGGGTTTCGTCCCGCACTTCAGTTCGGAACTGAACCCAACTCCAACCGATTGCGGCCCGTGCCGCACTGTTCAGATGATCGCACAGTTGGTCGGTGAGGGCTGTTTCTGATGTTTCCTGCTTTCGATCGGGATGGTCACGCCAACAAAGGATCTCGGCCGCGATGAAGTCGAGGAGTTCATACCTCGCAGTTCCTGGCAACAGGACCTCCGGCTCGAGTCTGCCAGTTTGCCCGGAAATGGAGACATCAGCCAACATCACTTTACCCCGTCAGAAGCCCTGTTCCCACAGATCGGTCAACGTCTCGTCCGCATCGCGCAGAGCCACGGACCGCAACCAGTAGCGCAGACGGTCGGGTTTGAGCAGGTAAATGCAGGAGCCGTCGTAAATGCGGGCGATGCGAGTGATGGTCAAACCGCCGTGCCGCTGCTCCCGAAGCAGAGCGTCGAGTTTGCCCTTCAGTTCTTCTGCGCCGCGCCACTTCACGTTGCCCTTACCAAAGACATACGGCTGGCAGATCACGCCCGGCCATACCTGCGGATCAAGGGCGCGAAGGGCATTCTTTTTGTAGATGGCATTTATCTGATCGGTGTAAGTCGCATTGAAATCAGGCAGAGCCTGCATGCCTACCTCCCTCATGGCGAGGGAGTCTTCACCGAGACGGATCAAGTCGCGGTAGTGATCAACGATGTCATCAACTAGAATCTGCTCCTGATGGCTGAGGTCGAAATCTTCGTAGACACTCGGCAAGTTAAGCACATCGCCGCCAGAGATCGCAGTGGCTTTTTGACAAAACAGCCGCGAACTCGTTGCGGCCACAAAGGCACGCAGTACCTTCTTGGAACTCATCATCCTCTGCGCAACTTCTCGCCCGATCCTAGTCTGTGCCTTTGGAAGACCAAACCCGAATATTTGTGAAGTGTAAGTGAGATAACCATCCGTCCAGAAATCGTGATGGAGGTCCATGTTCTCTCTGATCAAGAGTAATGGCGGTGTATATATTTCCTGTCGACGAGGCCACTGATATGATCGTGTCGGAGCGGTAGAAAGACCTTGGCGATCAATACCAGCAGCACCTAGAGAGCCATCTGGCAGGAGCGGTTTGCCGACAACATGATCAGAAGGGCGTGGGTCCGCCGAATTCCCTAATATATAGCCCTCCCCATAGGTCCATCCTTGATCGTCTGCAAATTGTCCGAACGTTTTGAGTTTCTTCAGACGATCCACAAACCCCAGCACGCGTCCGCCACCGAGGAGATCGCTTCGCCAAACTCCATCCTTTGTGAGCGCCAAGTCACGGGGTAACCAGTGCATGTCGTAGTAGTCGATGTCGAAACCTTGTTCGGCATCGGCGCGGCCGCTTCGGCGGAAGGTGGCGTGGAGAATCTTTCGGTCCGGCGGTGGCTGGGCGGCTTCGGCAACGACTACTACAACTTTGGTATCAGCACCGCCCTCATGGAAGAGCCCGCGCACTGAGATGAAATCCAAGATCTCCCTGACATCCCAGCGTTTGATGAATATTCGGCGGAATTCGAGCGACTGCTGGTTGTAGAGGAAGTTGTATTGCTGAAGCATCGAAAGCACGCCGCCTTCGACAAGCATCTCCATGGATTCATGGAGAAAGAGGTAGGCAAGCTGCGTGTCAGGAAGTGAGCCGTGCTCTTCTTGATAGCGCACATACGCTCGTTCGGCAGCCGGGGTGCCCAGAGACGACGAAAACGGCGGATTCCCCACCACCACACCGATCTTCTCTTTCAACTTGCCCAGTTCGCGAGCTTCGAAGAAGCAGCCAGAATGAATACTCTTCCCCCTCAGGTCGGGGAACAACTTGATACTGGCGCGAATTGCTTCCGGCTTCAAAGCATCGCAGAGAGCGAGGCAAAGGCTGAAGGCGGCAAGTTCCACGGCCGCTTCTTCCAAGTCGATGCCATGAACGCGCGCCAAGAGTTTCTTGAGGTCGGATACGGTGGGACTCTTCCAGTCATTCTGGCTTCGCCAATGGAGCACAAGGCGTTTGTAGGCTTCGACAAGGAATACTCCTGATCCACATGCGGGATCTAGGATGATCTCGTCTTCGCGCTCCAGCCGATCCAATCGCTCCCAACTAAGCACTTCGCCCAGCATGAGGCGAACGAGAAACGGCGGCGTGTAAACCGCCACGGCCTTGTCACTGACGAAAAGCTGGTAGATGTGACTGATCAGTTCGATCGGAAGATCTGCGAAGGAGTAACGCTGCCAGAGTGTCATCTGGCCGCCGGGTTCCTGCTTTCCTTCAATCAGGCCCGCGAACTTGACGAGTTGCCGACTACCACGCAAAGCGCTTTTATCTTCTTCGCTAAGAGCAAAGATATGACCGTTGAACCGATCCTCAAGGTGCTCCAGCAAGTCAACCAACGCAGATCCATCCGCCAACACCTGGAAGAATCTCGTCGCTTTTTTCAGAAAACGTCCGAAATAATCGTCCTCGAAAACCTTTCGTGCCTCAAGATAAGCGACCAGCAGCGATAGGATGAGTAGCTTGCGCCGAAGATCTTTGGGTAATAGGCCTTCTTCGGTGAGGTCATGATGGAGGCGTTTCACCTCATCGATCAACGTTTTCTGGGCGGACTGTTTTCCTGAAAGAAAGGCCTTGCAGACTTTCTGATCGTCCCAGAGAGTTCCATTTCGGAGTCGTTCGGCATCCCACCACGGATCGTTAGCGATCTTGGTCGCGATCTTGAGCGTCTTGTAAGGGTTGAAGACCACATTACCGTTCGATTCGAAATCAGCTTTGTGCGCGCACCGGAATAACTCGACCAAGCCTGGAGTCACCCGATACAGCAGAGGCACGCCTCCCCAACTCCAAAGGCGCTGGTGTAGATGAGCGAAACTTGAGTCATCGGGTGGGCCGTCCGAAACAAAGATGAAGGCCTGCGCCACGGGAGGTCTGCCATCGCGACCCGCCTCGAAGAATACGGCGGTGGCTCCGTAGGCGGCGGCCTTTTCCATGATGGCCACCTGTTCCGGTTCCAGGGATTTGCTGTTCTCAAGGTAATCCTTCACAGGCACAAGGCCATCCACGGCAGCACCGTTGCCGCCGTGTGAGAGGTCAACCAACCATTGGATACGGTCACTCATGTTCGAAACTGCGTTGGAGAGAGGTCACTTCACGAACATTCCTGCCCCGTGAAAACTGCGGACTACCCCACCTTTCTGATGAGCGTACAAACAACACCCTGTATAGTCAGTTGCGTGGCCGGGAACAAGTCCGGATAGCGAGGGTTTTCCGACTTGAGGAACATCCCCATCGCCCCCTTGGCCAGAGTCTTCAAGGTGCTCTCCCTGTCGATTAGGGCCACCACGACGTCTCCGATATGAGGCGGCGCATCTGCAGCGGCTACCGCGATGTCGCCGTGGTTGATGCCTCGGCCGATCATGGAATCACCAGACACGCGAACCGCGAAAAGGCGAGCCCTTACTGCCGGACCGAGTATCGCCTTATCCACAAGTACCCGTCCCGTCCATGTCTCGGTCTCTTCAGTCGCCCGGCCGGCAGCGATGGTTCCCAAAATTGGCACGGACACAGCGACTTGCTCACTATCTCCCTGAACGTCCAGCACCTCAATGCCGCGCGATCGCCGCCGATGGACGCGCAGGTAACCATCCCTTGCCAAACGATCTACATGATCCACGGCGGCCTTGGGACTCTGCCAGCGGAACTGTGCTGCAATCTCGCGGTATGTCGGTGCGCTGCCACTGGTTGCGACTTGGTGCCGTATGTACTTGAGTACCCGCGCTTGGGAAACTGACATCTTACGGTTCACTATACAAATGTATAGCTTTCGCAGAAGGTGACGTCAAGCGACTTTTTTAGATCATTCCAGGCCGCCTCATTCCGCTTGCACCCCGCGAGTCCCGGCGATATGAAAGCGGGATTCAAGGAGCCCCACCATGACCACGGTTCGACAGATTGCCTCGTTTCTCGACGGCCTGCTCCAGGCGGACGCTTTCCATGACGACTCCAACAACGGCCTGCAGGTCGAGAACTCCGGCCGCGTGGCCCGGGTTTGCTGCGGCGTGGACGCGTCGCTGGAGTTCTTCCAGGAAGCCCACCGCCGCGGCGCCAGCCTCGTGCTCTGTCACCACGGGCTGAGCTGGGGCGACTCGCTCAAGCGCATCACCGACCTCAACTACCGGCACGTCGGCTTCCTGATCAAGAACAACATCGCGCTCTATGCCTGCCACATTGCGCTCGACGCGCACCCGCGCTACGGCAATAACGCTTGCATGGCGCAGGCGTTGGGGTTGCGCCAACTCAAACCCTTCGGCGCGTATCACGGCAAGTCCATCGGCATCCGCGGCTCGCTCCCAACCGCCATGCCTCTGGCCAAGTTCGCGGCCCGGCTGAAGCAGGTCACGGGCAACGCCGTCACCGTCATGGACTACGGCAAGCCAACGGTCCGCACGGTGGCGATGGTCGTGGGCGGCAGCGCCGTGGGACTTGAAGAAGCGGCACGCTTAGGCACGGATGTCTATCTCTCGGGCGAGCCGAATCTGTCGGCCTACACCAAGGCCCGCGACCTCGGCATGAACGCCCTCTTCGGCGGTCACTATGCCACCGAATCATTCGGCGTGCAGGCGCTCGGCAAACTCCTGGCCCGCCGCTTTGGCGTTCGCGCCGAGTTTGTCGCTCTTGGTGTGCCGTTCTGATGTGGGGCTGGTGTCCTCACCAGCCTCGCCGCGATCGCGCACTTGGCGCAGGCGGACGAGGACGTCCGCCCCACATTTCGACGCTTCAAGGCCTGTTGCGCACCGGCCACGCGAGCGTGAAGTATCCATCCTCGTCGGTCGACCACTGCCCTGTCCACGGCGAGTAGCTCTTCACGCGGATCGTCTGGTTGGACGGCGAGAATTCCATCAACCGCAGGAACCCGTCCCCGCCATTGGGCGAAGCCTGATAATCCGCCAACACGACGTCGATGGCGTGGTCGCCCACCAGTTCGTGTCGGCGCCCTTCGCCGTGCCGATGCCCGCACAGCATCAGGAACACGTTCGGGTTGTTGGTCAAGGCGCTGAAGATCGCCGGGCCTTCCTTCGTCCACGGCGCGGGCGTCGGCCAGGGTGCCGGGTTCAACAGCGAATGCGTGACCACGATGGCCCGCCGATCGGAGTGCGCCTTTAGAACCGTATTGGCCCAGCGCATCAGCCCTTCGTCCTCGCCCGCCGCCATGGTCAGCGCGAGCACAATGAAATCCTGCCCGCCCGCGCTGAATAAATCAAAGTGGTTGTCGTTGTCCGCACTGTAGTGACCGCCATAGTAAGCGTGACCGACGAAATGGTTCGTTCCGAAGAACTGGTTGTATTTTTCCGTGCCGCCGCCATAGGTATCGTGGTTGCCCACGACCGCGCCATAAGGGATCCCGTCCGGCAGGCCGGTCCGTACCGGGTCTTCAAGCCGGCCCATGGCGTTGGTCGCGTTCCGCCATTGCGTCACCACGGCGCTGCCATCGTCGCTGATGTCGCCTTCAAGCGTCACGTATACGATGTGACGGCTGACGCGATTGGAAACGATCCATTCGGTCTGCGCCACGAACATCTCGGGCAGGCCGCCGTGACGGGCGGACGTGTAGAACTGGGTATCGGGCAGCGCGACGATCGTAAAGTCGCCCGGCGCGACGGCGTTCGTCGGCTCGCGGTCAACCAACCCCTTTGGCGCCGGGAATTCCGATTTCCTGGAAGCCGTCTTCCCGGCCTTCTCAACTGACGGTTTAGCCGCCGCCGCGTCGTCCATGTCGGCCGCCCGCCCCACGGGCAGCAATCCGAGCAACACGAGTCGCGCCACCCATGCCCATTTTCTGCTGAAGGTCATAACGTGCTCTCTTCTTTGATCCATGCCATCACCGTAACACCAGCGCCGGATCGAGCAGCACGTGTTGCTCGCGCAGCCGCGCCTGCAGACGGGCCACATCCAAGGCCTGCACGTCGCCGACGACGTCGCGCACGGCGAGGGCCGCGGCCGTGCCGGCCGCTTCGCCCGTCACGGCGCAGGTCGGGATGGCGCGCGTGACATCCCAGACGGTGGTGTCAGCCGATAGGCAACGGCCGGCCGTCAGCAGGTTGCGGTTGCACACGCCGCGGAGGCTGCGGAACGGCAACGCATAGACCGGCCCGGGCTTGCGCCAGTCGCCGGTCAGGCCCACGGCATCGTCAAACCATTGATGCATGTTCCGTTCACTCAGAGAGAAATCAGCCACCAACCGCCGCGTCATCCGGAAACACGCGATCGTCGCCGGCAGGAATGGCTCGATCGCCGAGCCCGGATGCTTGGCGCGCCATTCGGCCAGCCGGCGGCGCAGCAGGTCGCGCGAGCCGACGAGATGCGCCGTCACCTCATCGCCGTCGTCGCCCCGCAAGAACGGCCCCTCCGACTCGGCCTTGCCGCAATCGGGCGCGTAACGGTTCGAGAGCGGCTGCAGATAGGGGACGCCGTCCTTGAGCAGATAGAACCACCCGCACAGCACGTTGCTGTCGAGCGACTCCGTGGCCTCGCCCGCCAGATAGCAGACGTCGGCATCGCCGGTGGCGTCCACGACCGTCCGGCAGGCCACGGCCTGCCGGCCGCTCTTGTTCTCCACGACGAGGTGCGTCACGCGGTCGTGTTCCCGGCGAACCGCGCAGACGCGCGTGTCGTAGAGCAACTTGACACCGGCCGTGAGCACGAGTTTCTCGAGCGCCAGCAGATAGGATGACGGATTGAAATCCACGCAAAAGCGCACTTTCTTCCGTTGCTCCGGGTCGCCGCCGGGCCGCCAGCATTTCGGAATGCCGATAAAGCGCGCCGGCAGGTTGTCCGCCTGCAGATCGGCAACGGAAAGCCGCAATAGTTCCTCGCCCAGCCCGCCGATCACCTGCCGACCGCGGCCGTCGCAAATCGGCAGCCAGATGACCACGTTGCCGAGCGTCGCCAGGCCGCCCAAGGCGCTTTCCTTGTCGAGCAGGCACACCGATGCGCCAGCCCGGGCCGCGGCCACTGCCGCCGCCACGCCGGCAATACCGCCGCCCGCCACCACCACGTCATACGCGCCGCTAACCGGCAGCCGTCGTTCAGGTTCAAGGATGAACGGGTTCATGTCACACTCCTTCGGGGGCCGTCCGCCCGGAACGCCCAATGACGGAGGACCAGGAAGCCAATGCTATTGACGATCGGCTCGGCGACCATCTTCGCCGGCAACTGCGGCCAGTGGGCCGGACCCGTAAACAACCCCACCAGCAGGTTCGACATCGAGTAGGCGCTCAGCCAAACGCAAAGATAGCGGAGTGCCTGACCGCCTGTGCCGCGCGCCTCGCGTCGCTCAAACGTCCAGATCTTGTTGAACACAAAACTGACGATTCCGCCGCAAGGACGGCTGACCATGTTCGCAGCCACCGGCAACCACCCGGCATAATACTGCAGCACCTCGTAGATGGTAAAATCCACGATCGTGCTGAGTGTGCCGACGCCCAACCACCGGCGCACGTGCCGGGCAAACGTCCTGGGACGTGCAACGGGGGTCGCCGCGGCCGGACTGCTGTCGGATTGATTCATGGGAACGCCAAGATACCGAATCGGGGAAGTGCCGCCAAACGAAACCGCGCCGGTCAGGGCAGACGCATCTTAAAGTCCACCGAGGAGGGAGGCGAGGTAGTCATGGTTCCAGGCGGCCATGAGTCGTCTGCTTCGGACGGAGAGCTTCGGCTGGGACTTGTTTGACTTGATGGCGTTGAGAGCAAGTCTGCGTAGAGCGGCAAGGTTTTCGGGGGCATGGCCGGAGCGAGCGCGGCTGTTGTCCTCGCGGAAGGTGACGTCGAGAGTCCAGTGCAATGGGTTTTCGACGCCCCAGTGGCCGCGGCAAGCCTTGGCGAAGGTGTTTGCGTCAGGGGGGATGCTGAGGAGGAAACAGCGTCGCTCGAAGGAGTGGGAGTCGCCGATCTCGCGGACCGAATCGACGATGCCGAAGGAGCGCAAGCCCTCCCACTCAGCGGTATCGGCAAACCAGCCGATCTGGTCGGTAATCCAGTAGCGCCGCGTCTCGACGCGGCCGTGGTCAGCCTCGACGAACTCAACGTAATCGGTCTGCGGCGGACGCAGAGGCGTGCCCAAGGAGGGATCGGGAGGGATCAGGTCGTCGAAAAAGGTCCGGATTTCGTCGTGAGTAGTGCTTTGGTTGCCCTTGAGCGCAAGGCAATAGTCGGCATCGGCTTCGATGATCTCCCGTGCGATCTTCTTCTGACAACCCATGGCGTCGATCGTGACGATGCAACCCTCCAGTTCGAGGGCACGAAGCAACTTTGGGATGGCGGTGATTTCGTTGCTTTTCTCGTCGACTTTCACCTGGCCGAGGGTCAGCCCACAGGTCGAAGCCCAGGCACTGACCACGTAAGGAATGCCCTGTCCTTTGTTACAGGCGCGGCGCTGGGCTTTGCCGTCGAGCGCGACGATCTCACGGCTCAGCGCGGAGCGTAACCCCTCAGTCCACTGCGCAAAGCACTCCAAGAAGGCCTCTGGCTTGATGGCACTGAAGACCCGGTTGAAGGTGTCGTGCGAGGGAATGCCATTGGGCAGTTCCAGGAAACGGCGCAGCCATTCATACTGGGCCTTTCCGAACGTTTCCATATCGGAAAACCCTTCCCCGCCACAGATCACACAGCAGATCCCGATGACCAGGATATCGATCAACTTGTGCTCACGCGTCCGATCCACTCGTGGATCTTCGATGCCCTGAAGACATCCCAGCAAGTCCTTCGGTCGCTTGTCTCCCGCTTCCTGTGTCATGGCCGGCTCCTTTTGTGTTGCCAAATGATATAGTACACTATATCATTTGCAACATGAAACCGACCTTGAAAGCCGCCGTCTTGCTCGAAGAGATGGGCCGAATAGATCGGATGGAGCGAGGGAAGATATGCCAGATGAAAGGCCGAGAACACTTCAACCATCAAACCTGGCAGAAGGGCCGCAACGTCGTCCGCTATGTGCCTCGCGAAGAGGTCGACAACCTACAGGCTGCCATCGACGGCTACGCCCGATTCACGGAACTGGCCCAACACTACGCCGACGAAATCATCCGCTTGACTCGCCAAGACCATGCCCGAACTCGCCTCCAAGAAGACCGCAAAACCTCAAACTCCCGAAAGAATGCATCCCAGAAGCGGCCAGATTAGATGCGTTTGCCCTGCCGCGCCGGTTCGCGCCGGTTGACCTGCCGTGGACGGTCCGCCATACTGGGCCGCTGAAACCAAGGAGAGCAACCACCATGGCATCACCCTTACTCGACACCCTCATGGCCGACGTCAAAACCGCGATGAAGGCTCACGACCAGGAGACGCTGACAGCGCTACGGACCCTCCACGCCCAGGTCAAAGACGCGACCGTCAATGTGGGCAAGGATCCGACAGACGGCGACATGGCGACGATCGTTGCCAAGGCGATCAAGCAACGGCTCGACTCGGTCGAGCAGTTCCGTGCAGCAGCCCGAAACGACCTGGCGGATAAGGAACAGCGGGAGATTGCCCTGTTCCGCAAGTATCAGCCCCAGCAATTGGACCAGGCAGCCGTCGAGGAATTGGTCCGCAAGGTGGTCGCCGAGACCGGCGCCGCCGGGAAGAAGGACCTGGGCAAGGTCATGCAAGCTCTGATGCCTCAGGTCAAGGGCCGCGCCGACGGCAAATTGGTCAATCAAGTCGTCATGGCCCAATTGGGCGCCTGAAGCCCGCTCACCGCATTGAGTAGACGGTGCCTTGCGGCAGAATATCGAACGCGACCGGCCAGTTTGTCACGGCAAAGGCGTTGTTGGAGGTTCTCCACCGGGTTGGGTCTGCCATCCAGGCCCGGAGTTGCGCGGCCGTGCCGCTACAGGGTCCTTCATAGTAGGCATCGTCCAGCGACCCCAGATGCAATGCGGTCCCGTCATTGGTTGATAACCCCGGTGGAACAAAACTCGTTTCGGTCGTGCCGCCCGTGACGTTGTCCCATCCTTTGTTCGCGATGTTGGCGGCCGCGAGCATCACGGCCCCGGTCGGGTCCCCGCACCACGGGACGGCGAAGGCCGCATTGCTGACGATGCTGCCCGTATAGATGATCACCTGGTCGCCGTCCGTCGACAGCGTCAGGGCCGCCCCCGCAGCCTGCCCGACCGACCAGAGGTGGTTAGTCCGATCCCAGCGGACGACCGTGCCCGCTGGCAGTACCGACGACGACGTCCAGTTCAGCGGACCGCGGGCCACCACGTCGCCCAAGTGCTCGCTCCAGCGGAACAAGCCGTTGCTGACCGAACTATCCGTGAAGTGCAACGTGTTGCTCGCGGGAATGTCCCGCAAGGCGACCCAGGCGAACGAATCGTCATCCGTGTTGACCGCCACAATGGCGACGTCGCCGGGGCCGAGTTGCCCGCCAGCCACCGCCACCGCCCCGACCAGTGCCGCCACCACCGCTAGCCGCAAGTTAATTAGCATATAGTCTCCACTAATTATTTAGTAAAGACGATAGCGAGACTCCGGCGGAACGTCAACCGGGGAGTTTCGGAAAAGGAATTGAGGCGTCGCGTTACCGCCGGGCGCCGAAGCGGCGGGGGCCGCTCCGGTACGGGCGGCTGCCGGTCCCGCTTCGCCGCACCTGCTCGCCGCGCTGCATGGGACGCATGGGCTTCAGGGGCGGGGGCAATTCGAGCAGCGCCGGCTCCGGGTTCTGGTAATCCAGGGATTTGCCGATGTACTTCTCAATCAGGGGCAGCGAGAACGATTCGTTCTCGCACGCGAAGGTATAAGCCACGCCCTTGGCGCCGGCGCGCCCGGTGCGGCCGATGCGGTGGACGTAGTCCTCGACGTCGTACGGGATATCGTAGTTGATGACGTGGGTGATGTTGTCGACGTGCAACCCGCGCCCGGCCACGTCGGTGGCGACCATGACGCGAATCGTACCGTCACGGAAGCCTTCCAGCACCTGGAGGCGCTTCTTCTGGGTGACCGCGCCGGAAATCATGTCGGCGTTGATCCCGTACTGCTCGCACTGCCGCAGCACGCGTTCGGTCTCGTCGCGCCGGTTGCAGAACAACAGCACGCGCTGCAGATTTTCGCGCAGCAGCAGGTTGTAGAGCAACGCAAAACGCTGGTCAGCCTGGACCGTGTAGACAACTTGCTCGACCGCATCGAGGGTCACGTGTTCGGACTCGACTTCCACCTTGACCGCATCGTTCATCCACTGCTCGGCAAGACGCATGATGTCACCGCTCAGCGTGGCGCTGAACAACAGGGTTTGCCGTTCCTCGCGGGGCGGCGTCGCCCGGATGATCGTGCGCACGTCGGGGATGAAGCCCATGTCCAGCATCCGGTCGGCCTCATCGATCACGAGCACCTCGACCTGATGCAAATCCACGCAGCCGCCGCGCTTGAAATCCAGCAGCCGCCCCGGGGTGGCGACGAGAATGTCCGGGCTGGAGGTCCTGAGAATGTCCTGCTGCTTCCCGTAGTCCATGCCGCCATAGACGGCGAGCGTTCGCAGGCCCGTATAAGGCGCCAGTTCGTGGGCGTCGCTTTCGATCTGGATCGCCAACTCGCGCGTCGGCGCGAGGATCAGGGCGCGCGGCGTGCCGTGGCGCGCCGGCGTGGCGCGCGGGTTGCGCAGGAAGCGGGTGTACATGCTCACCAGAAACGCCGCGGTCTTACCCGTGCCGGTCTGAGCCTTACCGGCCACATCCTTGCCCTCAATCGCGGGCGGGATGGCGACGGCCTGGATCGGCGTACAGTATTGAAAGCCCAGGTCGGCGATCGCGTGCATGATCTCCGTCGGCAATCCGAGGTCGTGAAAGCGCGTCTTGCCCTCGACGGGCTCCACCGGGAACTTGTCAATCGACCACCCCTGGTGGCGTTCGGCCGCCGTGGCTTGTGGAACCACCGGCTTGGGCGGACGGGGCGCATGGGGGGCCGGCGCGGGACGAGCGGCGCGGGGCGCCAGTGGATCTGAATCTGGCCGGGCGCAAAGGGACCCTCGGCGAGAACTTCGGCGAAGGCCGCGGGCGTGGGAACAATTTCCATCCGTGCTA
>Ga0118677_10009578_pt1 | contig 15094 bp, 14 predicted proteins | sample AliMusrvi5mmetaG_FD_86154 | JGI IMG/M metagenome (GOLD analysis project Ga0118677, IMG submission 86154)
CTTTTATTATTGGCCATGGATCCTGAAAAGGCACACCAGCTTCTGGAAAAGATTACAAAGTTTATTGAGGATTGGGTTCGTTACCAGAAAGCTTGTTTTCCTACGATCGAAGGGATCCTTTTGCTCGATGATATCGTTGGGTTTGTTGGAGAGGAGGATTGCCGTGAATTCGTTGTACCCAGCCTCAAACGCTGTTTTGGCGCTTTTGACTCTAAAATTGGCTTCTTCCACAACGATGCCTTTGGCCTGACTTGTGCCCCTTTCCTGCAGGAGATGGGAGTAGACCTCTTTAACTTTGCCTTCGACCATCCGATCAACCAAATCAGGGAGCTGGCCGGACCGGAAGTTGCCCTGATTGGCAACCTGCCACCCCGCGATGTTCTGGCAGCATCTTCCCCGGAAGCGGTTTATTCCGCTACCCAGGCGATGATGAGGGAAACTACCGACCACAACCGGATGATTTGGTCGTGCGGGGGCGGAATTCCGCAAAATGTGCCTACCGCAAATCTTCAGGCGTTCGTGAAGGCAGTAAAAGATTATCAATAATATTTACCATAACCAAACAATTTGACCACATGGACAACACTTTTGAACTCAAAAAGGGAAAACTGGTATTCGAAGCAGACAAGATCCTGATCAGTGATGATGTTAAATACCAGCGGCGTATGAGGCTGATCTCAGCCATCTTTCTGGTTGGATTAGGCATTTTTAATATTTACAACTATATCAGAACGAATGATGAACATTTGTTGAGAAGCGGAATTTTGGTTGGAACGATCGGCCTATTTTTTGTGATCAATGCTTTTTTGGTCAATGTGCAGTCAGAAATCGCACTGACGGATGTCAAATCCATGAAGTTAAGGAAGATTTTCTTCAGGGAATTTCTGGTCATCAAATTGAACAATGGGAGACCCAGACAGGTTGCCGGAATCTACAATGCCGAAAGACTTGAGGAATACATCAAAACTATTCCACTTTCAAATAGTCAGTTATGAACAACACCTTTGAATTAAAAAAAGGCACACTGGTCTTTGAAATAGATAAAATCGTTATTACCGACAATGCACGCTACGAAAAACGGTACAGGCTGATTTCCTCCTCGATTTTGATCTTTTTTGGCCTTTATGAATTGATCAAATATTTGGGTAAAAGTGAGATGTTCTCCTTCAGATTTGGACTACTCATGGGTGCTTCTGGATTGGTAAATCTTGCTTTTGAGTACTTTAAATCCTCTCAAAGTGAAATATATTACAAGGATGTAAAATCATTGAAAGTGAACCGGATCTTTTCCAGTGACGTCCTTTTTATCAGGATGCACAACAACAAAACCAGACGGGTCAATGGTATTTACAATGCTGAAAGGCTGGCTGAGTACATTCAAAGCAGTTCATTTCCAATATAGTATTGTTTCTCTTGTCTTCATAGGATCAAATTTTTAAATCACGATCATCCAACAAACCAAACTTATGGAAAGAAGAAATTTTCTGAAAAACTCCTCCTCTGCCATGGCAGGAGTGATTTTGGCCCCGACCATCGTGCCCTCTTCTGTTTTCGGAGCGAATGCGCCCAGCAACAAGATCAACATTGCGCAGATCGGTTTTGGCCGGATCGCCATGGGGCATGACCTTGCTGAAACTCTTCCGCTCGATGCGGCCCGTGTCATCGCGGTAGCGGATCTGGATTCAAACAGGGTCGCAAAAGGCAAGCAGTTTATCGAAGATTTTTATGCCAAAAAGAGCGGTAGCGCATCGGCCGTCAACGTGAAGACCTATGGCGATTACCGGGAGATGCTGCTCAACAAGGAGATCGATGCGGTGATGATCTCCACCCCCGACCACTGGCATGCCCAGCCTGCCATCGAGGCTACCCTTGCGGGAAAGCATGTCTATTTGCAGAAACCTACAGCCTTAACAATTGCTGAAGGCAGAATGCTTGCCGATATTGTCAAGAAAAAAGGAAATATCTTCCAGCAGGGAACACAGCAGCGGGCCATGCCCCAGTTCCGAATCGCAGCCGAACTGGTCCGGAATGGCCGGATTGGTAAACTCCATACCGTCAAAATCGGCCTCCCTGGTGATCCTTCCGGTCCTGTGGCCCAGGAAATGCCCATACCTAAAAATCTCAACTATGACATGTGGTTGGGATCAACTCCTGAAGTATTCTACACCGAGATGCGCGTTCACCCCCAAAACAGCATGAGCGACCGTCCGGGTTGGCTGCGCTGCGAGCAGTTTGGTGCCGGCATGATCACCGGCTGGGGACAGCACCATTTCGATTCGGCTGCCTGGGGTATGGATACCGAATACACGGGTCCAATTACCATCAATGCCATGGCCACCTTTCCCAAATCGGGCTTGTGGGATGTGCATGGCGACTTCCTGGCGGTAGCCGAATACAAAAACGGCATTACCCAATTGACCAGCGGAGCCTATCCAAACGGCATCCGTTACGAAGGAAGTGAAGGATGGATCTTTGTTTCCAGAGGTGCTTACACCGCCTCAGCCAGCGATCCGGTTGCCCAAAGCAAGAGCAATGCTGCGCTGAATGCCAGCGATCCACGGATTCTCACCTCAGTCATCAAGGAAAATGAGATCCATTTGTACAAAATCAACAACCAGCATGAAAACTGGCTCGATTGCATCAAATCGGGCAAGGAAACCATCTCTCCGGTCGAGAAGGGACATAGGGCCTGTACCGTTTGCCTTTTGACCCATATCTCCATGAAACTGGGAAGAAAGCTGAACTGGGATCCAGATACGGAAAAATTTGTGAACGACGAGGAGGCCAATAAGCTTTTGTCGAGATCACAGCGTTTTCCTTATGGTACGACCAATATCAAAATTTGAAAATGTAGTAATTTGAAAATTTGATAATTAGGAAGTTAAAACTTAAATTTGGAGCACAACCGTGATATAATTACTGGGTTTGTGATACCCGTTCAACAGGAAGGTGAAATATACCGTGCAGGAGTGCATCAGGGCATCTGAATAGGGGAAGTGTATTATTCGGTAACATTTCTTTTGTTCCATTAAACCAATTTCAAACAAATTGATCCAAGAGGGAAATAACTAGAACCAAATGGAAATTTGGAGATCAATTGAGTTGATTTCGAATTCAATTTTCTTCAAATTAACCTGACTATTTGAAGCCTCTTATCATCTATTTGTATGTTCATGTTTGAATTCAAAAAGTGGATTGCCTTTTGTTGTCTCATTACTTTGTTTATACCGAATGGCTATTCCCAAAAGCAAATACAAAGCAGTATTTCAGGTTTCATCATAGAAGAATCTTCCGGAAAACCACTCGAATTTGCACAGGTTATCCTGAAAAAAGCGAAGGATTCCATATTTGTACAAGGTGCAGTCACCGATAACAAGGGAAAATTTTTATTTGAAAAAGTCCCTGCCGGGGAATACAGGATCAGCTACAGTTTCATCGGCTTTGAAAACAGAAAAACGGAGCCTTTCACACTAAATTCGGGAGGCATCAAACTAAATCTTGGGAAGTTGTTGATTTCTGAGACAACCAAAGCACTCAATGAGGTTGAAATTACGGGCCGCAGGTCGACATTTGTCAATTCGATCGATCGCAAGACTTTCAATGTGGGCGAAGACCTGATGAGCAAGACCGGTTCCCTGAGTGATCTGTTGCAGAATGTGCCTTCGGTACAGGTCGATATCGACGGAAATGTCAGTCTGCGAGGTTCTGATAACGTAACCATCCTGATCAATGGCAAGCCATCGGCCATGATGAATTTGAACCGGGCCGCCGTATTACAACAGATTCCGGCCAATTCGATTGAGAAAATTGATGTCATCACCAATCCTTCAGCCAAATACAAACCGGATGGAACCTCCGGCATCATCAACATCGTGCTAAAAAAGAACAAAAGCCTGGGCATGAATGGAAATGCTGCGGTCAATGTCGGAAATGAAAGCCGCTACAACGGCAACGTGACCATCAATTACAACCCCGGGAAATGGAATTTCTACGGAAATGCCGGTGTTAGACAGGACGAACGGCAACGTATCAACCAGATTTCCACCCAGACCCTTTCCAACGGTGCAGAAACCTCCTTCATCCACAACCATTCAGAGAGCAGTGGTCGGCCATTCAGCAAAATTATCGGGCTGGGAACCGATTTCAAGATCAACGACAGGAATAAAATGGGCTTATCTGTCAACTACAACAACCGGACGCAAACCCAAAACGATATTTCTGTTTACACCATCGATTCTCTCGATGTGCACAAGGAAGATTACAACCGCAACCGCAGGCAACCCCAAAATGAGACAGACCTTGAATCCACCTCCTATTTTCAGCACAATTTTGGAAAGGAAGGGCACGATTTGAATTTGAATTATACCAATTCACACTCCAGGGAACTGGAAGACAACTATTATACAAATATTTACAGGCTTCCCGTCTCCCAAATCAATTATGACAATGTGTTTTATGACCGGTCCAACCGGGAATCACAGTTTTTGGCCGAATATGCCAATCCGCTTTCTGAAGATTCCAAACTGGAAGCCGGTTTTGAGATAGACTACATGCACAACGACATGGATCTCCACCGGGATACTACAGCCATGAACCAGACTGAATATGTGATGGATGTCTCCCGATCCAACCATTTTATCCGTTCTGAACAGACACAGGTACTCTACGTAACCTACGAACGGGAATTGGGAAAATTTGGTTTCCTGGCTGGATTGCGTGGTGAACTGACCAATTCCACCGCTAACCTGGTGACCAAAAACACAATTATCAATGACCACTACAACCGTCTGTACCCTACTTTGCACACCTCTTACAAAATATCAAACGGCCATGAGCTGCAGTTCAATTACAGTCACCGGATTCGCAGGCCGGAGGATGAACAGTTGAATCCCTTTCCGGAATACCAGGATCCCCATAACATCAGAGCAGGCAATCCGTACCTGAAACCCGAGGACATTCACTCCATTGAATTGGGTTACCAGTACAAAAAGAAAGCGCTAACATTCATTTCAACGGTGTACTGCCGTTTCAACTACAACGGAATTACCTCAATTACCAAAGTCAGCGGCGACACCCTGATTTCTACCCTTCAAAATTTGTCAAAAAGTACCTCTGCCGGACTTGAGTTGATTTTAAGCAGTAACATTGGCAAAATAGCCACCGTCAACCTGAGTTCAAATACCTTTTACAACGTCATCGATGCCTCCGAACTGGGTTATAGCGGAAGCAAAGCCGATGTCTCCTTTACAGTCAATGGAAGCGTGGGCTTCAATTTGACCAAGAGTACCATATGGCAAATCACTTCGATCTATACTGGGGAACAACTAACACCACAGGGGAAACGGTTGCCCTCGTTTGTGCTCAATACAGGTCTGAAACAGGATATCCTGAAAAAGAAGGCTGCCATCGTATTAACTGTTTCGGATGCCTTCAATTCGTTGCGGATGAAATCACAGATTGATACACCTGAACTTCAGCGCTATGAAGACCGGAAACGCAGTGCCCGGATCGTCTATTTCGGATTCACCTACAGTTTTGGAAACTCCGGGAAAAAGCAAAAAGAGGGTACCTTGAAATATGACAACCAACTTTAAATGTTCCATCATTTGAATAACTTTATTGAATTTAGTTCACTTTAATCAAGTAATCACATTTCTTAAATGAACAAATTATCCCTTTTGGTTATCCTGTTGGTAGCTTCATGTGGGATAAGTTCGCTGCATGCCGCCAGACTTACTGCCGTGAAGGTAGTTTCCAAAATCAACGTCACCATCGATGGCAAATACTTCACCAGCTAAGTTTGCTCCTCCGATGAAAAGTACCCCTTTTATATCCGGTCAACGGCCCACTTTCGGGTGGCTCGGTAACTTCGATGCGCAATGGCGAATATCCGCACCATAGCTCTTTATTCTTTGGATGCGATCAGGTAAATGGCGGAAATTACTGGCAGGAATGGTTGGAACGCGGACGGATCATCTTCTTGATTCACAATGGATTACGATTTCTATTCACCAACCCCACTTTATTGGCCTGCCAACGATAAAGAGACTATCCTTAAAAAAGGAGAGACACTGATGCTACGTTACAGGGTGCTGGTACATGGTGGTACAACTTCAGAAGCGGGTATAGCAGAGCAATTTGAACATTACAAGTATTTTAGCCATTGGCCTTTGCATCATCGAATTCTCCTTCCCACCGTGCAATCACGGCAGTGGCAAGGCAGTTGCCGATGACATTGACGCCCGTTCGGGCCATATCAAGAAGCACATCGATGCCAAGGATGATCATCACCGGTTCAACCGGTAGTCCGAAAGTGGTGACGGTTCCAAGCAAGATCACAAAGGAGGCCCGCGATACCCCTGCCACACCTTTGCTGGTGAGCATCAGGGTCAATGCAATCGCAAACTGCTGCCCAATGGGCATATCTACTCCTGCTGCCTGTGCCACAAATATGGCTGCCAAAGAGAGATAAAGGGTGGATCCATCCAGGTTAAAGCTATATCCGGTTGGGATAACAAAAGAGACGATTTTCCGTGGAACTCCAAACTCTTCCATCGATTCCATGGCAGAGGGCAATGCAGACTCTGAATTGGCTGTCGCAAAAGCAATAGAGGCCGGTTTTGAAACTGCATAGACAAATTTCAACACCGGAATCCTGAAAAGTAGGGCTGCCGGCAGTAATACCAGCACCAAAAATGCGATCAGGGCAACATAGAGGGTAGCCAACAGTTTCAAAAGGGTAAAAATCACATCGGTACCCATGTGGCCAATTGTAAAGGCAATTGATGCGAAAACAGCCACTGGGGCAAAATACATGATGATGTTCGTGAACTTGAACATTACCTCGGTCAGGCTGGCCGTAAATTTCAACATTGGAGTCTTGTATTTTTCCCCCAGCATGGAGAGGGCAATTCCAAAAACAATGCTGAAAATCACAATCTGAAGTATGTTCCCTTCCGAAACAGCTTTGGCAATATTCTCGGGAAAAATATGGAGGATAAACTCCTGAGTGGTCTGCATCTTTGGCACATTTACCGGCAAGTTCCCAGTCATGGCTGACAGGTTGATTCCTACGCCCGCCTTGGAAATATTGATGGCGATCAAACCAATAAAAAGGGCAAATGTGGAAGCCACCTCGAAATAGAGGAGCGATTTCCATCCCATCCGGCCCACTTGTTTCAGATCTGTATGGCCTGCAATTCCATTGACAAGGGTGGCAAATAACAGCGGGGCAATGATGGTTTTTATCATCCTCAGGAAGATCTCACTGAGAAATTGCAACGTCCCTGCCGTTTGAGGAAAGCTGTATCCAAATTCGGCCCCGGCAACCAATCCAAAAAGAATCCAGAAAGTGAGTGATTTTTTTCTCCACGCCAGAAGTCCAAAAGCAGCGATGGTGGCCATTCTGCCTACCATCAGAAGTTCACTGCTCCAATTGACAAGGTGATATATTTTCAGTAGAGAGAACAGAACAGTGACCGTGAATGTCGCTACTAAAACTAAGGTGATCCAGTGTAGGGAGTATTTAGGATTGGTTTTATTTTCCAATTTTCGACATTTTACTGTATTAGAATCAATTCCTGCTTATTTAATGAATTTATTCTCGCGTAGTTCCTTGAAAGCAAGCGTTAGTTCGGCTTCGGTATTCATCACTACCGGGCCGCGCCATGCGACGGGTTCTCCTATGGGTTTTCCGGCAATCAGGATAAACCTGGCACTGGTTTTGCCGGAGGTGATCTTCACATGCGGCCCTTTGCCAAAAAGTGCACCCTGGCCGGCCCTCAAAGGCTCTGATCTGCTGTCATCCAAATGTGCCCTTCCTTCAAAGAGATAGGCAAATACGGTATAATCGGTGTTGACAGATGTTATAAACTCGGTATGTGCAGGCATCTCCACATCAAAATAGTCCGGATCTGCAATGATGTTTTCCAGAGGACCGCTCCTGCCCTGAAAACTTCCTGCCAAAACTTTAACGACCACCCCGTTGGGTAAAACGACAACAGGCGTCTTGGAGGCAGGGATATCCTGGTAATGAGGTGCAATCATCTTTTGAGCTGCTGGCAGATTCACCCACAACTGAAAACCACCGACCCTGCCTCCTGTATCCTTTGGCATCTCCTGGTGAATAACTCCACTCCCTGCAGTCATCCACTGAATATCACCCTTGCCGATTACACCGCTGTTACCCAAGCTGTCGCTGTGCTCAACCTGGCCTTCCAGCATATAGGTGACCGTCTCCATTCCCCTGTGCGGATGCCAGGGAAAACCGGCCAAATAATCGCTGGGGTTGTCGGTAACAAAAAAATCTAGCAACAGAAATGGATCAAGCAATCCCTGTTCGTATACTCCAAATATTCTGGTGAGGCGAACACCTGCTCCATCTGAGGTAGGTTGTCCGTGGATGACCCTACTAATTTTACGAAACTCTTCCATTGGGTACTTCAGATTATAAAAGTCATGATGGAATGCGGTAAACTATTGGCCTTGGCCGCTTTACCGATGATCCAAAGATTGACTGGGATCTTTTCGTCAGATTTGTTAAGGACGATGACCACCAATTTCCCATCAGGATTGAGAAAAGCTGTTGTTTCGAGCTTGTCACGATTGGAGGAGCAGGCAATCCTTTTCGCACCAGGCAAAATAAACTTGGAAAAGTGTCCGATGTAAAAGTAACTGTTGGTAAAGACGAGCTTCCCGGCAGGGAAAAGGGCATGAACCGGCGCAAAGCAGAAATTACCTACATGATTGGGACCACCCTTGTCGTCCAGCAGAATATTCCAGTCGGTCCATGCAACGGTTCCACAATTGAAATCGTTGACCATTGAGTGGCCGTATCTTTCACCATTCGACCAGCTTTGTATGCTGTCTAAACTGTATTTCTCCACGCAGCCTTCACTGAAAACCAGATTCGTTTTGGGAAAAGCTTCCTTTACCAACCTCAGATTATCGAATTGCATTCCACTTTTGGTCCAGGTTTCGTACCAGTGAAAGGCCATTCCCCAAATGTATTTCGCTGCCTCCGGATCGCCCAGCACTACACTCGCACGCTGGAAGATCAAATCTCGGTTGTGGTCCCAAACCATGAGTTTCTTATTACTCATATTGTTTTTCTGCAGAGTCGGACCCAGGTAGTTCTTTACAAAGTCCCGCTCATCTTCTGCTGTAAACTGGCAAGACTCCCATTTTTGAACTGCCATCGGTTCGTTCTGGACGGAAAGTCCCCATACAGGTATCCCTATGGCTTCATAGGCCTGGATAAACTTCACATAATGATTGGCCCAAATTGGATAGCAACTTTTTAGCACCTTTCCACCATTGATAAGGTTTTTGTTGTCTTTCATCCAGGCCGGCGGACTCCAGGGTGTCACAAAAAGATTCAATTTCCCGCCGGCAGCCGTAATTGCCTTTTTAATGAGCGGGATTTTGTATTTTTCGTCGTGTTTCAAGTTGAAACTATGAAGCGAAGAATCGTTTTCAGAGACATATCCGTAAGAATCAGAAGAAAAATCACAGGAGCCGATGTTGGTCCGTGCAAAATTGTAACCGATCCCCTTCTCCTTGTCGTAATAGGCATCCAATAAATCCTTTTGCGCTGCTGCAGGGAGTTTTGCAAAAACCTCGGCAGAGGCATCCGTCAATGCACCACCTATCCCAATGATTGACTGGAATGTCCTGTTTGGGTCAACGAATACGCAAACCTCAACCTCGGAAGGCTGATTCAATGCAGCGAAAGGAGCATCAGCAATTTGTGATAACCTTAGGTCTGTATTTTTGGCAGTAACAAAAATCTGAGCTTTAAGAGGATTGATTGATTTCGTCTTGGTTTTTTCCTGTGAGCAGACAATGGTGAGTTGACCAAAACAGAGAGCAGTCAACATAAACATTCGAAGTGTGCGTTTCTTTCTCATACATAAATGGTTTATTCGTTTAATCCTGTCAAAACAGAATAGATAAGATCATTCTGGAATGTTTTGATGCGTTGAAGTTAGAAAAAATGTGGCAATCCGGTGTTTCTGCCTAATGAAATCTGAAAGTGAGAAATATTTTACAACTCTTTACAAGACCCCTGGAAGCTGATTTACCCTGCTCCCATTTTACCAACATTTTGTTTGCTGAGCTGAACTTATATCTTTAGATTATCTTTGTGGCCAATATGCAACAGCTCAGGAAAATACATCAGGTGGAAAAACATGGTTGGCATCCCCGCAATCTGCACCGGGAACGATATGATTTTCAGAGGTTGATGCATTGTTGTCCTGAATTGTCTGAGTTCGTAAAAGTGAACAGTTATGGGGATGAATCCATCGACTTTTTTAACCCAACCGCTGTTAAGTGCTTGAATAAAGCCCTCCTAACCTGTTTCTACGGCATCGGATACTGGGACATTCCTGCCGGATACCTTTGTCCTCCCATTCCCGGTAGGGCGGACTACATCCACCATGTGGCTGATTTACTTTCCAATGGTGCTGAAAATATTCCGTCAGGACTGCTGGTTCATTGTCTTGATATCGGTGTGGGTGCCAACTGCATCTTTCCGATTATCGGAAACAGATCCTATGGCTGGTCCTTTGTAGGCAGCGATATTGATCCTTTGGCTGTTGAGAATGCCAACCGGATCGTGAAGAAGAATCCCGTACTTGAAAACAATATTGAAATTCGGTTGCAAAAAAATGCGAACAACATCTTTACTGGGATCATGCATCCCGGTGAGCATTTTGACCTTGTTTTTTGCAATCCTCCGTTTTATGGCTCCGCGTCCGAAGCAGAGACCGGATCACGGCGAAAAGTCAGCAATTTGAAAGGTATCCCGAACCATCCTGTGGTAGCAAATTTTGGAGGCCGGCACAATGAATTGTGGTGCCATGGAGGGGAAGTGCAATTTGTCAGGCAAATGATCCTGCAAAGCAAGCAATTGCCCCGGGCATCCACATGGTTTACTGCCTTGATTGCCAAGAGTGAGCATCTTTCACCGATCTACCAAACCCTAAACAGCGTTAACGCCAACGAAATCAGAACCATTCCCATGGCACACGGAAATAAAAAAAGCAGAATCGTAGCATGGAATTTTTCATTGGAGGATACCCAACGCCCAGCTAAATCCGAAAAATCCTGATTTCTGCCAAACACGATCAGGACCCGATGAATCCGTTTCTTCTATTTTGATATGATTCAAGGAATTACGCCCAATGACCTTTTTGTGACTAATTAGTCGTTTGCAAAACCTGTTCCCTCTCCAGCAACTTTTTCTTCAGCAACGCATACGGAACTTTCTGAACAGCCTGCCGGTTGTCAATGGCCAGACAGGCCGCCATTGCCGCAGATTGTCCGAGTATCATAAAAACAGGTTCCATGCGAATCCAATCTATACCCGCAATGAACAATGCCTTCTTCATTTGTAATTCCGGATACAAAAAATGAGGCTGGAATTCCAGTAATTTTTGCATTAAATACATTTATTTGTATTTTCAGCTTGATTTTCTTGGATGCCTGCTGCTTCTAAACCTTTTCCTAAAAATTTAAATTCGCTTGCTATGAGGTTAATTCTTTTGGTTGCCGGACTAATGCTAATATCCTGCCACAACAGCAAAACCACCAAAAATACTGAGCCACTGCAACCCTCTGTCCAGGCAGGTGCTGACCGTGACCCGCATGGATGCATCCCATCCGCCGGATATACCTGGTCGGTGCTCAAAAAGGATTGCATCCGGCTTTTTGAGACCGGCATCCGTCTCCAGCCACAGGATTCGACAATGTCCCAATCGGTCTCTGCCTTCATTATTTTCAATGCAGATCAATCAAAAGCAGAGTTGTTCATTCCTGGCAGACCTGCCTCAGTTGTACTTGACCGAAGAGGTTCGGAAGGTGTCCATTCCTGGGAATCGGGCGAACTGAAGTTGTATCCTTCGAAAGGATACCTGCTAAAAGAAAAGGATAAGGTTATTTACCATGGGGAATAACCTTAAAATAGTTGACAATTGAAATTGGACAATTGACAATAACATAAGATTCCATATCAATTATCTTATAAATTTCGTCATTCGAAAAATAAATTTTTGAAGAACTTAAATGATAAAAAGTAAACACTATTAATACATCAATTGCCTATGAAATCAAAACTGCTTACATTGTTCATCCTGTTGCTGGGACTTCAACAGATCAGCATCGCACGGATCACCGATGCTGAAAAAGCCCTGCGGACACAAAAAAACAGACACCTTGCAAGGTTGGAGAAAAGGTGGAATTACCAAGTTAAGCATGTCGCAGACCTCCCTGACGAATTGGTCTGCCGGTGGGCAGAATTCATTTTCCATCAACGGGCTGTTTAGTGCTTATGCCAACTACAGGAAAAACAAGGCTGCCTGGGATAATTCCCTGGATATAGGGTATGGCCTCCTCCGGCAGGACAAAAACAGCGGCCTCATGAAAACTGACGACAAGTTCGACCTTCTCTCCAAATATGGTCAGCAGGTTTACAAGAGTTGGTACTATCCGGCACTTTTTAATTTCAATACACAATTGGTGTATGACGACGATATCAAGGTGGGAATAGATACCAACAAGGATGGAATTGTGGACAAGTTCGGAGGACCAAAGATCCAATTCAAGGAGATTTTGGGTGTTGGAATTGCCTGCAAATTTTAATGGTTTACTAGTTGTCAGGAACTTGCACTATCATAATACGACCTTAACACGAACTCAATTGGAATAAATTATTATTCAAAGCAAAAAATGGAACCTTCGCAATCGGAAATCCGCAATTTCAATTCCATCAGTCCTTCGGCAAAATCCCTCTTGTTCATGAAAGGACATACAACGATCCCCTATGCCCAAAAGACCGCTGAGCTGATGGCCCAACCCGGTCAGTTCCAGCCAGATTTCAAAAACAGGGACACTACTTTTTGGGCCAGGACGCTTCATTTTGAAAGCAGATACCTCTCACTCGACCAGCTCCTCGAGGGACTGTCGGCAACAAATATCATTGAGTTGTCATCCGGCTTCTCCTTCCGCGGGCTTGACCGCGTCAAAAACCATGCTATTCATTACATTGATACCGATTTACCAGAAGTGATAGCCGTCAAGCAACCATTGATGGAACTTTTGAAAAAGGAGGAGCCGGATGTGAAAGGTGAATTGGAATTGTTGCCCCTCAATGTCCTGGATGAAGATGAATTTCAGAAAATTGTCAACCGCCTTCCCAAGGGCGAGGTTACCATTCTCAACGAGGGCCTGCTGATGTATTTCGATCAGGCAGAAAAGGAGAAGCTTTGTAACATCATCCACAAGCTCTTAAGAGAACGTGGAGGCTGCTGGATTACCGCAGATATCTATCTGAAAAATGAAAAGGGCAATCTGAAATTAAAATTAGATTCCAAAACAGAAGAATTTTTCAGACAACATCGCATGGAAGAGAATAAATTTGAGAGCTTTGAGGAAGCCGAATCCTTTTTTAACAGGATGGGATTTGTGATTGACAAAGAGGCAGTTGTAAACCACTCCCAATTAAGTTCGCTGAAATATTTTATGAAGTATACCGGATTCTTCCAATTGTTGAGGTTTCGCAAGGCAGGAAAAATTCAAAAAAGCTGGCGACTAAAACTGGCAGCTTCCTGACCAAAAGCCCTTATCATCCGCATGGCATCAAGGTCAGGTTGACTTCGGGGGAAGTCGGCAGGGTTCAGGTGATTAAATAAATAGAAAATCTTAGCATGAAAAGTGCCTCCCTGAAGGAGATCAAAACAGAACTTGCCCGCTTGCATCCGGCGCGTTTGCTGGAACTATGCATCCATCTGGCAAAATACAGGAAGGAAAACAAGGAGTTGCTGACCTACCTGCTTTTTGACTCCTACGATGAGAAGGAGTACATCCGTCAGGTAAATTCGGATATGGATGAAATGTTCGGGGAGATCAACAAGGCAACATCTTACCTCGCAAAAAAAGGGATCCGCAAAATTCTGGCGTTCGCAAACAAGCAGATCAAATTCTCAGGGTCCAAACAGACTGAAGTAGAAATATTGCTCCATTTTTGCAAAAAACTTAGAAAATCCGGCATTCCACTTCATTACAACAGTTCACTCGGCAACCTCTATGGCCGACAAGTTCAAAAAATCAGGAAATCACTCTCCACACTCCACGAAGATCTGCAGTTTGATTATGAGGAAGAGGTGAAACTGTTGTAATAAGTTGAGGAGTTTTATTGGGTAGAAGGGGAATCAATTACAGCTTACAAATTACAAAATAAAGGTTACCAAGAATATGGATCAAATCAACTGGGGAATCATCGGATGCGGCAATGTTACGGAACTGAAAAGCGGTCCGGCATTCAACAAGGTGGAAGGCTCAAAACTCGTTGCCGTAATGCGGCGCGATGCCGGGAAAGCTGCCGATTATGCCCTAAGACATGGTGTACCGAAATGGTATTCCAATGCAGACGAACTCATCGGCGATCCCGATATCAATGCCATTTATGTAGCCACACCTCCTGACACCCATGCATCCTATGCCATCGCAGCGATGCGGGCAGGAAAACCGGTCTATGTTGAAAAACCCATGGCCCGGAACTATACAGAGTGTCTGGAGATGATCAGGGTGTCTGAAGAAACAGGGATACCGCTTTTCGTTGCCTATTATAGAAGGACACTGCCCCTGTTCCTGAAGGTCAAGGAGTTGGTTGATAATGGGGCCATCGGCCAACCGCTTACAGTTACTATCCGCCTGCACAAAGCCTTCGGCATTAAAGACCAGTTCGCCGACCAACAGTCCTGGCATGTAAATCCGTTGGTGAGCGGTGGCGGTCACTTTTACGACCTTGCCTCCCACCAGCTCGATTACATGGATTTTCTCTTTGGTCCCGTGACTGAGGTTGAAGGGATCGCCCATAATCTGGCAGGTTATTATCCGGCAGAAGACACCGTTTCATCTTCATTTACCTTTGGATCCAAAGTTACCGGAACAGGAAGCTGGTGCTTTGTGGTTGGAAAAGAGGCCGAAGAGGATCTCATTGAGATTTCCGGAACGAAGGGGAAAATAACCTTTTCCTGCTTTCAACTCGGAGATGTGTTGTTGATTCAGGAAGAGAAAACCAGCAGGTTCAATT
>Ga0118677_10009579_pt1 | contig 15091 bp, 8 predicted proteins | sample AliMusrvi5mmetaG_FD_86154 | JGI IMG/M metagenome (GOLD analysis project Ga0118677, IMG submission 86154)
GATGAAAGGGCGGCTCTTTTGCAATTTATGTTTTTGGGTTTATTGTGGTTTAGTATAGATTAAAGATGCATTTCTGTATCCGGCGAGGTTTTTGTACCAGTTTGGATATAATACTCCACCACTTGTTGCCCAATCTGCAAAGTGTAAATGAGTCTGAAGGATATCAACTTTTTCGATTGGGTAATCAAATTGTTCATAAATATTGATGGCCCATGGCAGATTATTAGAAGTCTTATAATATCTGCTTTGTGATGGTTTGGAATTGTCATCAGCAGTACCAAATAAACTTTGGTTTACTAGACTTGTCGGGGCATAGTTTGGAAGATGAACTTCCATGCCACGAACCTTGTTGATGATCAGGAATGGATTGAAATTACTGATATCAAGATCGCCATAAGTATAAGTGTTCGGTTTAAAATCGATGTTTATGACAAGGGTTTTAGGTTGAACGTATGGTGCTGTTGGGTCAGTATTTACTCCGATTCCTTTTCCCGGATGCGTCATTTGTTTATATGCATTATCATAAACAATGATAGTAGGTTTGGCTTGTCCTGATTCTGTCCCATTTTGGTTCAATTGGATAAATCCATCCGTTAAACTATAACCGGTTACATTTAAATCATTTGCGTTTATAGCACCAGGGAACTGGAATCCAAATCCATTTTCAAGAGATGCTCCAAAGGCTTTGATGACAAATGTACCCACTACTTTTTCGACATAGTTGTTAGCATTTGTTGTGATAACAAATTTGTAGTCTAAAACGAGGTCATTGAAGTCATAGTCTCCCTTGGATGGCCATAGGTCTTCAAAAGCAAGTGTGCCAAATCCAGTTGCCGGGAAATTATTGAGTAATGCAGGTGTCACATTTACAGTGATAGTTGCAATACCTGACATACCATTACCATCCAGAATCTTGTAATTGATGGTTGCAGTTCCTATGAATCCATTGGCTGGAGTAAAGGTGACTAATCCGGTTAAATTGTTCACAGTGAATGTACCTTGTGTGGCAGGGTTGGGTTCTGTTCCGGCAACAAATGATACAGAAGTTACAACAATCGGACTTGAACCTGCAACATCATTTGCCAATACATTGATGTTTATAGTTGTATTCAAGGTAGTTGTAGTGTTATCATTGACTGCTGTTGGACCTGTAAACGCTGTAACTGCTGTTGTTGCTGTTGCAGAATTATTGGTATGATCAGGGTCACCGGTACTGCTTGTTAAGGTTGCTGTGTTGACAACATTTCCAGAGTAATCAGCTGCTATCTTTGCAACAATGGTCAGAGTTTGTGATGCGCCATTAGCCAAAGTTCCAATGTTCCAGTTTGGAGCATTCCAGGTTCCAACAGAAGGAGTTGCACTGATTAATGTTAATGAAGCCGGTAATACATCTGCAGCTGATACTGAAAGTGCATCGTTGGGCCCATTATTGTGAGCAGTGATAGTGTAAGTTACATGTTGTTCACCGGGTACATTTGACAATACAGCTGTTTTTGTAATAACCAAATCAGCTTTTAACATAACAACCGTGATAGTAGCCTGAGCAGAAAGACCATTTTCATCCAGAATCTGGTAAGTAGTTGTTGCTGTTCCAAGAAATCCTGTTGCAGGTGTAAATGTTACCAAATGAGTTGTACTGTTGAAAGTAAATGTTCCTACAGTAGCTGGATCAGGTTGTGTTCCCGTAAATGTAACTGAGGTATTTACAATCGGACTTGAACCTGGTGTGTCGTTTGACAATACATCAATAGTAACAGGTGTGTTGATATTTGTAGTTGCATTATCGTTTACTGCCGTTGGGGCTGCTAAAGGAGTAATAGCATTGGTTACCGTTGAATAATTGTTTAGTTGGTTAGGGTCAAAAGTTGGGCTTGAAACTCTAGCTGTGTTGATCAGGTTTCCTGTGAGGTTGGCAGCTATTTTTGCAACGATTGTAAGTGTTACGGTTGAACCATTAGGAATAGTACCAATATTCCAGTTTGGAGCTGTCCAGGTTCCGACTGAAGGTGTTGCACTGATTAAAGTCAATGCAGCAGGTAATTCATCAGTTGATAATACACTTTGAGAATCGTTTGGTCCATTGTTCTTGACTGTAATCGTGTAAGTAACTCTCTGTTCACCAGATACAATACTTAATACTGCAGTTTTTGTGATCACCAGATCGCCTTTTAAAATGGTAACAGTGATTGTTGCCTGTGCTGAAAGTCCGTTACCATCTATAATCTGATAGGTTGTTGTTGCAGTTCCTGTAAAAGCCATTACCGGAGTAAAAGTAACGAGATGGGTAGTACTGTTGAAGGTAAATGTACCAACAGTTACAGGATCAGGTTGTGTTCCAACAAATGTTACCGACGTGTTAACGATTGGACTTGAACCTTGTGTGTCGTTTTGTAAGACATTAATGCTAACAGGAATACCAATGTTGGTAGTAGCAACATCATTAACTGCTGTTGGGGCAGCTAAAGGAGTAATGGCATTTGTAACACTTGAAGTGTTGTTGGCAACATTAGGATCTCCTGTATTACTTATTATCGTTGCAGTATTTGTAAGATTACCTGTGAAGGTTAATGCAAGCTTTGCAACAATGGTCAAGTTTTGTGTAGCGCCATTAGCCAATGTACCAATAATCCAGTTAGGAGCAGTCCATGTTCCTGCTGAAGGAGTTGCACTGATAAGTGTTAAACCGGTTGGCAATACATCATTTACAACAACAGCAAGGGCATCGTTTGTACCGTTGTTGTGAGCAGTAATAGTGTAAGTGACACGTTGTTCACCGGAAACAATACTTAGGGCGGAAGTTTTTGTGATAACAAGGTCAGCCTTTAAGATGACAACCGTGATAGTAGCCTGAGCAGAAAGCCCGTTACCATCCAGAATCTGGTATGTAGTTGTTGCTGTTCCAAGGAATCCAGTTGCAGGAGTGAAAGTAACCAAATGCGTAGTACTGTTGAAAGAGAAAGTACCAACAGTAGCAGGATCTGGTTGAGTTCCGGTAAAAGTAACCGAAGTATTTACAATCGGACTCGAACCTTGAGTATCGTTACCCAAAACATCAATAGTTACAGGTGTATTGATGTTTGTCGTTGCGTTATCATTTGTAGCCGTTGGTCCCTGTAATGGAGTTACAGTTAAATTAGCACTTGCTGTATTGTTTGTTGCATTTGGGTCTGGAGTAGTACTTGTAACAGTAGCCGTGTTGGTTAAAATTCCTGAAAATGATGCTAAAACTCTTGCATTGACACTCAATGAAGCAGATGCACCACTCGCTAAAGTTCCAATAGTCCAGTTTGGAGCTGTCCAGGTTCCTACTGATGGAGTTGCCGAATTTACCGTCAGATTTGGTGATATAGGATCTGACACTGCCACAGATAGAGCATCGGTTGGCCCATTGTTAGTTACTGTAATTGTATAATTTACATTTTGACCAGCCAGAACCGGATTTGGAGTAACTGTTTTTGTGATGCCTAGATCAGCTTGTAAAACTTTAACCGTAACAGTTGCAACATCAAGATTAGCCGGAACAGCGTTCAGGCTAATCTGATAAGTAAAGGTATAAGTACCTGCAGGGGTACCGGCAGCAACTGTAACCTGTCCGGTTGAAGTGTTAAAAGCCACTCCTGCATTTGAGGGTGGCGTTAACTGCGTAATAGTTACCTGTGATGGAACTACTGCGGTACCATTATATAAATCATTGGATAATACACTGGTTATTGCATTAACAGGACTACCTGAAGAAAAGTAATTTACAGTTGCATTGTCATCAATAGCAACAGGTAAAGGATTATTGACTGTTGAAGGATCCGTTAACGTTCCACCAGCAGCCCCAAACTCTACAGAATAATATCTTTCATCATTTGGTCCAGTTTGTCCTAATGTAAATGTTACTCTATTATTTGCATTCAGATAATTAGCAATAAAAGATGCAGTATTATCAAAAGTAACACCTGATAAACTTGAACTAATCCCTAAAAATCTTGTTCTTCCTGTTGCAGGATTAGGGGTTATTGTCAATCCACATTGACTGCTTTTCTGATAGCTTGAATATCCTCCAACTTCAACATATTCTCTGTTTGAACCATTACCATCATTATCTATAACTGTCATATAACAATACTCCGTTAAATTTTTAAGCAGCAATTCTGCCTAATTCCAATAGTTCTTTAACAATCTTTCTATTTTTTGTAGAGTTCGGGTTAATTGCGAACCTGCGAATAAATTGATCAAGCATCAAAGCGTTGTTGTAGAACGTTTTATAATTAGCCATCGAGAATGGAGTTTGTTCACTTGTCTTAGTGGATAACCACTCGAACTTAGCCAAATTTACAGCTGTAAGCGACGCGTTAAAGTGAAAATCGAGTTTGTTTTCACTCCTTGCTTGACAATGTGTAAGACCTGTGTGTTGCTTGGCATCCCGATACAAAAATTCAATTTGAAAACGTGAACGGTAATAACGTACAATTTGTTTTCCATCCTGTTCCAGGTCTGTTGAGAAATAGAGTTTACGAGCCACTTCCTTTCCATCTTTAAGAAAGACAGCCACGGCAAGCTTTATGTCTCGCTTGAAAGCCTTGGAGTACACCAGTGCAGAGAAAATAATCAAATCATCGTTGCAAATCTCTTTGACAAAGATGGTTGTATCAAGATCGTGAATATTAACCCTGCCAGCAAACTTTTTAGGTCTGCCCTTTTTTCCTGTTGGGGTTCCATAATGCTTATACATCAACACGCTATCATCTCTGAGTCGACTTATTAAATGTAAACCCGCTTCCAAGACTTTATCCACAAAGGGCTTCTTTGAGAAATATGCATCGGCTACCAGATATTTTGAAATTTTCTTGAACTCTTCTGCATGATCAGTAACAATGGAAGCATAGTGCGAAAGTAGATTAAATCCCGTTGCATCCGGTTTATCAAAGCCTGGAGTCTGCCAGGCCTTCAGATGAAAAGCCGTGTTGTTTTCAACATCTACTACTGCGAATCCACCGATTTCAAGTCCTAATTTAGCAGCTTTTGCAGTGCCTGACCAGAATCTACCTCTCCCGTATGTTTGATTACCTGATTTTGGGAGGTAGCTGGGATCAAAGGCTATGATGCAATCTTTACTAACTATCTCTGCAATGAGATGCTTATTGAAGCCAAAGAAATCAAATTCCTTCTCGAAATGAATTCTGTGTGTTTGTTCACAATATGGACTGAAGCGACCTAATTGCATAAAATTAATCCTACCTTTGATGCTCAAAAAATGACAAAGAACGCTGATGATGAAATCTTTTCGGGCTTTATTGAGACCGTCAAAGATTTTAGCTTGTAATATATTGATAATAAGGTATTTAGCCTTATGGTTGGCCTTAGGAGTCATGCTTAGAGAATTAGTTGTATAATCATCTAAGATAGTGATTCCTAATGGCTTAACCTAATTTATTTTAACTTATTTTCCTGAATATCAAACATTTATTTACTTTTTTAACGGAGTATTGCAGAACAATACCAATCAAAATAGAAATACTTATAACCAAAACAGGAATAATCAACCGGTTCAACAGAATAATTTAAACAATATAAGGAACCAACCTACCCCACAACTGAACAGAAATACTATCAACTATAATCCGGCCCGAAATGCTCAACCTGCACAACAACCTGCAAATAATCAAAGGCCAACAAACACTCAGCAACCAAATCAAAGAGAGCAACGTCCTGTTCCACAATCAAATCCTAATACGAATCCGAGGCAACAGGAAACCAGACCAACTGTAACAAACCAGGGTCAAAAAGCACAACCTGCTAATAACAGACAGGAACAAGGAAAGCCAAATGTTAAAAACGAGAATGAAAGGAAATAAAAAATAAAATAGTGATCAACTAAAGAGATAGAAAAACGATACGTTTTTTTAATTTATAGTCCCAAAAATAAGAGAGACGCCTTAAACGACGTCTCTCTTATTTTTGGATTAAATTACTCAATTATTTTTTCGGAAACCATGGTAAAAAAGCGCTGGTTTTTTCAATATATTCTCTGTATTCAGGTTTTGTGGTCTTTAATGTTTTTTCCAGTAAAGCAACCCCGGATATTTTAATAATCAAAACGATCATCAAGGCTGAACCCAATATTGGAAAATAACTTCCGGTAGCTAAACACATAAAAGCATAACCAGTCCAGACAGCAGCATCGCCGAAATAATTTGGATGTCGGGTATATTTCCAAAATCCTTTGTTTAATACTTTTCCTTTGTTTGCCGGATTATTCTTAAACTTTGCCAGTTGAAAATCACCTCCGGCTTCAAATGACAAACCTACCATCCATATAACAATGCCTGCATAATCCAATATTCCCAAACTATTTCCCTTTGTGTAGAAAAATGCACCAAGTAATGGTACAGATATAAGCCACATTAAAATACCCTGAAGAAGGAATGTCTGAAAGAAACTGATCCACCAGTAACGTTTTTCACCATAATCATTTCTGAATTTCTGATACCTGAAATCCTCACCTTTCCCAATATTTCGCCATGCAAGATAAATTGAAAGGCGCATACCCCAGATTGCAACCATGATCATTAATAATACTTTACGGATATCCAGACCATCAGTTTGTATAAAATAAACCACAGCAGTCAATACAAATCCAAAACCCCAGAAGAGGTCGACAATACTGACATTCCTGAGCTTTACACTGAAAACCCATAATATGAACATCATTGCAATAATGACTAAAAACGCCTGGATGTAAATTTGAAAAAAAGTCATAGATACTTTAATTTATAGGATTGTTCAAACACAGTTTCTTAAACGTTAGATGAAATGCTAACAATGAAATTGTATTAGTCTAATGAAACAACTAAAGATGGAATAAAGTTTCTCCTATGTTAAAATAAGAAAACGCAACAGCTTTTATTTTAACCCTTTCAGAACCTTCAATGCTTCCTCAACATGTTTTGTAGGTTGTGTTTGTGAATTGATCATATAAACAACCTTTCCTTTCTTATCGACAATGTAAGTGACACGACCGGGTAACAAACCAAGGAAATTGGTTGGGACGCCAAAAAGCTTCCGGATATCATTGCCTTCATCGCTCAACAACGTAAAGCTAAGGTGATATTTCTCTGCAAACACTTTGTGACTCTCCACCGACTGACTGCTGATACCTATGATCATGGCATTTTCTTGATTGAAAACCTCATACTGATCACGGAACGAACAAGCTTCTTTCGTGCAACCGGGGGTGTCATCCTTAGGGTAGAAATATATTACAAGGTTCTTATTTCCAAGAACTGTGTTGATATCAAATAATTTACCATTTTGGTCCGGCAAAATAAATGCGGGGACACTACTTCCAATTTTAATTTTATTCATATTTCCAGGTTTGTCATAAATGAGTAAAAGAGCAACAAAAAAAATAAAAGCGCCGGAAAAGATCCGGAAAAGATTTCTTACATGAAGATAATTCATATCCTCAGGGAACATATTTCCAAAGAAGGCTTTAAACTCTTTCAATGAAGTTGGTCTTAGATAAATTTTCCAGTTATCTGATTTGTAAACAGCTTTTCTGAACATACCACGATAATAGACCAACGGGAAAGCCAAAACAATAATTAAAATAAGCCAGAGACGTTCAAACATATTATTGTAATTAAGCAATTTGTTTTTGTGGAACCCTTTGGATCAAGGTCAACAACCAGCCGGCACCTCCCAAAGTGGGCATCACGGCCCGCGAGAGCGGCACCTACAATGACTTCACGAACATCAATATCGGCGGCATCAAGGCCGACGGTTCGGATGGCGTCAGCGAGGTTTCCTATATCTTGCTGGAAGTCGTCGAAGAACTCCACGTCCTGCAACCCGGTAACTCGGTGCATGTCAGCGCCAAAACGCCCGTGCGCTTCCTCAACGCCGCCTGCCGGGTGATCCGCCAGGGCCACGGCTATCCATCGGTTTTCAATCCCGATGTCTATGTCATGGAAATGGTCGGCATGGGCAAATCCATCACCGATGCCCGCGAGGGCGGTTGCAGCGGTTGCATTGAGGTCGGTGCCTTCGGTAAGGAAGCCTTCCTTCTCACGGGTTATTTGAACGTGCCTAAGGTGTTTGAGGTGACGCTTAACCGCGGCATCGACCCGGTGACCGGCAAGCTGGCCGGCATCGATTGCGGTGATCCTCGGGACTTCACGGATTTCGAACAGCTCTATCAGGCGTTCCTGAAGCAGCTGGAATTCATCGTCGATCAAAAAGTGCGGGTAAGCAACTATATCGACCGGATGTTCGCCAAGTATGCGCCGGCACCATTTCTATCGGTGGTCATCGATGATTGCATCAAGAAGGGCCGGGACTATTACAATGGCGGGCCTCGCTACAACACGAATTACATCCAGTGTACCGGTCTGGGCACCGTCACTGATAGCATGACGACCCTCAAGAAGCATGTGTTTGAGGACAAATCCCACAGCATGGATGAAATTCTATCAGCGGTGGCGAAGGACTTCAAGGGCGAGGAGAAATTGCGCCAGTTCATCCTCAACCGGACGCCATTTTTCGGCAATGACGATGAGTACGCCGATTCGATTGCCCTGCGGGTGTATGAGGATTTGTACAAGACCATCGACGGCAAACCCAATACCAAGGGTGAGAGTTTCCACCTCAACATGCTTTCCACCACCTGCCACATTTACTTCGGCAAGGTGATGGGTGCCACTCCTAACGGCCGTCTAGCCGGTAAATCCATCTCAGACGGAACCTCGCCATCACACGGCAGCGACACCCACGGCCCGACCGCAGTGATTCGTTCGCTCTCCAAGCTGGACCAGACGAAGTCGGGCGGCACGCTGTTGAACCTGCGCTTTTTGCCCAGCCTGCTGAAGCGGGAGGAGGACATCCTGCGCCTGGGCCAACTCATTAGAAGTTACTTCACCTTGGGCGGCCACCACGTCCAGTTCAACATCGTGGATACCGCCACTTTGATGATGGCCCAACAACATCCCGAGGAATACAAGGACTTGCTGGTTAGAATGGCCGGCTACAGCGACTATTTTAACGACATGAACGGCGACTTGCAGCAGGAAGTGATCGACCGGACGCAAAACGAAGCGTTCTAAACCCTCCTCCCCGGCGGCGACACACACCATGGCTGTTATATTCGATGTGAAGCCCTACTCCATCAATGATGGCCCGGGCATCAGGATCACCATTTTTCTGAAAGGTTGTCCGCTGAGTTGTGCCTGGTGCCACAACCCCGAGGGAATGTCGCCGCACCTCCAGAAACTCTATGCTAAAACCAAGTGCATTGGCTGTTCCACTTGTGTCGATAATTGCCCTCAGCAGGCGCTGCGGCTCACACCTGACGGCATTGTCACTGACGCGGAGTTGTGCAAACTCTGCGGCATCTGTGCCGCAGTCTGCCCAACCAAGGCCATCGAAATGTCCGGCCGACAGGTGAGCGTGGAGGAAATCATGAACGTGATCCGCCGAGAAACCGTCACCATGGACCACTCGCAGGGCGGCGTAACCATCTCCGGCGGCGAACCGATGATGCAATCCGAATTTTTGATAGACCTGCTTGACGCCTGCGGCCGTGAAGGAATTCACCGGGCGGTGGATACAACGGGTTTGAGCAAGCCGGAGACCTTGCTGGAAGTGGCCAAGCGAACCGACCTTTTTTTATACGACCTCAAGCTGATGGATTCGGAGCGGCACAAGCAGTTCACCGGCGTGGGCAATGAACGAATTCTCTCTAACCTCCGGGTGCTCGCCGATAGCGGCGCCCATATCAACATCCGCATCCCCCTCATCAAAGGCGTCAACGCCGATGAGACCAACCTCCGCCACACCGCACAATTCGTCGCGGCCTTGGCCGGTGCCAAAAAACACGTCAGTCTGCTGCCCTATCACAACATCGCGGCCCACAAGTACAGCAAGCTAGGCCAGCAGTTTGACGGTGGCGAAATGCAGGAACCCCCTGCCGAAGACCTCGAGATGGCACGGCGCATTTTTGCGCAGCACGGGCTCGTCGCGGCGGTCGGTGGCTGACGCTGGCGACCATCATTGCATGGTGACAGACAAATAGTGAGAGCCTATGGATGATGGGGAGCGTCGGCATCCTGTCGGCTGGGTTCGGCATCCTGCCGAAGCCCGTGATCCACAGCGCAGCGCAGGGCTCACGAAAAAGTCAATACCCGGCCCCCTCCGCATAAAGTGACAGACAAATAGTTCAGCTCATGCAGAAAACCCTCACGGAAAGGGCCAGAATCTCCATCGCGCTCTCAGCTGCATTCGAATCATCGCGCTCTCAGCGGCATTCGAATCATCGGAGGCAAATGGCATAAAAACTCATCCCCGACAAACAGGATGATTCGCTTGGCAAGGCGCGCCAGATCGGTATGCTCGATAGCACGCCATGTCAGCCCCGAATCCCGCCTCTTGCCCGACGATCGGAATCGATCTGGGAACCACCAACAGCTTGGTGGCGGTGTTTGAAAACGGCCAGCCGCGCACCTTGGCCAACGAGTTTGGCGAGGAATTGACCCCCAGTGTGGTGGCGGTGGCAGAAGACGGACAGTTGCTGGTGGGACGCGCGGCGAAGGACCGGCTGATCGTCGCGCCGGGGTCGGGGCAGGCGTGTTTCAAGCGCGACATGGGCACCAGTGCCGAATATCGGTTTGGCGGCAAGAGTTGGAGCCCGATCGTGTGCTCGGCCATTGTGCTCGGGGAGATGAAACGCATCGCCGAGTTGCACTTTGGAGCGGTGCCGCAGCGTGCCGTGATCACCGTGCCAGCCTACTTTCACGACCAACAACGCCAAGCCACCATTGAAGCGGCGCAAATTGCCGGGCTCGGCGTTGAGCGGATCATCAATGAACCCACCGCTGCGGCTCTGGCCTATGGTTACAGCAACCCCGAGCGGGAAATGCGGATCTTGGTGTTCGATCTGGGCGGCGGCACGTTTGATGTCACCCTGCTTGAGATTTTCGAGGGAGTTGTGGAAGTTCAAGCATCCACCGGCGAAAGCCGCCTAGGCGGCGAGGACTACACCGACGCTCTATGCCTGTGGTTAGAGAATAGGCACCAATGGCAGCCGCAGCCAGCAGCCAGAGGGGCTTGGCGCCAGCGCGTCGAGGTCGCCAAACGCCAGCTCTCCGCCAGCGAATCCGCCAGTCTCTACCTGAATGACGGGCTGATTCAGGTGACCCGCGAGGATTTCCGCGAAGCCACTGCCGCCATCCATGCCCGGCTTCGGCCGGTGGTCGCCCGTTGCTTGCGCGACGCAGGGTTGCAGGCAGTCGCCCTCGATGATATCTTGTTAGTCGGCGGAGCCAGCCGGATGCTGGTGGTCCGCGATTTCATTCAAGACGAATTGAAGCGCATCTCCAGCCTGAAAATTGACCCCGACCGCGTGGTGGCGCTGGGAGCGGCGGTGCAGGCCGGGTTGTGTGCGAGTGACAGCGCGGTGGCCGACATCGTGCTCACCGACGTCTGCCCTCACACGCTGGGGATTGAAATGTCCAAGGAGTTGGCGTACGGCCAGTCCGAACCCGGTTACTTCGCACCGATCATCGACCGCAACACCACCGTGCCGGTTAGCCGCAGCAAGCTGTTTCACACACTCCATCCGCAGCAGGATCACATCGAGGTGCGCGTGTTCCAAGGTGAGGCACGACTGACCCGCGACAATCAGAAGATCGGCGAAATCAGCATTACCGGCGGACTGCGCCACCAACCGGGACTGCATCGACCCGGCGAGGTGGACATTCGGTTTTCCTACGATATGAACGGGATTCTTGAGGTGGAGGTGACCGCGCTGGCTACCGGCAAGAAGCAAAGCCACGTCATCGAGCAACGGCCCGGTTGCCTCAGCCAGCGCGAGATCCAAGCGGCCATAGCCCGCCTGCAACCGCTCAAGCTCCACCCACGCGACCTGCTGCCTAACCGCGCCCGCCTCGAACGCGCCGGGCGCGTTTATGCGGAGTTGGTGGGCCCGGCACGCGAGCATCTCAATGCCGTCACCGATCAGTTCGAGGCGGCACTCGAGTCCCGCGACAGCCTGGCGATCAAACAGGCTGCCGCCGTGTTAGACAGTTTTCTACGGGGCTTTTTTGAGCATGAGGGTGAGGCACCGGCAGAGCCGCCCGCTAGCCCCTGATTCCCATCCCACCTCACCGGCCATGCATTGGAAGATTCTCGATTTGGACCGCGCCCAAGCAAGCGTCAAGGACGTCAAGCGGGCCTATGCCCAACGCTTGAAAAATTGCCGGCCGGACCAGGATCCGGCGGGATTCAGGCGGCTGCACGACGCCTATCAGAACGCCCTAATCGAGCTGGAATGGCGCTCGCAAGCCGTGCCCTTTCCCGGGTCGGTTGCGCTGCCCGTCGCCACAACTGACACCTGGCAGCCACCCACCGGGGGTTCCTCGGCGGATTGTCAGGCACCGTCTGCCGCCACCGGCGCTCCAGAGGCCCCTGAAGCAACCGCCGCCGCCATCTCCCGCCTGGCGGTTTCGGCGGGGGCTGCTAGAATGTTAGATGTGCTCGATCGCCTGGACGAAGCCTTGAAAAACGACCTGCCGGAGGTGGCGGAACGGGTCCGCGAGGCCGAGGTGGCTCTGTTTGAGAATCCCGACGAAGTGGGCCGTTGGGGTCATATCATGAGCCAACTCATCTCCAAACACGGCAGTCACCCACAACTGCGCCTCGGCCCCGAAACCCTGCTTTTCGAGCTCGAACATGAGTCGATGTGGGCAACCTTTGCCGTGATCGATCGTCTCGCAAAGAGTGAAAACATCACCGGCATCAATGGCTTGGCCCAGCTTTTCCTGCGTCACAAGCAGCGCATCAGCACCCGCGCCGGTGGTGCCGCCTCGACCCACCTTGCCTGTGCCGCCGCCACCCGCGCCAGGGATAAGGTCGGGCCCTTGGCAGATATAGCCTATCAGAATCTGGCGAGTGGTGAGCGCGATGTGGCCATGCGACACATCGACGAGTTAACGGTCCAGAGCGACCACGAAGACCCGCGAGGCCCGCAGCCACGGCGGGTGAGGCACTACCAGCAACTTGGGGCGGCCGGGCCATCGCGGGGAATTCCCTGGAGAATCCTTTTATTCTGCATTTTTCCCATGATCAAACTCCTGATGCTCATCACCGAAGGCGACCACTCGACCCTGCCCGCCCATTACCCCATATACCGCAGCACCGAAAGACTCACTCCCATCAGCTCCGAGGAAATTTCCAGATTGCTTGACCAACCGGCGATCAATGAGCCACCCAAGAATTGGGAGGAGTACAAGAAACGTCACGAGACTGCGCGGAGCAAGTCTTTCCAAACCACCCAGCCGAGCGGTAACAACCCTGGGCCGGATCCAGGTGCCAGACCGGAGTTGAAGGAGCCGCACGAACCGCCTCCTGCTAACAAATAGCCACCTAACTCATGGAGAAGTAACCCTCACCCGCATGAAGCCAGTCGGCGGAAAACCTATCATCAACGGCGCTTTGAAGGTGCGGTCGATATGGTCGCCTTGATCCGAATCGCTGCCGCTGATGTCGGTGAACATCCATGGCGTCATTCCTGGATCCATGGCGAACTCAGCGCTGATATTCAAATCCGTGGGGACGGGTTTGGCCAAACGAATAGTTAGAGCTAGAAACTGCCCACTTTCGGCCATCCCCTCAGAACCTATTGCCAAAGCGGGTGGCACCGAGGCCGCCGACTTCGGGTCGGTGCCTGCGGCATACTCCAGCAGATTATTCACTCCATCTTCATCAGGATCGGCCAGTGGGGCGGCGGCGGGGCCGACCAACCCTTTCGCCTCGGCGTAGTCGGCAAACGTGTCAAACGTGCCAGGCGCGACCCAGCGCCGCTCAAGACTGGTGGCGGATATCTTGAAGTTATCAAAGGTAGCAGATATCGCGTCGGGCGTGGTATTGTTGAAAAGGTTCATAAGGCAGGTCATTGGACCTGTCTCGCAATCAGTCTGGGCGAAAATCTCTCCATCAATGAAGGTCGTCATCTGCGCAGCACGGCGGATGATTCGAAGACTGGCCCCTGCGGTGCTGGTGCTTCGCAGCCCTACCGTCCACCAGCCCGGTTGAATACCGAAGCGGATGTTTTGCCCCAGCTCGTTTTCGTCGCTACGAATAAAATAGTAGGAAGTGGTCCCGATGACGCAAGTAAGTCCGAGATGATTGCCCCAGTTCATGGATCGATTGAGCACGGCGTCGCGAAAATCGAACGAGACATCGAAGTCGCCCACGGCGCGCCACACAGATTCCATGGTGAAGATGTCACTACCTGCGGCCCCGGCGGGCTTGGACAGGCGCACATCGCCATGGCTGGTATCCAACGTAAAGGAGGGCGATGCGGGAGCGGTTTGCCAAAATGCTGGGCGAAGCCTGTTGCTGGAGAAATCGTCCGCCCAATCGCTCATCAGGGCAGCAGGCACGGTGGAGTCATTGAGATAGTTTGCGCCGAATTGCAGCATGCCATCGGCACCGTTGCCGCTGATGTCTTTCATCGTGCCGTCGAAGGAAAATGCAGCGGCCAGGCCGGTTTCGCTTCCAGTTAGACTGGCCTGCCGTGCCGAGGCGCGGATTTCATCCTCGCTGAGGGCGCGGTTCCAAAGCCGCAGACTATCGACGTCGCCGTTGAGAGGATCAAGTCCCCAACCTGAGGAAATGCCCCCCACCACCAAGGGTTCGGGAGCCGGGATGAAATTGCCGGTGGCGGTCACGCTTTGGTAGAGATGGCCGTCCACGTAGAAGCGCAGGTTGAGCGGACCGGCGGCGGCATCATAGGACATCGCCACGTGATGCCAGCCCCCGTCGCCAGTGATCGGCGCGCCGCCAATCCCATAGTTGCCGTCGGTGGTACGGAATCTGCCGCTGAGCGTGGAGTTGCCGCCACTGCTGGCATAGCCGCGGAACGCGAGGGCATCGTCAACGCGGCCCCATTGGAGGATTTCTAACCCCCGTCCGATGCTTGCTCCCGGGGCAACGCTGACCCACATTTCGACCGTTAGTTTGCTAGAAAATTGCATGGCCGGCGTGGAAGGAACCTCAGCCATATCGTAGAGCCCGGTGGCGAGCGAGCCAGCGAGATGCAGCACTTGGT
>Ga0118677_10009580_pt1 | contig 15090 bp, 14 predicted proteins | sample AliMusrvi5mmetaG_FD_86154 | JGI IMG/M metagenome (GOLD analysis project Ga0118677, IMG submission 86154)
AGAACGCATCACTTCGCTTGGTTTTTCTTTGTCTTCAACCACTCGCCGCACTGCGATGAGTCGGAGTGTTTCTAATGATTTGTGATCCAGCTTACGTCCGTCTTGCTTCGACATGACCCACCTTAACACTTCTATTGATGTAGTCTATACCAAAGACTAGTCAGTAAGTGTGAAATAATCTCGTGGTTTCATGGCTAATGATGGCTCAATTGTCTCAGATATTTTGTGGGCGAGCTTCAGTAGCGTATCTGGAGACGGTCGGGAAGTCTGGATTCAGTTTGACGGTTCTTGTGTGATTCTTTCCAGCCATTAGTAGTCCTCCGGTCCGCTAGAGGCGGGAGGTGTATTCAAAGCTTTCGAGTCTTGTTTGTGCTTGGGATTACGTCTGCTTGACCTCTTGCGACCAATAACCGCACCGCAGATAGCTGAAGCTAGGGTGACCGTTCCGAAAGCAGTCCACAAGAGAAGACCCGGTTGTTTGAACACCTGTGAAGCCATCAGCACTCCCCAGGCAAACATTGGCAGGGCAAGCCCAATGCTCCAGAAAAGTGACGAAGAGGGCTGTGTTGCTGAAATGACACAAGAAACGATTGAGGCAATCCAACAGATCATTAGCATCAATGTGATTGTGACCGCAGTGGAAGCAAACCAAGCAGCACTAAATGCCAAAAAAACTGCTACCACTCCAAGCAATAGACTCACGAAGAATAAGATATACGTCTTCGTGGGTTCTGTATACATGCCAGTGGTTGTATTGGAGGAGTATCTGATATTACTGCCTATTTCGGAATATCGAATGTTGTCTTCAATGTCAGATCGACCATTTTGATGTTGTCATGAACGATGGCTTCAACGGTGTAAACACCGCCAGGGTCTTGCGTTTCAATCTCTATGCCAATGTGTTCCTTGGTGAGTTGCCTGTTGTGCGCGGGAAAATTATACTTCTCCTTCCAACCATGTCCTTCTGCTCTGCATCAACCGTGCCGTCTGGCTTGCGCACGGTAATATCGCAAGTCACGTTAGCCTCCCCGTTGGCGTCAGTGCCGGGGTCAGTAATAAGGATGGCGGTGTGAATGAGAACGTTTCGTTGTGCCTTCTCGAGTGCCTTAATCTTAGCGATGCCTGCCTTGTTCTGAACCTTGAAGACCTTCCCGTCATCGGTCAGGAGAAGCTGTGCACCAAAACCATCCTTGGACTTTCTGCTGGGGGTGTCGACCACAGGTTTTTCATCACTGTCTGGTAGGGAGTTGAGTTCCTCCATGGTGCATATTTTATTGTGCAAAAAATCACATACAAAGATGTGCGCATGATTGGCCGTGTCCACAACCAGGATAGGCTCTTCAATATCAATAGCTATATATGTCCACAACTTGCTCATTTCATCGGTTTTCAGCGCGCGGACGGTGGCTCCCCCGTCTTTCCTGATGATTTCACGGATCACCTTTCCGAGCGTTGCCTCCTCCTCCTTATCTTTGATTACCATGCCATTTAGAGTTAGTTTCTCGTTAGCATTCGGAACGATGGCAGTCGTTGGTATACAATTTATCTTACCAATCCCTTCATTAGACTTCACACATTTCCACGCGCCCGGCTGGATCATGACGTTATCGTCAAATAATTTCCCAGGTTCCTTTACCTCTTGAAGCAATTGCGATTTCAGCAAGGCGGCAGCAGCGACAACATCCTTGTCATCTGCAAACTTGTAGCGGACCCGCTCGGGTAGCGGCTCAGGCTTTAGCGCATCAGGACGGTCAGCCATGGCAGGGAACGTGTCGCCGGCAACAAGAGACTCAGGAATATTTTGGCCACTGAGCACGACGATTTTATCCTTCTTCTTTTCAGCTTCTTCAGCGTGGGCGGCGTGGGCCACACAAAGTGTGAACAGTAATACTAGTTTCATTTTCATGATTGGATCTTTGTTAGTGTGAACCATTGTCACCTTCGGGGCTGATGGAAGTTGCCGCTGGCGCTGGTCCGATGTTTCTGCGGACCAATCTTCTTGCCCAGCGTGAAGCATTCAGGCTGAGCGTAACGCCTGCCAGAAAGGTTGCTACAGCCTCAAATAGGGTGTAAGAACTTGGTACGCCTCTTCTCATGCTGAACCCGTCATGGAAGGCAAGCTTGTTCATTGCAAAATAATGGATCCAGGAAAACGCGTTTGCGAAAGAGTTCAATGAAAAATAGACTCCAAGGCAAAGCAATCCCGTGGCATAAAGGGTTTCCTGGCTCGCCCCCTGCAAGCTAAACTCTCCTTCATTGCGCCTACTCAGCAATCGGGAAAGAGGAGCTGAAATGATCCAACAGAGTATCCCAAAAACCATCAGACTGACGGAAGGAGCAAACAAGATGGGTTTAATCTCGGTTTCGTTTATATAGGCCATGTAGACAGGACCAAATAGTTGGATCAATCCGGTGAGTATCCAGTTCAGTGCGACAAGTCGCAGAAGTATTTGAGCGACGCTTGAGGTTGGCATAAGTTTATTCTATTTTGGGCCGCGTTGGCAGACGTATGGTTGATGTGGGTTAACGGGATGAGTCAGTGGATTTAGCGGGCTTGTCGCAGCCAGAAGCGCCTTGCGCGCCCCCCTTGTCTCCGGCGGGTAACTTGCCAAGTAAACTTTCATAATATGCATCATCGGGAGTGGGGGTATATATCATTCCCACAACTTTGCGCAGCTTCTTCCATCTCTCGTTGGTGGCGTCAACCCCGTAGTCCATAAAAGCGAAGTCGCCCAAATGCCACACTCGAATGTAGTCTGCCTTGACTGTGGGGATGCCGCCCGCCTCATCGACAACCGTCCCTATCACCCGGACTAACGAGAGTGGCTTAATGGCACCCTTTGTATCCTTGGCTGCAACCTTGAAATCCCCCACTCCGAAGAGCGATGCCAACTGTATGTGGTAATCGTTCATTCCGTCGTAGTGTTTGTGCTCGACCAGAAATGTATCGCCCTCCTTGGTGGGTAGAATGCGGACAATGCCAAACCATGAAATGAGCTTGTCGCGCTTGCCAAGCAGTGAGCCAGCCTCTGAGGAACAATAAAAGGTTTGACCACCACCGACGTCAGAATCCGGCTTCTTCTCGACAAACTTCGCCTCATCCGGTGTCGATACGTAACCGACAGTGGCGTCTTTAGTGTAAGGCTTCCTGTGGGCGGAAACTTCGATCTGTTGCGCACTTGTGAAAGTGCAGCTCAATATCAGAAGGCTAAGGGCTGTGAGATTCATGGCGTTGGTTTCTATTTTGGGCTATCGTTTCACTCTTTCGAGGGCGGCAGAGATTTCTGGGTGGGTTCATCAAGCAGCATTTGAGGAACGCTGCCTATCTGTCTATCTCCATAATTCCATCCGACAGTTCCTTCAGAAAACGCGGAAGCAATCGTTCCCTGATTGCTTGTGTCCTTAATCACAATGATCAAGTTCCCCTGATCAGTTGAAAATGTAGTCACCCACATGCGCATAGTAGCAGGGTGATTGGGTAGAAATGGCATGGAACTCTGAATCTGCGAGAATAAATCTTTTGCCTGTTTCTTGCTTAGTTGGCGAGCAACACCGTCTTTTTCAATTGTTGCTGTTTGGACCACTGTCACTGCATCAACGCGCTTCCAAAACTCGCCACGCTTCGGGGCAACCACTGCACAAAAGTAGACTCCAAAGCAGAGCAAGAGAATTGGGGCCACGACAAAGAATATCTGAATTGCTCTTGGGCTTTGAGATGTTGACGACGCAGGAAGTTTTGGAGGTTCAATCATAATGGGTCTTCATCCAATGCCTCACTCTGCAGCGGAGGTGTTGAGGCGCTCTTACGGCGGCCGATTTGAGTCATTTCGCGGGCTTGGGGTCTTTTTCGGTGGTGGCCGCGCGCACCTTGAAGGACTTAACCATTTCCTCCACGCCAGAATAGATTGCTTTTTCCTGATCCGACATAATGGTGCTAACGATGAAGTAACACTTGTTCCCAACCATGAAAATCCACTGACGCCAATGCACATCGGTCCCTATTTGTGAAGGAATCATGGCCTCATAGAACAAGGCGTCGAAATCACCGACCTTGGCGGGTTTCAGATCCTCGGCTTTAACAGATTTCTTCACCCTTTGTGCCCATTCCAGAGACTGAGCCTGGCGTATGTCGGTGAACAACGCTGCTTCGGCGTCCTTTTTTTCAGTGGAGTAGGATCCCAATTCGTAGATGTCCATGCCGAATGGCACCTCCTTGGGGATGAATGCCATCCAATGTCCCCTATCCTCCGCCTTCCACCCTTCCGCCAACTTTACCTCATAAGGTTTGGACCGTTTCACGGGATCAAAACTTATCACAGCGACGCTTTCCGTCATCTTCCCCGCCTTGTCAGTGGTGGTGTATTGCTGTTTTTCCTTGCGGTAGCTCCATGCTGAAGACGTTTGCAATGCGATCACATCGAGAAACTCCCTCAGGGTGGGCTGGTAGCTGCTTGGAAACACCGGTTGCAACTCAGTGGCTCCAATCTCCTTGCTCTCCCCTGAGAGGGTGATGCATGTGCCCAATTCTATCCGGCTTTCCACAAAAAACATGTTTGCAAACTGGTTCATCTTGCCTTCCATGCCGCCCTTGAGGCGCATTCCTAGCAACTTTTCCAGCTCTGCCGGGGAGAGCAACTTGAGCGGGCGTGTCAATTTTTCTTCGGTGGTTTGTTCCTGCTCCTTGGCATCGAGCTTTGTGAACTTCACCTTCTCTCCAGCCAAATTTTGGATGATAAAATAGCTGTCCGTAATTTCCAGAATTTTGTCCTCGTCTTTGGTACCCGCCTTATACTCTGGCAGCGATTCCTCATAGACGTATAAAATTGTCTTGTTTCGGATCTTCCACGTGCCCTGTGCATCACTTGTTTTTCCATCTTTCAGTTCAAACTTTGTGACGAATCGCCCATTTTTCTGGAAGTCAATGGTCACCTGGCCGACATCCGGCCTAACATTCTTCCACTGACCAATGAATGATGACTCGTTTGCTGGTTTTGATTCCGCAAGTAGGTTGCATGCGGTCACAATTAGTATTAGAAATATTTTATTCATTTGGTTCTCCTATCTTTATTATTCACCATGCGGCTGCTAATCGGGGTATAAGGCCAACCGGAAGCGTGGCATGCGCCCCTGGACATTTCCAGGAAACTCCTTCACGCCCTGTGTCTATCTGTTTTCACTCTGACCCGCAACAACGGATTCATTAAGTTCGTGATTTTGTCACCCTGGTGGCCGCACCGTGCGGGATATGTCCGCCACCGAGGGCCATCTTGCGGCGGTGGGATTCATGCGATTGATGAGATGGGATGGGAATGATGGGAGAATAGTAGGCAGCGATATCATACGACTCGGCATAGGCTTTGGAACTGCCACGCGCTTCTCCATCGCCACGGGCTCTTGGATGGTGCTTATCACCGGCCTATAAAAAATATGCGCAACTCTTCCGCAGACGCTGTGTTACATCTGGCACTTATGAAACACATAACACTCACCCTAGGCCTGGCAGCGGCTGCTCTATTCGCCGTGCCATCCACCATAAACGCACAAACCACGCCCGCTCCTGCTGAGCACCCACACCACAAGGGCGGCCGCTTGGAGTTCCTGACGGAGAAACTCGGCCTCGATGCCACTCAACAGGCTCAGATCAAGGCGATCTTTGAAAAATACGCCCCTCAGATCAAAGCCATCAGGTCCAAGGGTAAGGATAACCTCACCGATGCTGACAAGACGGCTCTGCGCGATCTGAGAAAGCAAGAAAACGCTGAAGTCAAAGCAGTGCTCACGCCTGCACAACTGGCTACGCTGAAGGAACTGCGCAGCAAACATCAGAAGGGCGGCAAAGGCGGAACTACACCACCAGCCAGCCCAACAAGCCCCGCACCTGCCGGACAATAATCCTTAACCATCATCTCTAAAGCAAAGGCGGGCAACATCGTGTTGCCCGCCTTTTTTGTCCGCATCGTCATTGCATAGCGATGCGGCACTCGTTCTGCCTGAATTTACTTGGTGGTATTTGCCAGAGGCGCAGGCAGAGGCAGGAGGGCCGTTTGTGCGCCCAGCTTGGCCAGGATGCCATAGACCACAGCGCCTACGATGAAGGCGGCCACGGGGGCGGCCGGCACCGGATAGATATCAAGGATAGGCAGGATGCCCACCACAAAGCCCATCGCCCATGAGATCCAGCCCGCAGGGTTGAAGCCAGCGCGCGGGCCGCTCCACTTGAAGCCGTTGAGCAGGTATTCCACCAACATCGCACCCAGAATGGGGCCGAAGCTGGCACCGATTATTTGGAACACGATGATGGCCTTGCCCGCCATGCCGGTGACGGCGAGCAGGATGCTGACCGCCGCGCCGATGCCCACCGAGACAAAGGGCGGCACTCCAGAGAGGGTGGTCTTGAAGCTATTGGCGGCGATGAAGGACGAGAAACAGGCCGCAGGAAACGCCGCGATGGCCAGGAGCAGCATCATAATGCCCGCAGTTTGCTTGCCCATGATGACTTCCATCAGCCCCGGGGCCTGGAGGATCAAGCCACCTTTGCCGTTGGCGCTCGCTACGGCGGCTTGGCTCAAGGCAGGTGTGCCGTAGGTGCCTCCTACGATGAGGATCGCGATGCCCGCGGTGAGGATGATAGCCAGCGCCACGCCGACCAAGCCGCCCATGGCCACATCGCTTTTACCACGGCTGTTGGTGCCGAAATCCGTGCCCGCCGCACCGGCAGTGGCGAAGAAGCCCACCACGAAGGTGAGCATGACTGCCAACACGCCAATATGGTCCAGCGCCGTAGGCGCCTTAGGGGCGGCCTGGGCACTCAGCGCGATGAACGCCTGCGGGTCGAAGCTGCCGATGCCGCCTGCGGTTTTGGACAGCAGAATGAGCAGCACAGCCACAGGAATCAGTGGCAGATAGGTCGCTACCTTGGCGACGTATTGGATGCCTTTTAGGCCGACAAAGGCTGCCAGCACACCCCACAGCACCATGATGCCTTTCACCGCCACTGGGATCGTGGCAATATCCATCGGGTTGATTTTGGCCTCAGGGAAGCAGAACATGCCGATGAGTGCCGATGAGAAATAGATGTTCACGCCCAGCCAGCCGAACTGCAGCACGCCCATCAGGAAGCCGGGCAGGATGAAGCCGCCCGTGGCACCGAACAAGGAGGTGCCCACAATGTAGAGTGGCAGCCCGGTTTTCATGCCTAACATGCCTGGCACGATGTAGAAGAGGAAGTGGCAAACCAGCGCCGCGATAACCAGACTCAGCAGGGCCCAGCCAAGGCCACATGAGAGCAGTCCACCTTGGTTGGGGGCATTGGCAGCATCCTGCCAGAACACGAACCACAGGAAGATGCCGGCGTAGGTGGGTGCCGTGTTTTTATACCAGGGTGCCCGGTTCGCCTTTGGATTCGGCGTGGCACTAGCGATATAGGACGGGAGTGGACTTGGGTTGCTCATGTGTGGGTGGGGTTTTTTTCGATCGAAAGCGCCTTAAACGGAAGGCCGCCGGGTTAGGAACCAGCCGTTATAGCTTGCCCGGAATCTGGCAAAGCCGCCGGCCCGCTGTCAACCGCAATAGATGCGCGGTGCCCAGCGACCTCGCCGGGTGGATCTGCCTGGTTTCGGGATAATGTGGTAGTCCTTAAAAAGGGCCGAAACTGCCGGGCGCGGAAGAAATGACAGATCCCTCCCAGAGCGCAAAGGAAAGGTTGATGCGAGCGGGCAGGAACGGGATACCTGTTTTGGCTTGTGTGAATGCGCGAAGCCAGACCCTATCCACAAGTAGGCAGTTTGATTTATGAATGCCCTTCCAATATCGCCTTAATGACAAGGCGGGTTTTCGGTGGAGCATTAAGCGCCTTGGCGATGCCCTCGATTGCATCATCCCATATTTTCGAATCCTGGGGAAATGGGTGACTGTAGAACTTTTGAAATATTTTTTCAAAGCGCCCATCATCACCGGTGCCTGATGATATTTCAACCCTCCAACGGGAAGACCCATCTTTGGGATATGCGCCAGTCACCAGATTAACCACGAGGGTAACGCCGGTTAGGTCTTTTTCGCGGATAGCATCCACATGGATTCCAGACAATCCGTCGCATTTGTGGCTGGCGAACCACGTGAGCAGTTTGGGAAGAGTATCTGGAGCCAACTTGGTATCCTGCAATGCGGATATCTGTCCGGCCAGTTCAGTTTCTTTGAGGCTGCCAGGTGGGAAAATTTCAATAGTTGTGATTTTGAGGGAGTCCTTCTCATCAAGTTTCAGCCCACTCATGTTGGCAGGAGAAAGTGCTTCCAACCCGTGTGCGGCCCGCCAACTATTAGCCGCAGAAATGCGGTCCTTTTCCATTTGCCTCCAACCGGCATTCACCGTGAAAGTGTATTGGGATGGCTCTATCTGGTGCAAGGCCCACAGGGCGATATCACAGATGCGCTGACTGGCGACACCGGAATTGCAGTAAAAAAAGCTGCTACGGCTGGCGGATTTGTCTTCCAAAGCGTGAATCAGCAACTCGATGGCCAGCGATTTCGCCTCCTTGGAGACAGGGTTTGGTTTGATCTCGCCCTTAAAAGGTATGTCCTCCTGCGGTCCCATCATCTGCCCAAGATCTCCCACGATGCAGCATCGTTGGTCATCAGTCCGCCGGTCCCAATCCCTCACCACTTCCTGCATCGCTTCAGTCTGGCCATTTGCGATCATCAGTTTTGTTAGTTTTTCAAACGTATCCTGAAAAGCATCGTTCTCATGTGAAACGTAAGCCCGCCACTCGCGAATGAGCGCGGGGAGGACAGCCGGATGGTTCTCATTGTTGAGGATAACGGCCGCTATAAGACGACTCCCCTGTTCATCTGGTCCGTTCATCCAGGCGAGGAGTTGGTCGGTGGCCGCTTTGGTATGAATTCGCTCCACGTATCGGCTGAATGCATAGATTTGCTCGATGCCCTTGGCGTTGGCCGCCCCGCGTAGAACGGCATCCTCCATGTCGCCTGGTGACACCACCTTCAGTTTTGTGATCATTTCTTCCGGTCTCTTTTGTCCGGCAGAGATCTCATCGACCAGCATTTGTTTCTCCCCCTTTTTTTGGAATTCACCCCACCATTGTTGTGGCAGTCGTCGAATCTCAGCTATTTTTTCCTCGCTGGACATCTTGTCAGAGTTGTTAGCAAACCTACTGAACTGTTCCCCGCTAAGGTTTTCCAAAATCAACATGGCACAATCGCTAATGGTAACGATGTTGTATGAAAACCGATCCCTGTAAAACCTTACAGATCGGATATATCGTTGATCACCAAGCGATTCTATCAATTGCGGCACCGCTGGGTAGCCGATCTTTAACAACTGCTGCACTGGCGAATTGGTTCCCTCGGCATAAAAAATGCCGAACCTGCCATCCCAGCCAGTAAGGCCGCTTTGATCCCGCAGGCGGTATATTAATTCGGCGATGCGCTGTTCATCTGGCAGCTTCGCCATCTCCTCGTCCGTGAGAACCCGGCGCTCCTTGTCCTCGCGGACCATATTCTCAAGCATGGCTGTAATCTTTACTGCGCTTTCATAGCAGGGAGAGGCCGGATAGTTTTTCACTATCCCCCGGAATATCTCCAACAATTCATCTCGCCGGAGAGGTGTTTTATCCATCCCATATGTTTGACCTGCCAACTGATACAATGCCGTCAACGTGGCCGCTCTGCCAATTCCGAATTCAAGCAACTGCCGCATGGTCGGGTAGGGTCCTGCGTTACCGGTGCTAATATTTTCTTCAAGGCGCAGATTGACCGCCTGATCATACAATTGCTGGGCAAGTTCGTTTTCACCTTTTCTCCAACACGCGTAAGCAATGAAAAACACCTCGGCGCGATGGGTGAGTTGCTGTCCATAACGGTCAAAACCATCCTTTGGCGGATGTTTTAGCTCCGCCAGATCTTGGCGTGCCTTATCCGTGAATGACTGTTCCTTGAACCCGACCCATTTCGGGTCTTTTTTATCCTCCTTGTTTTTGGTCAGGCAAAAAGAGGTCAAATCGGGCATCAAAATACGGAAGTGGTCATCTGTGTCTTCGATGACGAAGCCGTGGATTGTTTTCGCCGGGGTATATTTGATTGCCGCTTTAGTTCCTGGCCACACCTCAGCCCATTTTGCGTCTTTCACGTCCGGAAATCCAAGTCCGGAGAACCACTCAAAGAGTTGTTTAGTCTCATCGCGGATTTCCCCGGCGGCAACAAGAGGAACCGTCATCAGAATGGACAACACCACAACCCGAAGGGCATTCATACGCGCAGCATAATCCAACAGAAGGGCTGTTCAATGACAAAGAACAGTGAACAGGGCAAGCGGTGAAAATCACAAATCTGCATACACTGTTTGCCAAAAAAGCTGCCATGTCCTGAGCCTGCCGCAGGCTTTGAGCGAAGTCGGAGGGTCGTAAGGATTTTCGAAAGACCGAGCGCAGGAACGCCGTATCAGTGAGAGCAGTCCCATTTGTCCTCTCTCTGAATCATCTTCCTATAAATTGCCTTCGGGTGGCCTTAGGCCATCTATCTCCACTCGGTTCGCCGGTATATTCCAAGCACGCAAAGCCCACCCCTCGTTCACCAATCTAAATTCCAAGGCACTCCTGCCGCCACCCATCATCATGAGCAAAACGATCCGAGCTGGTTTTATTGGGTCCATTCTGTCCGTTCTGTCGCTGTCACTAACATGTGTCTGTGCTCAATCTCCCTCTGCTCCGTCGCCGCAGGCTAGCGCAGGCCCCGTCACCAAGGGCCAGCGGATTTACGCCGCGCACCACAGTTATTTCCTGCCGATCCCGCCCATTCTTAATGAAATCGCCAAGACGGCGGGCTATGGGGACCAGGTGTTTGTAGGCACCCGTTATATCGGCGGCTCCAAGTCACTGTTTCACTGGAATATCAAGGATGAGGACAACAAGGCCAAACAAGCCTTGCAAGCCGGAGCCGTGGACCTGCTAGTCCTGACCCCGGTCTATCTGCCAGATGACGGCATCGAAAAATTCGTCCGCTTCGGGTTGAAAGCAAATCCCGACCTGCGGGTGACCGTCCAGGAATTCTGGCTGCCGTATGATCAATATGAGCCGCACTTTTATGATCCACCCTTGCTGCCAGTCCCTAAAACCGTGGATCACAATGCCCGCACCGGTGCTGAACTCAGGGAGATCCACAAGCGCTACTTCCAGGAGATGGACGCACTCATCGGCGACCTGAATCACCAGTTAGGGAAACCGGCCATAGCGGTAGTGCCTGTCGGCCAGGCTGTCATCGCCCTGCGTGAAAAGATCATCGCCGGCCAGGCACCGGGATTGCACGCCCAGGAGGATTTGTTCGCCGATCCGCTAGGTCATCCCGCGCCGGCTCTGCAAGTGCTCATCGCCTATGCCCACTACGCAGTGATCTACCGCAAGAACCCCGCCGGACTGCCGGTGCCGCAGGCACTAGCAGCTCTCAAGCTGCCTGACGGGCAAGCGGCAGCACTCAACACACTGCTCCAGCAGCTCGCATGGGACGCTGTCATCCACCATCCGCTCAGCGGAGTGAAGCCGTAGGGGCGTCACATACCCTTCTGAGAAGTCATTTGTATGACTTTGACAGTCAATGGGCGTCCTTCCATGAAATCGGGCAGTTTTACCACTGAGCGCCACTCATTCCACTGAGAACGTGGAGCGAGCGTTAGCGAGCATGGAAAAACAGGCGCAGCCGTAACTCGCGTAGCCGTAGGCAATCTGGAAAAAATCAGTTCTCTCAGTGGTGCTCAGTGCAAACAGTGGTTTAGAAAAGCCGACATGCCATTCCATTTTCCCATTTGGGGTTACTGATACGCAGGAAAGCCGCTCATTCCTTGGCATCTACAAACATGCCAGCTACTCCCCATGCCAGGTCTTTACGCGGCAGAATGCCGTCACCGCCGGTGTAGAACCGGCTGGCAATGACATAGTTGTCGCGCTGAACGCCGCCTTTGCCCGAACCGGAGACGAGGTCAGCCATGGCCATGCCTAGAGTGCCTGCCAGGCCCTGTTTCTCACGGATGTGTTCACGGAAGCCCGCGGTGCTTGGGTTAGTCAGCGCCAGCAGCAGAAACGCGCCGCCCAGAATGGCAATAAGAAGTGTCGATATTTTCATGATGCGTATTTTCCCGATTGGCAAAAGGTATTGCCGATATGGGGTTTGACAAGGAATTGAATTCCAATCCGTCCGTCCTGTCCCTTCCCCTTACATTTTTGCCCGATAAGATGTCTTGAAAAATGCAAAATACGTCCTTGATTGGTCTTGTTACTGCTGAACCTATTTGTGCGCTCTGTCATTTACCGGAGCATGATCCTGCAGATCTGCTATGCTCGTCCTCACCATCATTTGCTCATCATTTCTGGGCTTTTCTCCACCTGCGGATAAACCCCTGCCCGTAGGTCCAGCGAGTTTCACGATGCCCTTTCCGGAATCCATCAAGGTCTTCACCTACAAACCGGCCAACTACAGCAAGGGCCCTCTGCTGGTGGTCTTCCACGGGGCGGGGCGCAATGCGGAGGAATACCGCAACCATGCGATCTACATGGCGGAGAAGTTCAAGGCGATCGTGGTGGCTCCAAGGTTCGACGCGAACCGCTTTTCAGGCGACCGCTACCAACGGGGCGGGGTGCTCATCAACGGAAAACCGCAGGCACCTAGCCAGTGGACATACTCGATAGTCCGGAAGCTGGTGAATACCGTTAGGGCACGGGAGGGACGCGCGGACATGCAGTGTTACCTGATAGGGCATTCCGCGGGCGGGCAGTTCCTCGGGCGCATGGCCGCGTTCATGCCGGGGGACGCATGCCGCATTGTGGCCTGCAATCCCGGCTCATGCCTGTTCCCCACCCGTGATCTGCCATACGGTTACGGCTTTGCCAATCTTCCCCCACACTTGAGCAGTGACGAGGCATTGCGCCGCTACCTGGCCAGCCCGCTCACACTCTATCTGGGCACGGATGACACGATGGTCACGGAAAATTTTGACTCCTCATCACATGCCATGCGGCAGGGTGAGAGCCGCATTGAGCGGGGCCGCGCCTGTTTCCTCATGGCACAGAAACTGGCAGCAAAAAACAAGTGGGCGTTCAACTGGCGCAAGATCGAAGCCAAGGGCGTGGGACATTCCGCACCCGGCATGTTTTCCGCTAGAGAAGTGGAGGATGCGCTCTTCGGTCCCGCCCAATCGATTAGCACGCGCACACGCACCGTCTCAGCCCGCCATTGACTTCTGGCCTAGGGCGCAGAGCCTTGCTGTGCCGCAACTGATCCCTTCGCCCGAATTTTTTTTGGGAAATTTTCAATTCGCAGACAGATTCGCTCACGCGGCGCGTTTATATAGGTGTCGCGATACGATAAGCGGCCCGTCTGAAATGCTCCGGGGTTATTGGATTTCCCTCGTAATGTTCAGCCGGGCCGCATCTTCTTTTTTTGCTATCTTGGCAGCCCCGGACCGCAGGTCCTGAGCCTGCCTGCCTGCCTGCCCGAAGCGATGTCGAATGGTCTGGGGGCAAAGTCGAAGGGGGATATTCCTCACCTCTGGCCGATACCCAATTTGTATCCATTTTATCCAATTAGGCCGCCAAAAAACCTCATTTCTTAACCACTGAGACACTGAGCACCACTGAAGCCACTGAAAATACCAGGAAACGGGATACTCAAATTGCTCCAACGATTCAGTGCATTCAGTGGTCCTCAGTGATTCAGGGGTTCCCATGTCATGCGGCCATTGGACCTTCGTTCCCCATTGGATCACCTCTTCTCTTTTCCTGCTTTCCTGCCTTCCTAATTAAAATCCTCTTCTAATTCTTTTCAGTGGTTCTCAGTGATTCAGTGGTTCCCATGTGATGTGGCCATCGGACCTTCATTCCCTATTGGATCACCTCTTCAAACCCAAAATCCTCATCTTCCTTCCCGCCTACTCTGCGCGCTTTGCGCCTCCGCGTTTAATCAACTCTTTATTCACTATTCTATCATCCCACTGATTCAGCTTTTTTTGACGGATGCTAGAAGCGTGATGAGGTCAGGCCGGCTCTTTACCGCTGTGTCATCTTCACCGTGAGCACAAATCATGAAGACCTTGCCCTCTACAGCGAAAAAGTAGACGTCAGCATTGGATGGATCCCCGTCATCTGCTTCTTCACCTGTACCGGTGAGCTGTTTGCCGGGGGCACCAGCCACGCTGATGGGCTTGGTTTCGGTGACTTTGAAGTTGGTGACCTGCGTCTTGATCAGATCAGCCACCTCTTTGATTGCCTCATCGACCGAGGCATGTTTGAGCGCCCACACCTGGATGTGTACGCCGGATTTAGGCAAATCGATTGTGACAGCGCCGTCCTTCTCGGTAGATGTCTTCCAGCCTTCGGATAGTTGGAGAGTGATGCCACCCTTCTTGTCAGCGGAAGGCACGGTCAGGGGAGTGGTTTTGTCGGCGGCGCTGGCGGTGCAGCAAATTCCGGCAAACAAGGCGACAATGAGTGATTTATGCATGGTATTCAGTGGTTGAGGTTATGCTGGGGCTGTAATCTAATTCCGAAACGTGGTTGTGACAAGGCTTTGAATAGTGAAGAGAACCACGAAAGGTACTAAATTTCACGAATGGAAGAGGATTAAACGCGGAGGCGCGGAGGTCGCAGAGAAGAGGAAATGCGGCGGTGAGGATGTTGCAGCTTTTCCCGCCGTTTTTTTTGGCTGGGTATTTGGGTGGAAGAGGTGATTAAACGCGGAACCGAGCGAACCGGAGCGCAGCGGAGATAGCCGAGCAAATACCTCTTCATGCTCAACGAGGCAAATAGACTTGAGCGTAGCGAAAGCCCCGCAGGGGGCCCGCCGGAGGGCGGGATCAATCGCAAAGTGCGCAAAGTATGAAAGAATTGATTTAGCTTTGAAGATGAAGAAAAGAGAACCGCAACCGAGCGAAACGGAGAGAGCAGCGAGGATGGGCTCCAAGCGGGGGTGTCGGGGGTGTCATAATTTTTGTGTAAGTGCTTTCCGCTGATGTGCCCCATCAACAGAACCAGCACATCCCAATGAAACCACTCATCACCAACGCACTGCTCGACGAGCTTCTCAAAAACTACA
>Ga0118677_10006112_pt2 | contig 15089 bp, 13 predicted proteins | sample AliMusrvi5mmetaG_FD_86154 | JGI IMG/M metagenome (GOLD analysis project Ga0118677, IMG submission 86154)
GCGCATAGGCAATGAAAGCTGAGCGGAGCTTGATTCTCATGGTTCCCCGGCGTTTTCAGTCGGCAAGGTCGGGGCCGGAAAAGTCCGAAGTCCGAAGTCCGAAGTCTGAAAGAAGACCGAAGGCCGAATTCCGAACCCGTTCTACCCCTTGCGATCACAAGAACAAGGATGCCGTAGGTTCAAGGCCCTGGCGACTCAAGCTACTTGAACCGCTCCGCTCACGTATCGGCGAGTGGCCCATTCGGATTTCGGCCTTCGGCCTTCTTTCGGATTTGGGATTTCGGATTTCGGATTTGGCGCTCTCTCTTCGCTCGAGTCGTCAAGGAGCCCCTCGACCCCCATCCTCGCCGTGAACTTCCTCACCGAGCTCAAAGAAGGCCTGGGCATTTCCTGGAGCGCGATCCGCGCTAACAAGATGCGCTCGGTGCTCACGACGCTCGGAATAGTAATCGGCATCGTCACGGTGACGCTCATGGGCACGGCGATCGAAGGGTTAAACGGCGCGTTCCTCAAAGCCATCTCTACCATCGGCGCCGACGTGCTCTACGTGCAGCGCGAGGACTGGTCCGGCTCGGACTCCGAGGAGCAGTGGCGCAAAATCCAGAAACGGCCTCGTCTCACCATCGAACAGGCCGGCCGGCTCGAGCGAGATTTGACCTTGGCCAGCGCGGTGGCGCCCCTTGGCTTTGATCAACGGATGATTAAGTACGAGAAGCGCGACGCCAGTGGGGTCCAGCTCGTCGGCACAACCGACCAACTCTTGCAGACCGGCGGCATTTCAATCGCCGATGGACGTTTCCTTTCCGCGGCAGACGCCGACGGCGGCCGGCCGGTGTGCGTGATCGGCGCGACTGTGGCCACCAACCTGTTTCAGCAGGAATCGCCACTGGGCAAGAGGGTTTTTATTGGCCAACGGCCCTTTGAAGTCATCGGCGTCATCGAGAAACAGGGGGATATGTTCGGCCAGTTCGACAACCAGGCCATCATCCCGTTGCGGCAGTTGGCGAGCGCCTTCGTGCACACCCGCTATATCGAGATGATCCAGGTCAAGGTCAAGGACGTTGCGGATGTGGAGAACGCCAAAGAAGAACTGCACAGCGTCATGCGCCGCGCCCGGCACCTGGCGCCGGGCGATCCGGATGATTTCGCCATCAACCAACAGGAGCAGATCCTGACCATGGTTCACAAGATTACGGCCATGATCGGCGGCATCGGCCTGTTTATCACCGGCCTGTCGCTCTTTGTCGGGGGTATCGGCATCATGAACATCATGTTCGTCTCGGTCGCAGAACGGACCCGCGAGATCGGCATTCGCAAAGCCATCGGCGCCAAGCGTCGCACCATCCTCTTGCAGTTCCTGGTCGAAGCCGCCACCATCTGCCTGATCGGGGGTGCCATCGGGCTCGGCATCGCGTGGCCAATAACGTTGGTGTTACAGCATTACATGCCGGCCAGCATGTCCCCGATGATCGTCAGCCTGGCCTTGCTCGTCTCGCTGGTGACGGGAGTGGTGTCGGGCTTCATCCCCGCCTGGCGCGCCGCGCGAATGAACCCGGTGGACGCGCTGCGGAATGAGTGAAGTTGGCATGATCCCCAAAGGCCTAACCATCCTAGCCGCCGAACTCCTCGAGAGTTTCCGCATGGCCATCGGCGCTGTCGCCGACCACAAGCTCCGCTCCGCCCTTACGCTCCTGGGCGTCCTCGTCGGCGTCTTCTCCATCATCGTCGTGATGACAGCCATGCGCGTGATGGCTAGTTTCGTCGAATCCGAACTCAGCCAACTGGGCGACCAGACCTTCATGGTCCGGAAGTTCCCCACCAAACTGTTTGAGATGCCGAAGGACCTGGAGAAGATCCGGCGGCGCAAGAACATCACCCTCCAGGAAGGGCTGCGCTTGCAGCAGGCCGCGACCCTGCCAAGTGCCGTTGGGGTGGAGAGTTACTTCTGGGCGGGCCAGATCCAAACCCCGTACAAACGAACGGCCCCGGATGTTCGTCTCTACGGCGAAACCCCGGGCAGCTTCCCCGCCCGCAACTGGATTGTGCAGGACGGACGCGGCATCGCCGACGCCGATGTGGAAGGTGCCCGCGATGTCTGCGTGCTTGGCAACGGCCTTGCTAAGACCATCTTTCCCAACGGCGCAGCCGTCGGCGAACGGGTGAAGATCGATGGCCTGAACTACACCGTCGTCGGCGTGCTCCAAGCCAAGGGCGGCTCGCTGAACGGCGACCAGGATAAGTTCGCGGTTATCCCCATCACCACCGGTCTCAATCGCTTTGGTTACATCTGGCGCACTCTCACCATCCTCGTGCAGGCGCGTGACCGCGCGGGCTACGACGCCTGTGTCGAGGAAGTGCGCGGCCTGCTCCGCATCATCCGCAAAGTGCCGCCGGGTGAGCCTGATAGCTTTGACATCTCTTCCAACGACTCCTTGATCGCCCAGTTCAATGCCTTCACCATGACCGTGCGCCTCGGGGTGGCAGTCATTAGCTCAATCGCCTTGCTGGCCGCCGGCATTGGCATCATGAACATCATGCTCGTCTCGGTTACTGAGCGCACCCGTGAGATCGGCATTCGCCGCGCGGTCGGCGCCAAGAAGCGCAACATCATGACTCAGTTCATTATCGAGGCCATCGTGCTCTGCGAGATCGGCGGAGTCATCGGCGTGGGCTGCGGCATCCTCGGCGGGAACGTGACCGCCTACCTGTTCAAGTTGGACCCCGTAATTCCCGTGGACTGGATGGTCCTGGGCCTGTTCATCTGCTCAGTGGTAGGCGTCGTTTTCGGGACCTACCCCGCCTTCAAAGCGGCCAATCTGGACCCGATCGAATCGCTGCGCTACGAGTAGCGTTTAGTGGGGCAGGCGTCCCGCCTGTCACATCGGGCGTCTCGCCCGTAACGGGCAGGCGGTAGGCTCAGGTATCCCCCACATCCCTCTGCTTTGCAAACACCTTTCCGCTGCCGCAGGCTGTCGCGGGTCCCATTAATGATTTCCTCCGCGCTCATCGCGTCTCTGCGGTTCAAGTGGGGCAGGCATTTCGGTTGCGACCCTCGAGCTCGAAATGGACTGGACTAATTCTCTCGGGCTTTGGCTGCTTCTACCATCAGGACTTCGATCGGCCGCTTCGCAGGTTTCAGTTCCAGTCCAAGCTGTTCCCGTACTGCAGTGGTAATTCTCCCTTGGTCCACGTCTTCCGATCCTGTTTCATCCCACAAAAGCTGGAAATCGTAATGATTTGTCAACCGCGTTTCATCTACCACCGGCTTGCCCAACAATCCTTCCAGGCTCGCGGCGATCGACTCGATTCCCTGGTTGACGCCGTTCAAGCTCCCTCCCCCCGAACTGCTGGAAGAACCACCCGTGGAGACGGTGGGCGATAGATGTTCCACCGGCTGCGTCCCTGCCGTCAGAACAAGAACATCCATTTCCCTGGTGTCGCGCCTGGAGGTCAGAGCGAACGTCTCCTCGACCGCTCGCCGCAACCACTCTCGTACGATGCCCGTCTTCTTGCCGGGTGTTTTGATTATAAAATCGAACGTGCCTTCCGGCAGGGGACAACTGGGGAACACCCTTCCCGCTCGAACGTCGTAGCACATTGCCAGCACATTCTCCACTCTTGAACCTGAGTATCTGAGATTGCCCGGGCTGGAAGCGGTGCTCATCCCCGTTGCCTCGGAAGATAGGATGAGAACTTGAAAGAGCGGCTCTGGCTCGTGCTTCTCCCCTGCCGGCACCTGGTCGGCCCGAACGCCTTTGCCGCTCCCAAACTGCGCCAGGGCCAGCTTTTTGCCGGCCAGCACATCTTTGAGATGCTGCGCCGTCAGCATCGACGGGTGAGTGATGGCGGCGATCTTTCCCTCCTGGTCCACCACCACCGTGTGCGGGATCCCGCTGATCCCATAGTCTTTGAACATCGAACGGTCGGTGTCCAGACCCACCCAGGCACGCATTGGCTTTTTCTTCAGGAACGCCGCGATCAGCGGCTCTTTCTCATCCGTGATGGCGATGAACTGGATGGGTTGATCTTTGAACTGGTCCGCCATCTCGTTGAGGTGAGGAATGGCGGCAATGCACGGACCGCACCACGTCGCCCAAAACTCCAGGACCACCACTCTTCCTTTCAAGCTCTCCCAGCTCGCCTGCGTGCCGGGAGGCGCCTGGAGAATTGTCTCCAGCCCCAGCGGCGGCGGCGGTTCCCCGACTTGTGGTTCCTGGGGTTCGCCACCAGCCACAGCGCCTGACATCAAGGCCAATGTCGCCATTGCAACCAATCTCCTCATAAACAATACCCTTGGACAGTTGTTTAGCCTCAAACACTACCCCAGAAATCGAGTTCCGCAATGGCCAACCCGTGCACGCCCTTGTCCGGGATATGCTGCCTGATGGCCGCGAGGAAATCGGTGGTGGGGGGGACCTCGAAAGTACGGTTGATCTTGGCGTTGAGCCGGGGGCGGTAAATGGCCAGATCCCAAGGCGACTCCAAGGTCATCTTCTCCACTGAGAAAAGGTTACGCAGAATTCACTGTGCCAGTTCCTCTAGTTCGGCTTCCGCCTACTCGTTCAACCTGGACGCCCGTAATTCCTGCGGACTGGATGGTCCTGGGCCTGTGCATCTGCTCCGTGGTAGGCGGCGTCTTTGGGACTTGCCCGGCTCCCTCAATGCTTCGGCGCTGCCTCCTGCTTGGCCCCTGGTTCCGCCGGCATCTCCGTCGTCGGCGCATCCCCCATGAGCTCCGCGACCTTCGGCTCAATCGCCGCTGCCCAGACCCGATGCCCCTCCTCGTTTGGGTGCTCGAAGTCCGGCATTAGCGACGCCGGGATGCTCCCGTCCGGCCGCAGAAACAAATAATTCACGTCCATATAAAACACGTGCTTCCCGTCCGCCAGCTTCGATGCCACCTCATTGGCCTTCGCGAGCACCGTCCGCTCCCCCGTCGGCTTCTCCCCCCGCGGAAAAATCGCCAACACCAGGACTTTCGTCTCCGGCAGCTTCTGACGCAGCGTCTGCACAATCGCCGTCACCCCCGCGCCGATCTCCTCCCCTGTGTTGAATGGACCATTGTTCTGCCCGATCATTACGATCGCCAGCTTCGGCGAAATCCCATCCACATTCCCGTTCTGCAACCGCCACAACACCTGCTCCGTCCGATCCCCGGAAACTCCCAGGACCATCCCGCTGCGCTTCGCGTAATAATGGTCCCACACCGGCTTTCCGTCCCACTTCAAGCTCGCGACGATCGAGTCCCCGATATACACCAGATCGACATTCCCTTCCTTTGCCCGCGCATTCATCGCCTTATGCCGAGCCCTCCAGGTATCGCTCCCGCCCGGCACTGGCACAACCGCCGTGTTCACTTTTCCGTCCGCCGCCAGCGCAGCGCTCTCTCCCCCGCCCGCGCTCGCCGCCGTCGCCGCGCCATCCGCCCCTGCCGCGATCGCCCAGCAACACAAAATCCAAACCGCCAAACCCAGCCGCACGCAATTGTTGCTCACAGCATCTCCTCTCTCGACCAAACCGCCCGATTGATAGGAACTTGCTTCCTGCTCGCGCATCTGCACTCTGCGCTGCTGGAGTGGGGAAGAAGTGGTTTTTGCGTGGCACCGAACATGTTGAAATCCGTAGCAAACGGCCGGTGCGGCGTCAACGAGGCTTTTTGACCAGATCCCCAAGCCCGCGTATCCTGGAGGTTACACCTTCCTAAGCGGGCATAAATCCGAAACCCTAAACACCACCGCTCGACTCCACCACCCTACGACGCTCAGGCCTGCCCACGAACGGCTCGGCGGATTGCGCCAACCTGGGCCACGATGGCCTGAACGACCGGCAGGAGTGGATTTGCGGTACCAATCCCACCAACGCGCTGTCGGCTTTGCGCACTGTGTCCGCCCTGCCTACCAGCATGAACACGACGGTGACATGGCAGAGCGTGGCCGGGGTGAACTTTTTTATCGAGCGGAGCGCCAATCTCAGCTACTCGTTCACAACGCTGGCTTCGAACATCGTCGGCCTAGCGGCGACCACCAGCTATACCGACACTAACGGCGCGGGCGCTGGGCCGTTCTTCTACCGCGTGGGTGCGGGGTGGCCGTGACCGTCGGGCGGGGGAGGCAGTTAGTCAGGCTTGGGCGGGTTCTTGGCCAACCAGCTCTTCCACAGCTTCAGATCCACGTAGAGTTCCAGAAAGACCTGCGGGCGTAGCTGAAAGTAGCCGACCATGACATGGGTTTTCTTTTCGTCCAGGCCCGCGTGGAGTTGAGCCGAAACGATCATCACCGGCGCGTAGGGGTCTGTCGGCACCCGATCCCAGCAGCCGACCTGTTTGAGGTTGCGCAAGTACCAGGGCAACGGCCAGTAGTCATCCTCGGGCGCCATCACTTTCACCACCATGTTGCTGCCTTGAGGATGCTCCCGGGCGAGGGCTTGAACCCGGTGGACGAGATTCAGGAGGTCGGGCGAGGTCTGAGCATAAACGTATGGGTTTCGCTGGTCGGCTGCGTAGGTGGTGTTAGCCTTTTGCGCCTGCCAGGCGAGCTGCCCGGTGCCGGCCAGAAGCAACAGACCCAGGCTGAGGCGCAAGGACCTTTGCTTGGCGAGCTGAAGCAGCCAGGCGGCGCCGACGCCCGCCAGCAGAATCATCCCATGCCAAAAACTCAGCAGGCACCAGGGGGTCTTGTAGGCAATCAAGCTGTAGGCGCCAGCCAGCGCCGTGGTGTAGAGGGCCAGGAAGCGCACGAAGCTCGCGCTGGCATTGGCGAGGCCCTTGCGTGCGAAAGCCGCCCAGGTGCCAAAGGCCGCCAGCGCGAAGATAAGAGCTTCGCTCCACATGGGACCTTTGTCGGCATGAAAGAAGACCAGCCGGTGCAGGTAAAAATACCAGGGGTGAATATGCGGCGAAGCCCCCGCGACTCGGTGTAACCATGGAAAGTAGGAGCGCACCGAATCGAACGGGCCCTGGGCGTTGGTGAAGAAAGACGTTAAAAGGACCAAGGCCACACCAAGCCATACCGCCGAGGCCGCGGCAAGGTGACTGCGTCTGAGCCTAGGCGGGTGTGCTTGGGGGGCGGTGGCGTCCAGCCAACGATTCCAAAGCCGGTTCAGGCCCAAGGCCAGGCCAGTGGCGGCCAAGGTGATGACGAACGTTTCCTTGGTGGCGTGCATGAAGCCCACGCCCGCGCCGGCGAGTAAGATCCAGCGTAGCTTTCGGCTGCGCCAGTACCTCCAGCCGGCCGCCAGCGCCAGGAAAGTGAAGAACACCAGCAGGACTTCATGAATATAATACCGGCTGTAGAAGACTATCGCGGGGGAGACGGCCGTGAATAAGGCCGCCCAGATAATGGCCCCCCTGCCCAGGCCGTCGGCAATAAGCGGCAGGAGCAGGATCAATCCGACGCCAAAGAGGATAGTGGTGAACCTGAGCCTGCTGTCCGTGAACTGGTCGGAATCCTTCGGCGCTCTCGTCAGCCGCCCTACTGCCAGCGTGGCGTAATAGAGCGATGGTCCGTGATGTTCGTCGTGGTCGTATTTGTAGCCGCCGTGGTCCCAAAGCTCCCCGAACTTGATGCCATTGACGCCCTCGTCGTTATGCATCGGCCGCTGGTCCAGGCAACAGCTCCAGACCGCCAGCGTGAGCCCTGCCAGCAGGACGACTACAGAAGACGAAGGACGCAGATACCTCGAGGCCGGGGGCTTGCATCCGCTGTTGTCCATCCCGGCCCCCCAGCGCGGGCTATTTGGCCGGGCGCCCGTAAACTTCGATTTCGGTGTATTCGTTCAGAGCACTCTCCGTGCTGCCCTTGGAGTAGAAGCGCAAATAGCGGCCTTTGACACCCTTGGCGTCAAGTAGCTTGCCTTCGTAAGTCTCGAAGTACTCGCGATCGGTGCCAACCCCCAAGCCGGACGTGTTATCAATGTCATTGTTGAAAATCGTGCGGACGTTCTGAATGAAATCCGGGTCGTCGGCAACCTGCACGATGATGTCGTGATAGACCTTGGCCATGTTGTGAGCGTGCCAGATAAGAATGGCGAAGATTTCCTGCGGGCTGCCTAAATCCATTTGCACCCATTGCGTGCCTTTACGCAGGAAGATAATGCTCTGGTCGGACGCGTCCTTGTCGCCGTCAACGATCTTGGCGAGGGTATCGGCGGTGGCATTCTTGTCGCTGCACGTGATCTTACCGGCGGGCGCAATGTTCTTCAGGCCCCCGGGGACCATCATGGGCGCGCGAGGCTTGTCGGAGATCGGTTCGACGTTGGGCCCCAGTTGCAGGTCTTTGGGCGTGCCCTTGAAGGCGGGCGCGGGCAACTTGATCGCCAGCGGCACCTGGTCGGTGGCGGCGTCCGCAGCCTGCAAGGCCGGCGCGAAGGGGAGATACAGGACAGCAGCAGTAAGGCCAATGGTCAGCGACAGCCCTGGCAGGCCTCGCTGTGTCTTGAGAGCAGTATTCATTTTGTTCGTCATTCTGTTAAAAGTTAAGCTAAAGCAGCGGACGGCGGCAAGCACGATTACCGATTCGCCCAACAGGAGACGAAGGTCGGTGCGGGAGTATTCGATAGGCCCGCCTTGCACCAGCATTTCTCATTTTGTCAGATTGGTAGGGCGCGTCACTCCGTGCGCGCCGTTCCCAGGGCGCCTGCGAGCGAACGGCGCGCACGGAGTGACGCGCCCTACCATAGGACCTATGCCCCTGATCAGAATTGCTGCCTTACACAAACTGCAGCCGGGTCGTGGGCGCTTCGGGGTCCCAGCCGCGGGAGGGCTGGCTGTTGATCGACGACACGTCCTTGATCGAGATTTGGCGCCCGCGCGTCTTCGGCCCTTTGACCTCCACCTCGGCCGGATTGCACGTCTGCTGGTTGATCTTTTGGTAGGGCGCGGGCTTATACCGGATGTAAAGCTCCGCCGGCGTCTCGGGCTCGAAAAACAGCACGCGCGACTTGAGTGGAATGCAGTGATAGACCTTGTTCAGAATCGTGCCGCCGAAAGTAAACCGCTTAAGATACGTCGCCTCACGATTCGTGTAGGCGCAGGTAAAGATCCGGTCCCGTTCCGGCAGGCCGCAATAGACCAGGTCGGGTCCGACGAAGAACTTCTCCGGCAGCTCGGCCACCTGGTAATGGCCGTCCTTGAAAACGAGGATCAGCTTGTCGAACTTCGTGCACTCGACGTTGAACTCCTCGCCTGAGACTTTGTAACCTACATAGCCCGACTCGCGGTCGTAAGCCACTTTGAAGGCCTTGAAGGCGACCTCCTTCGCATCCACCTCGTCGTAGCGGCTGGATTTGGTGAGGCGCGGATACAGCGGCCCATATTTGGCGAGCAGCGCTTCGAGGCGGCCGATGACGTACTTCGTAAGGTTCTTCAGGCTCTTCCGCGTCTCCGCCAGGTCGGCCTTCACCTTCTCCATTTCCTCGCGATGCTTGTTGATGTCGAACAATGAGATGCGGCGGATGCGTACAGTCAGCAGGCGCTCGACATCGGGGTCCGTAAGCTCGCGAATCAACTGCCGGCTAAACGGCTTGAACCCCTCGTGCACAGCGGCCAGGACCGCGTCGTTAGTCTTGCACTGCTCGATCTTCTTGTAGATGCGCTCCTCGATGAAGATGCGCTCCAGCGTGCGGAAATGCAGCTCGTCCTGGAGCTGCGTTTCCTTAAGCTCCAGCTCACGTTTCAGCGTCTCCACCAGTTGAGCCGTGTTCTCTTGCAGGACCTCGGACACCGTCATCTCCACCGGTCGGTTGTTCCGGATGACGACAATGCGGCTGGTAATGCTGACTTCGCAATCGGTGAACGCATACAGCGCATCAGCCAATTGTTCGGCGCTGACACCGCTCGGCGCTTTGATCTCGATTTCGACCTCCTCGGACGTGAAATCGTTGATGCTCTTGACCTTGATCTTGCCCTTGTGCGAGGCGTCCTCAATCGAGCTGATCAGCGAATCGGTGGTGGTCGTGGGCGGGATTTCCTTAATAACGACCGTGGACTCGTCCTTGACCTTGAGCTTGGCGCGAACCTTGATTTCGCCGGCGCCGTCCTTGTAGCCACGGGCGTCCATGAGGCCGCCCGTCCGAAAATCCGGCAGGCACTTGAACGGCTGCTTCTTGAGGATGGCGATCTCGGCTTCCAGTAGTTCGGGAAAGTTGTGGGGCAGGATGCGCGAGGCCATGCCCACTGCGATGCCTTCAGTGCCAAGCATGAGCAGCAGCGGCAGTTTGCAGGGCAGGGCGACTGGCTCCTTGTTGCGCCCATCGTAGCTGGGCACAAACTGGGTGATCTCGTCGTTAAACACCTCGGTGCGCGCCAGCTCGGTCAGCCGGCACTCGATGTAACGCGGCGCGGCCGCAGGATCGCCCGTATAGATGTTGCCGAAGTTACCCTGACCTTCCAGCAGGTAGCGCTTGTTGGCCAGCACCACCAGCGCGTCGCCAATCGAGGCGTCCCCGTGGGGATGGTACTGCATCGCGTGGCCGACAACGTTCGCGACCTTGATGAAGCGCCCGTCATCCTTCTCGTGCAGGGCCCAGAGGATGCGACGCTGCACGGGCTTCAACCCGTCTGCCAGGTTGGGAATCGCGCGGTCGCGGATGACGTACGAGGCGTAGTCGAGGAAGCTGCGGTTGACGCGGCGATGGAGCGGGAGCTCTATGTTTCCGGGCACAAAGGGACGCGCCGGCGGAGGAACGGCGACATCCTCAGCCAGGACATGCGTGGCCCCATTGCCGCTCTTCGCGGGTTTGGGCTCCGGCGATTCGCCCGTGCCGGCTGCGGGCACGGGCGCAGCGTTGACTACGCCCGGCGTGTTGTCCGGAGGCTCTTGGATCGGCAGCTCCGGCTGATCGGTGTTGCTCTTGCGCTTGGGGGTCATGGAGAGATTCTCTAGTAGAAAACCGCTGGGCCAGGTAGGGGGAGGACTCAGGCCAAAGCTAATCCGTAACGGACGAAAGGTAGGAAATCGGAGGTATTAATAGTGGCTAGTCTTGCTCCGCATCGAATAGCAACTGCCGCGATCATGCAATCCGCCAGCGAGCGAGAACGACGGCCGGTGTTGGTAAAAAGCTGCGCTGCCTTCTCCGCATCGGCGCCAGAAAGGACTTCAACGCGTGAAAACATGTGTCGTGCGATAAGTTCGTCACGCGCCGAAAGCGGCCCAGAAAAGAGTTCCGCCCATGCAACGGCGGACGTGCCAAGGCTTTCTTTTCCACTCAGCCACGAATTGACCTCAGATTCCTCCGCCGTACCAGGCTGCAGGGCACTAACAAGAAAGTTGGTGTCCAGATGGATCATGGTGTTCGAGTTCCTTACCGCCGAGCGTCCCGAATCATGTCCATCCAGGCTTTGGCCTTAGCAGCGTCGAGGTTCAGGCTCTTCTGAAGCGCGTGAAATGCTTCCAATGGGCTCATTTTCTCAATGTCGCCTTCCGGCTCCGACGCTTCCAGAACCGTCAGCAGCCCCTTCCCTTTGTCGGGCAGGTTTCCAGGCTCGGCGGCCACCACGCGTCCGTGATCAATTTCGACTTCTATCGTTAGATAGCTCATAAGTAATAAATACAGTCGCCCGCGTGGTCATGCGACCAAAATCTCATACAGCCCAATGCACAAATGCGGCGAGTCTGGATGCCGTTGCATTCTATCCAATCGTCCGACATACTGTCGGACATGAAGACATACACGGTGAGAGATCTGGACCGCAAGCCAGCGACCGTTCTGGACGCTTGTGACCGCGAAGGCGTCGTCCTCATCCAGCGTCGGGACGGCCGCCGCTACACGGTGCGCCCAGACGAGGATACGGCGCAAAAGGTCCCCTGGCGCAGGCTGATGGCTGAGCATCGTGCCCGCATCGCGCGCATCTTTCCTGTCCCCCTTACCAAGGAACAGGTTCGGAAAGTTGACCAGCTCCTTGCCGGCGAATGACACCCTACGCCGACACGAATTTCTTCACTCGGCATTTCCTGGAGCTACCGGAATCCCCAGTGGCGGCAGCATTGGCTGCGCAAGCCGAGCGTGGGTCGGCGCGCGCCTTGCCGGTGAGTTGGCTCCACCGCATTGAACTCTGCAACGCTTTGCAGTTACACGTCTTTCAGGGCCGCAGCCCCGGACACCAGCGGGTAACTGCCGAGCAAGCCGCTGCCGCGCTTGCCGTCTTCCGCGACAACTTGGAGCGGCCTGGGCTAATGAGGTCGGTGGCCCTGGCCACATTGGACCTTGAGCGCCAGTCTGAAGAGTTGAGCCTGCGCCACACGACCAAACATGGCTTCCGTACTTACGACCTGCTGCATGTCTCCTCTGCGCTTTTGCTCCGATGCGACACTTTCTGGAGCTTCGACCCCAAGGCGTCGCACTTGGCCGAATTGGAGGGACTGGAGGTTCCGCGTGCTCTGCAAGCCCAATAGCCGGCGGAAGCGGAAGCCGCGCTACCGGCTTTCCGATCTGCTCGCCGGGATCAAATCCAATAACCTGCATTCGGAAACCGAGTGGGGTCTTGGGCGAGGCAAAGAGTTGCTTTCCGGCACTGCCTCTACTCTTCGACCGCCACCACCAGGTTTTCCATAATGTAGTCCTTCCTTTCGGGCGTGTTCTTGCCCATGTAGAAACTAAGGATACCGGCGGCATCGTGCTTGGCGGCATATTCCACCTGGCTCAGGCGCATCTCTTTGCCGATGAATTGCTTGAACTCGCTTGGGTTAATCTCGCCCAGGCCCTTGAACCGCGTGATCTCGCAGCTCTTGCCCAGTTTCCCTGCGGCGGCGTCGCGCTCGGCCTCGGAGTAGCAATAAATCGTCTGCTCCTTGTTGCGCGCCCGGAACAGAGGGGTCTCCAGCACGTATAGATGGCCGTCCCGAACGAGCTGGTCGAAGAAGCGGAAGAAATACGTGATGAGCAAGTTGCGAATGTGCAGCCCGTCCACGTCAGCGTCAGTAGCGAGAATCACCTTCTCATAACGCAGCCCCTCCAGATTGTCCTCGATGTCCAGGCTGCGCATGAGGTTGTACATCTCGTCATTCTTATAGACGATGTCCCGCTTGAGGTCCCACACGTTCAGTGGTTTGCCTTTCAGGACGAAAATGGCCTGCGTCTCCACTTCCCGGCAACTGACGATCGACCCGGCTGCTGACTGGCCCTCGGTGAGGAAAACCATCGTTCCTTTTCCCTTGCCCTTAGCCTTGTTGTAGTGCTCTTTGCAGTCCTTGAGCTGCGGGATGCGAAGGGTGACGGCTCTAGCCCGTTCCCGCGCCAGCTTCTTCACTTCCTGCAGTTCCTTGCGAAGCTGGCGGGTGTCCTGGACTTTGGCGACAATCTTCTCAGCAATCTCCTTGTTGCGATTAAAGAACTGCAGCAACTCCTCGCGCACCCGGTTCACCAGCTCCGTGCGGATTTCCGTATTGCCGAGCTTGTTTTTCGTCTGCGACTCGAACACCGGGTCCTTCAGCCGAATGGACACCGCCCCCACCATGCTCTCGCGCACGTCATCGCCGTCAAATTTCTCCTGCGCGTGCTCATTGACCGCCTTGAGCAGGCCTTCCCGGAAGGCGCTGAGGTGCGTGCCCCCGTCGGACGTATATTGCCCGTTTACGAACGAGTAGAACGTTTCGCCGTAGCGGCTGTTGCTGTGGGTGAAACAAAACTCCAGCGTCTTCTCCGCGTAATGCAGTGGCGGATAGATCGGCTCGCTGCCATCGGCCTGCAAGTCCTCCATTACCAGGTCGAGCAGCCCGTTGCGCGACTGGAATGTCTTGCCGTTGTAGATCAGTCTTAGCCCTGAGTTCAGGTAGCTGTAATGCCGCAGCCGCCGCTCCACGTATTCAGGATTGAACTGGATCTCCTTGAACACTTCCGGGTCGGGCTGGAACTCGATCAGCGTCCCATTTGCTTCCTTGGGCGCTTTGCCATTCTTCTCGTTCCTGAGCTTGCCCTGTTTGAAGGACGCCTCGGCGAATTCTCCCTCGCGAAAACTGCGCACCAGGAACACCTTCGACAGCGCATTGACCGCCTTGGTCCCGACCCCGTTCAGCCCCACGCTGAATTGAAACACGTCGTCGTTGTATTTTGCCCCCGTGTTAATCTTCGAAACGCAATCCACCAGCTTGCCCAGCGGGATGCCCCGCCCGAAATCCCGCACCGAGACCGACTTTTCCTCGATCGCGATCTGCACCTCTTTGCCATAACCCATGATGAACTCGTCGATGGCATTATCAATGACCTCTTTGAGCAGGATGTAGCACCCGTCATCGTAATGCGAGCCATCGCCAATCCGGCCGATGTACATGCCCGTGCGCAGCCGGATGTGCTCCAGCGACGAGAGCGTCTTGATCTTGCTCTCATCATAAACGTGTTTCTTGTCGTCTGCCATAGTCTTCAACTCGCTAAGTATCAAAGGTACCCCGGTGGTTGCCAATAAGAAATGAGGGCGTGAAACGTGAAACGTGATGCGTGGGGGGCCAAGCCGCGATCATGCAGTTGGAAATGGGGAGCACGCCCGCCCCGGGCGTGGCCAGCCAGCGCCCTCGCCGGGTGGCTGGCCCGCCCACCGAGTCACTGAACGGTGAGTCCGTTCGCCAGCCGAGAAGGTGTCTGGCGAGGGCGCCAGTCACATCGCCCAGGGCGGGCGCGCTCCCCCACGTCAGCATAAGTACGGCTAAGCCGAGCCGTGAGACTGAGCAGAGCGAGCAGGGCAGGGGAGGCAATGCTTTGTGATCGGCAGTTCTACATCGGTGCGGAGAAGTGGTAGGTGCCGGAGCCGACTTCGATCAGGACGCGCCCCTCTTCCACACGCAGGAGTTTTGCGCCAGCCGCATCCGCGACGGGTTTGCCGCCTTCCTTAATCGCGGCCGCATCAGTCCCAGGCACATAAACGATGGCTGTTGTGTTGACAGGAATCGTCACCCTCAACTCCAGACGTCCGTTGGCGACTTCCCAATCGCTCACGATGCGCCCGCGCACGGATTCGTAGCTGGCTTTGGCCGAAGTCAGTCCGCCGACGAGGTTTGGCTTGATAAGGATATGCTTGAAGGCCGGTGCGGCCGGATCAAGGTTGATCCCGGCCAGCGCCTTGTAGAACCACGCGCTGATGTCGCTATACATGATGTGGTTGC
>Ga0118677_10009581_pt1 | contig 15089 bp, 13 predicted proteins | sample AliMusrvi5mmetaG_FD_86154 | JGI IMG/M metagenome (GOLD analysis project Ga0118677, IMG submission 86154)
CCCCGCGCACCTCGCGCCAGAACTTCAACCCGCCATCGGGGGTGGGCTCGCCATGCCAGCCGCGCTCAAACTCCTCGCTCAGCGTGTCCAGGCGCTGGGCGATATAGCGTGCCGCCTCCGCCGCCTTGACGGCATCGGACAGGATTTCCGGGTTCATCGCCCCGGAGATCGCCGCCTGCTCCAGCACAAAGCGGGGATAATGGCGCGGGAAGCCGCCCACCGCCGCCACTGCCTGGCGCGCCAGGGCGACCAGCGCCGCCAGATCGGCGCCCGCCACCGTTTCGCCGGTATGCAGGGTCAGGGCGGCGCCGTTGGTGCCTTCGGCGATCAGATAATTCTGCAGGCTGTCTTCATCCTTCAGGTACTGCTCCGACTTGCCGCGCGCCGCCTTGTACAAAGGCGGCTGGGCGATGAAGACATGACCACGCTCGATCAGTTCGGGCATCTGGCGATAGAAGAAGGTCAGCAGCAGGGTGCGAATATGGGCGCCGTCCACATCGGCGTCGGTCATGATGATGATCTTGTGATAGCGCAGCTTGTCGGGATTGAATTCCTCCCGCCCGATGCCGGTGCCCAGCGCCGTGATCAGCGAGACAATGCTGTCGCTGGACAGCATCTTGTCGAAGCGCGCCCGCTCGATGTTCAGGATCTTGCCGCGCAGCGGCAGCACCGCCTGGTTGCTGCGGTTGCGCGCCTGCTTGGCGCTGCCACCGGCGCTGTCGCCCTCGACGATGAAGATTTCGCATTTCGACGGATCGCGTTCCTGGCAGTCCGCCAGTTTGCCGGGCAAGGAAGCGCCGTCCAGCGCGCCCTTGCGCCGGGTCAACTCGCGCGCCTTGCGGGCGGCCTCGCGGGCGGCGGCGGCTTCCACCACCTTGCCGACCACGGCCCTGGCCTCAGCCGGATGCTGCTCGAACCAGGCGCCCAACTGGTCAATGATCGCGCCTTCCACGATGGGCCGCACTTCCGACGACACCAGCTTGTCCTTGGTCTGGGATGAGAATTTTGGATCGGGCACCTTGACCGACAGCACACAGGTCAGGCCCTCGCGGCAGTCATCACCGGTCAGCGCGGTCTTGTCTTTCTTGGCGCTGGCCATGTCATCGGCATATTTGGTCACCACGCGCGTCAGGCCGGCGCGGAAACCCGCCAGATGGGTGCCGCCGTCGCGCTGGGGAATATTGTTGGTAAAGACCAAGGTGCTCTCGTGATAGCTGTCGTTCCAGGTCATGGCGATTTCCACCGTGACCCCGTCCTTCTCCGACACGATCATCATGGGCGCGGGGATCAGCTGCTGCTTGGCCCGGTCCAGATATTCCACGAATGCCTTCAACCCGCCTTCGTAATGCAGGGTGATTTCCTTGGGCTCCACGCCGCGCTTGTCGGCCAGAGTGATGGAGACGCCGGAATTCAGGAACGCCAGCTCGCGCAGCCGGTGTTCCAGGGTGGCGAAATCGAACTCGGTCTTGGTGAAGGTGCCGGTCGAAGGGAGGAAGGTGACTTCGGTGCCTTTCTTGCCGTCGGATGGGCCGACTTCCTTCAACGGCGCCACGCGGTCGCCATGGCGGAACTGCATGTAATGTTCCTTGCCGTCGCGCCAGATGCGCAGGTCCAGGAATTCCGAGAGCGCGTTGACGACGGACACGCCCACGCCGTGCAGGCCGCCGGACACCTTGTAGGCATTCTCGTCGAACTTACCGCCGGCATGCAGCTGGGTCATGATGACTTCGGCCGCCGACACGCCTTCTTCGGCATGGATGCCGGTTGGGATGCCGCGGCCATTGTCGCGCACGGTGCAGGAACCGTCCGGGTTCAGGATCACGTCGATGCGGTTGGCATGGCCGGCCAGCGCCTCGTCGACGGCATTGTCCACGACTTCGTAGACCATGTGGTGCAGGCCCGAGCCGTCATCGGTGTCGCCGATATACATGCCGGGGCGCTTGCGCACCGCATCCAGGCCCTTGAGGACCTTGATGCTGTCGGCGTCATACGTGTTCATGTTGGGTTCGGACATTCAGGTCACCAGACAATCATTGGGGAAGAAAAACACCGTCGCGGACTTCGAAGATTTCGCAGGCCGCTCCGTCGAACAAAGAAAGATCGGTACCGGTCATCCAGGCCTGGGCGGACAGGGCATGGATTTCCTCAAACAGGGCGGCGCGGCGGGTGGCATCCAGGTGCGCAGCGATTTCGTCCAGCAGCAGGATGGGGGCCAGGCCTTCGCGGGCGCGGCTCAGCTCGCGCGCATCGGCCAGCATGATGGAGATCAGCAGCGCCTTCTGCTCGCCGGTGGAACAGTCGCGGGCATCGGCGCGCTTGGCTGTGTGGCGCACGGCCAGATCGGTGGTGTGCGGGCCGGCCAGGGTGCGCCCGGCTTCCGCATCGCGGATGCGCGAAGTCGCAAACGATGCGCGCAGATCGTCGGCGTTGGACAGGTGCAGTTCGTCGGTGAGGTTGAGCGCGGCGTTCGGGAACGCGCCGGCTTGGCCGCGTTCCGCCAGGGCGCGGGACAGATTTTCCACCGTTGCCGCACGGGCCTGGGCGATCAGCACACCGGCCTCGGCCATTTCACTTTCCAGCCCGTCCAGCCAGGCCGGGTCGCGCGGACCATATTTGAGCAGCCGCGCCCGCTCGCGCATCGCGGTTTCATAACGCGTGGCGCTGCGGGCATGGCCGGCATCGAAGCCCAGCACCAGCCGGTCGAGGAAACGGCGGCGTCCGCCGGCGCTTTCGATGAAGAGGCGATCCATGGCGGGCGTGAGCCAGATCAGCTGCACGATGTCGCCCAGATCGGCGGAGCTAGCCGCCGCCACGCCGTTGAGGCGCACTTGCCGGGAAGCGGACGCCTGCGTCAGGCCGGTGCCGATCTCATATTCGGTCTGCCCGCGCGCCACCGTGGCGGCCACCGCCCAAAGCGTCTCTTCCGACGCCACCGGGCCCTTGCGGGTGTGTTCGGCCAGCTTGGATCCGCGCAAGCCCCGGCCCGGCGACAGCAGCGAGATGGCATCCAGCACATTGGTCTTGCCCGCGCCGTTGGGACCGGCCAGCACGACAGGGGCGCCCGACACCGCGATCTCACCCGACGCATAGGAACGGAAGTTGGTCAGCTTCAGGCGCGTGACCGCGAGGCGGCTGGCCGCCGCGTCCGCGTGCATGTTGACTGCAACCGTCAAATCAAACCCTGAGAGGCATGAGGACGTAGAGCGTGCGCGGGTCCTCTGCATCCTCGATGATGGCGGGCGAGCCCGCATCCGACAGCAGGAAGCGCACTTCCTTGCCTTCGATCTGGCTGGTGATATCCAGCAGGTAGCGGGCGTTGAAGCCGATCTCCAGCGCGCCTGCGCTGTAGGTGGCGCCCACGTCTTCGGTGGCGGTGCCGCTTTCGGGGTTCACCACCGACAGGGTGACCTTGTCCTTGGACAGGTTCAGCTTCACCGCGCGGGTCTTGTCGGCGCTGATGGTGGAAACGCGGTCCACCGACTGGGCGAATTCCTTGGCTTCCAGCGCGAGGCTCTTGTCATTGCCCGACGGGATGACGCGCTCATAGGGCGGGAAATTGCCGTCGATCAGCTTGGAGGTCAGTTCCACGCCATTGAAGCCGAACTGGATCTTGGTGTCGGACAGTGAGATGTCGATGGCGCCATCGGCGTCGTCGAGCAACTTCATCAGCTCGCCCACGGTCTTGCGCGGAATGATCACGCCGGGGATGTCGCCGGCGCCATCGGGCAGTTCCAGTTCGTAGCGGGCCAGGCGGTGGCCGTCCGTGGCCACGGCGCGCATCACCGGCGGCTTGGCGTCCTTGGCGGCATGGACATAGATGCCGTTGAGGTAATAGCGGGTCTCTTCGGTTGAGATGGCAAAGCGCGTCTTGGCGATGATGCGCTTGAGATCGTCGGCCGCCAGGCGGAACTTGTGCGGCAGGGCGCCGGCCGCCATCTGGGGGAAGTCTTCGCGCGGCAGGCAGGACAGTTCGAAACGCGATGTGCCGGCGGAAACCGCCAGCCGTCCGCCTTCGCTGGCGAGCAACTCGACCTGCACCTGGGCGCCGTCGGGAAGCTTGCGCACGATGTCGTAGAGCATATGGGCGGGGGCGGTGGCCGAGCCGTTGCGCAGCACATCGGCAGGCAGGCCTTCGACGATCTCGATATCCAGGTCGGTGGCGGTGAGCTTGAGCTGACCCTTGGCCGCTTCGATCAGAACGTTGGACAGGATCGGAATGGTGTTGCGGCGTTCGACGACGCTTTGCACATGGTTCAGCGCCTTGAGAAATGCGCCGCGTTCGACGTTGATCTTCATCGTTCTACCGCCCGGTTAGCTGACACGTTTTCCGGCGCCCCAGCTGGCCCGAAAATGCCCATTTTTCTTGTGTTTGGGATGGCCGCAAACGGCCCCAAGACTCAAGGCCCAGACCATAGCAGAAAGCTGGGTTTCAAGCCAAAAAAAACAGGCGGAAAACCGGAGTTTCCCGCCCATTTTGGACCCTGAAATTGTTGGGTTTTTGGGCCTAGATTTCCGGCCTGCGCTGAAGCATCTGGCTGAGGAAGTCCACCTCCTGGCGGAACAGCGCATCCTCGACAATCAGGGCCTCGATGCGGCGGCAGGCATGCAGCACCGTGGTGTGGTCGCGGCCCCCGAAACGCCGCCCGATTTCGGGCAGGGAACGGGTGGTCAGCTTGCGCGACAGGTACATGGCGACCTGGCGCGGCCGGGCAACCCGGCGGGCGCGCTGGGGCGAATGGAAGTCCTTCACGTCCAGCTTGTAGAACTCGGCGGTCTTTTTCTGGATGTCCTCGATCGAGGTCTTGGCGCCGGGGCCGGCGCGCAGGCCCACCGCTTCCTCTGCGGTCTCCAGGGTCACCGGCTTCTTGGTCAGATCGGCATAGGTCGCCAGCTTGGTGAACACCCCGATCAGCTCGCGCGGCGAGGCATCGTCCATGTCGGCGATGCGTTCCAGCACGCTTTCGGGCAGCACCACTTCGGGCTTGTGACGGGTGAACTCGGTGGCGCGGGACTTCAGGATCGCCAGCCTTGTGTCACGGTCGGGCTTGTCCAGGCCCACGCACAGGCCTCCGGCCAGGCGCGATTTGACGTCGGCGCCCAGGCCTTCCAGCGCCTGGGGCGGCCGGTCGGCGGCGATCACCACCCGGCGGCGCAGGTCCGCAAAGGCGTTGACGGTGTAGAGGAACTCCGACGCGGTGGCGGCCGAGCGGCAGATATGCTGCAGGTCGTCGATGATCAGCACCTCAGCGGTGCGCAGCTCTTCCTTGAAGGCCAAAGTGTCCTTGCGATAGAGCGCGCCCAGGAAGTGGCGCATGAAGTCTTCGGCGCGCAGGAAGAGCGTGCGCTTGCCGCGCTTGCGGAATTCCAGCGCCGCCGCGTTCAGCAGATGGGTTTTGCCGAAGCCGAAACCACCGTGAATGTAGAGCAGCGGAATATCGGCTTGCTGGCCATCGGCGAAGCTGCGCGCGGCGCCATGACCGAACTGGTTGGCGGCGCCCGGAATGAAGCTGTCAAACGTCTGCTGCGGATGCAGCATCCGGTTCCACAACCCCTTATCGTCCTCATTGGCGCGGCTTTCGCTGCGCGGCGAGATGTAGGACACGTTGGTGGGATTCTCGCCCAGGCCCTGGTGCTGGGCCTCGCGCGGAACGGCGCCGCCGATGACCGGCGCCGGCGTGGCGCTGATCACGATGGCCAGCGAGGTGGGCCGGAAACCCTCTGCCACAAAGGCTTTTTCGATGCGGCCGACATAATGGTTGGCGACCCAGTTGCGCACGAAAGGCTTGGCGGCGCCGATCTTCAGGTCATCGCTGTCAAAGGATTCCAGATTCAGCGGCCCGATCCAGGCGTCGAACACCGGATCGCCCAGCTCGCGGCGCATGCGTTCGCGCACCGCCGCCCACGCCGCGCGCCAATCCGGTATCGATTTTCCTACTTGCACCATGTCACTACCCATTTTCGTTGTTCACGTTCCGGCACGTATTCGTGTCCGGTATTCAAAAAGCCCTGGCCCTATCCTTGGCGCCAGGGAAGATCTGCGGCCTTCCAGCCATTGCTGTTGCCGCGATGGCCATCTTCATCGGCATCGCCTTCAAACCCGCCCGCGATATTGAACGCCTGGGCAAAGCCCGCCTCGGTCAGAGCGATCGCCGCGGCGCGGGAGCGCGCGCCCGAGCGGCACAAGAGCATCACCGGCGCCTTGGGATCGGCCAGCGCCTGGCCAGCCTCGATCACAAAGCCGGGATTGCGCGCCCCGGACGGAAAGCTCTGCCATTCGATGCAATGCACCTGGCGGCCCAGTGCCGAAAGATCAGGCAGGCCGACAAAGTTCCATTCCGCCATGGTGCGCACATCCACCAGCTGGGCCTTGGGATCCGCCTGGAGACGCGCCCAGGCCTCGGTGGCGCTGATATCGCCGGCATAGGGGGAAGAGGAGGGAGGGGCCATGCTTGTGCCTAAGAGACAATTCGAGGGAGGCCGGGGTCTTCGCCCAGCACTGAGACGTCAGAATTTGAAGGATTTAGGGGCTACTATGTTTCCGGCCGGCGCCGAAAAGCTTCGAGTCCATGCTGAATACTTGAGTTTTACTTATCGAAGTCTTCAACATGCCCGTGCCTCCCCAACCGTTGGTTAAGATACGCTCAGCTCGAAGCGACTCACAAGGGAATAAACTGCGAACAAATCGCCTGATTCGAAAAAAATTTCGCTTTTGTGAATGACGCTAAATTGTTGTGACGTATACGGAAAATGACGCTTTGCGATCAAGCTTTTTTGAATCAGTCACTTAGGCGCTTAATCGTCCGTGTTGCGCCGCGAAATACCACCGCTGGATAACACTCAGCACACGGACAAATAAAAAAGGCCCGGAATTGCTTCCGGACCTTAATCTGCACTTGAATCCACAAGGATTCCAGCATGTTCGTTATTTTGACAGTTTCGAGACCCGCTTGGTCAGGCGCGACACCTTGCGCGAGCCGGTGTTCTTGTGGAGCACCCCCTTGGACACGCCGCGCATGATTTCCGGCTCGGCGGCCTTCAGGGCGGCCAGGGCGGCCTTGCTGTCACCGGAGGCAATGGCTTCTTCCACCTTGCGGATAAAGCCGCGCACGCGGGTCTTGCGCGCCGTATTGATGGCGGTGCGCTTGGCCGTGGTACGGACGCGCTTCTTGGCGGAGGCGATATTGGGCATGGAAAGTCCTTGGGAATTGCCGAAAAGAGGGCGCGTATAGCCCCGGATGGCCCTTAGGTCAACGAAAACCCTGTTTCCGGCTCACTTGTCCTTGAAACCGGGTTTCCGCTTCTCCGAAAAAGCCGCCATGCCTTCCTTCTGGTCGGCGGTGGCGAACATGGCGTGGAACAGCCGGCGCTCGAAATGCAGGCCCTCGGCCAGGCTGGTTTCCAGGGCGCGGTTGACCGCCTCCTTTACCATCTGGGCGGCGGGGGTGGACTGGGCCGCGATCTTCTGGGCCGCCTTCAGGGCCTCGTCCAGCAGCATGTCGGCCGGCACCACCCGGGCCGCGACCCCGCAGCTTTCGGCTTCCGCCGCGTCCATGGTCCGGCCCGTCAGGCACAGATCCATCGCCTTGGACTTGCCCACGATGCGGGTCAGCCGCTGGCTGCCGCCCAGGCCCGGCATGATGCCCAGAGTGATTTCGGGCTGGCCGAAGCGCGCGGTGTCGGCGGCGATGATGAAGTCGCAGGCCAGCGCCAGCTCGCAGCCGCCGCCCAATGCGTGGCCGGCCACGGCGGCGATGATGGGCTTCTTGATCCTGGCGATGCGGTCGAACTGGTTGCCGAACAGGTTCTCCCGGTACATGTCGGAATAGCTTTTGGGCGCCATCTCCTTGATATCGGCGCCGGCGGCGAAGGCGCGTTCGCTGCCTGTGACGATCATGCAGCGGACTTCGGTCCCCGCATCCCAGGCTTCCAGCGCATCGGCCAGCTCGTTCAGCAGTGCCGTGTTCAGCGCATTCAGGGCATCGGGGCGGTTCAGGGTGGCGATGCCGACCGAACCGTTCACTTCCGTCTTGATGTTCATGCGTCTCTCACGTCTGGCACTTGGGACAATAGAAGGTGGAGCGGCCCGCCTGCACGATGCGCTTGACGGTGCCCTTGCAGCCCAGTTTGCACGGTTTTCCCTCGCGGCCATAGACCAGGAAATGATGCTGGAAATTGCCGGGATCGCCGGTGGCCTGGGCATGGTCGCGCAAGGTCGAGCCGCCGGCGGCGATGGCGTCTTTCAGCACCTTCTTGATGGCGGTGACCAGCGGCGCCAGCCGATCCTTCTTGATGGAGCCTGCCAGCCGCTTGGGCGAGATTTTCGAACGGAACAAGGCTTCGCAAACATAGATGTTGCCCAGCCCCGCGATCAGCCGCTGATCCAGCAGCGCCGACTTGATGGGCGTCTTCTTGCCGTCCAGCGCCTGGGTCAGGTAGGCGGTGTTGAACTTGCCGGACAATGGCTCGATGCCGATGTCTTTGAACAGCTTGTCCTGTTCGATCGTCTTGGTATCGACCAAGGTCATCAGCCCGAAGCGGCGATGATCATTGAAGATGATGCGGGCCGGCGCATCGGTTTCGAACACGACATGGTCATGCTTGCCGGTGCCGGCGCCCTCCGGCGCCTTGTCATAGACATAGGAGCCGATGCGGCGCTGTTTGCCATGCGCAAAGACGCTCATGCGGCCCGACATGCCCAGATGGATCACCAGGGTCTCGCCGCTGTCGAGGTCGGCCAGCAGGTATTTGGCCCGGCGCCGCAGCGCCGTGACCTTGCGGCCGCGCATGCGGGCGGCGAAGTCGCGTGGAAAGGGAATGCGCAGATCGCCCCGGCGGGTTTCCACGTCGGTCAGGACATGACCTTCCATCACAGGAAGCAGGCCCAGGCGCACGGTTTCGACTTCGGGTAATTCCGGCATGGGCCCGTCATAAAGGGTCGCGGGGCGATGCGGTAGCCACTAGGCCGCGCCCCGGCTATGTTCCCGGCATGACTGAGAAAACCGCCAGTTTCGGCTTCCGGGAGGTGCCCGAAGACCAGAAGGAAGGCCTTGTCAAAGAGGTCTTCTCGTCCGTGGCGGCGCGCTACGACCTGATGAATGACCTGATGAGCGCCGGCGTCCACCGCATCTGGAAGGATGCGATGGTCGAATGGCTGAACCCGCAGCCGGGCTGGAAAAGCCTGGATGTGGCGGGCGGCACCGGCGACATCGCCTTTCGAATCGTCGATCTGGCGCGCTCCAGAGGCGGTGAAGCGGCGGTGACGGTGTGCGACATCAACCAGCAGATGCTGGGCGAAGGCGTGCGCCGCGCCGAAGAAAAAGGCGAGGGCGCCATCGAGTGGGTGTGCGGCAATGCCGAGAGCCTGCCGTTCCCCGATGCGCATTTTGATTCCTACACCGTCGCCTTTGGCATCCGGAACGTCACCCATATCGACCGGGCGCTGGCCGAGGCGCGGCGGGTGCTGAAACCGGGCGGACGCTTTCTTTGTCTGGAGTTTTCCAAGGTCGAAGTGCCGGGGCTCGACACCTTGTACGATGCCTATTCCTTCAAGCTGATGCCCAAGATCGGCGGTCTGGTGGCCAAGGATGAAGAGTCCTATCGCTACCTGGCCGAAAGCATCCGCCGCTTTCCGCCCCAGGCGAAATTCGCCCAGATGATCGGTGATGCCGGGCTGGAGCAGGTGAAGGTGCGCAATCTTTCCGGCGGCATCGCCGCCATGCATTCGGCTTGGCGCCTCTGATGAGCGCCGTATCCAGTTCCTTGCGTCTGCTGCATGCCGGCTGGTTGCTGGCCGGTCCGGCGCGGGCGTTTCGCGCGGGGCATCCTGACGCGGGCGCCAAGCTGAGCGTGGCGCTGGAAAAGCTGGGGCCCGCTTACATCAAGCTGGGTCAGATGCTGGCGACCCGGCCCGACATTGTCGGCCCGCAGATGGCCTCGGCGCTGGAACATCTGCAGGACCGCTTGCCGCCTTTTTCGGAGGCTGAAGCGCGCGCCGAGATCATACGCTCCTTCGGCAAACCGGTGGAGGCGCTGTTCTCCAGCTTCGGGGCTGCGATGGCGGCCGCCTCCATCGCCCAGGTGCACCGGGCCCAGACCAGCGACACCCCGCCGGTTCGGGTGGCGGTGAAAATCTTGCGCCCGGGCATTCGAGACCAGTTCGCGCGCGACCTTCAGGCGCTGGCTTTCTTCGCGCGCACCGCCGAGGCCTGGTCCGCCGAGGCGCGGCGTCTGCGTTTCACCGCCATTGTCGCCACCCTGGCGGACTCGGTAGCGCTGGAGCTGGACCTGCGGATGGAAGCGGCGGCGGCAGGCGAACTGTATGAAAGCACGCGGGGCGAAGCGGAATTCCGCGTGCCGCACATCGATTGGACCCGCACTGCCGCCAGCGTGCTGACCAGCGAGTGGATCGACGGCATTCCCTTGCGCGATACCGCCTCCATCGCCGCGGCGGGCCGCGATCCCAGGCAGGTGGCGGTGCTGGTGATGCGCAGCTTTTTGACCCAGGCGCTGCGCGACGGCTTTTTCCACGCCGACATGCATCCGGGAAACCTGTTCATCGATGCTCAGGGGCGGCTGGCGGCGGTGGATTTCGGCATCATGGGCCGGCTGGATGCGGGCATGCGCCGCTTCATGGCCGGAACGCTCGCCGGTTTCCTGCAGCGCGATTACCGCAAGGTGGCCGAGCTGCATTATGAATTTGCCTTCGTGCCGCCGCATCATCCCATCGAGACCTTTGCGCAGGCCATGCGCGCGGTGGGCGAGCCGATCTTCGGCAAGAGCGCCCGCGACGTGTCCATTGCGCGCCTCTTGGGCCAGTTGTTCGAGACCACGCGGCGCTTTGACATGCAGGCACAGCCGCAGTTGGTCCTTTTGCAAAAGACCATGGTGGTGGTGGAAGGCGTTTGCCGCGGCCTGGATCCCGACTTCGACATCTGGGACGCGGCGCGGCCTGTGGCGGAACGCTGGGTGAGCGACAATATGGGCCCGGAAGCGGCGCTGACCCGCGCCGGCGAAACCTTCGGGGCACTGGGCAAGCTGGCCCAGGACCTGCCGCAGCTGGTCAAGAACGCCGAGGAGCTGTCGCAGATGGTGGCCGAAGGCGGCGTGCGGCTGCATCCGGATACCGCGCGCGCCATCGCCGCCGAGCAGGAACGGCAAAGTCGTCCCTGGAGGGTCGCTGTGGTGATCCTGACCGCTGTGATCGTGCTGGGACTGCTTCTACAGCGGTTTCTTTGACAGGATCACGAAGCGCGTGGTGAGCGTGACGGCCGCCACCAGCAAGCCAAACGCCAGTCCCAGCCAGATGCCGAAGCCTTTCAGGCCCAACGGAAACGCCAGGATCAGGCACATGGGCGCGCCCGCCAGCCAGTAGGAGGCGCCGGCCAGCCACATCGGCCCGCGCGCATCCTTCAGGCCGCGCAGGCTCATGGACGCGGTGACCTGAATGCCATCCACCAGCTGGAAGGCGGCAGCGACGGCAAGGAAGCTGACCGCCAGCGCCAGCACGTCCGCATTCTCCGGAATGTCCGGCAGCCACAGGCTGGCGATCTCGCGCGGCCACATCAGCAGGACCAGCGCGGCACAGCACATGAAGATCGCCGCCATGCCGATGGCGGTGAAGCCGGCGCGTCGCGCGGCAATATGGTCGCCCGCGCCCGCGGCCATGCCGACCCGCACGGTCGCCGCCAGCCCGATGCCCAGCGGGATCATGAAGGTGAGGGAGGGAATGGTGATGGCGATCTGATGCGCCGCCAGCGAGGACAGGCCGATGACGCCCATCGCCAGGGCAGCGCCGTTGAACAGCGCCACCTCGAACACCATGGTGATGCCGATGGGAAGCCCCAGCCGGAACAGTTCGGCAAAGCTTTGCCGGTGCCATTGCCACAGCCGGTGCAGGATGCGGTAGCGCTTCAGGGCGGGCACGGCCAGGCACACCGCCAGCATCGCCACGAAGCTGAAGATATTGGAACTGGCGCTGGCCAGCCCCGCGCCATACAGGCCCAGCTTGGGGAAACCGAAGTGGCCGAAGATCAGGGCATAATCGAAACCGGCATTCCACAGCACCGCCACAGCCATAACCACCAGCGGCGGCACGGCACGGCTGAGCGCGGTGGAAAAACTGCGCAGCACCTGGAACGCCATAGCGAAGGGCAGGCCCCAGCACAGGCCCGACATGAAAATGGCGGCGTCCGACGCCAGCATGGGCTCCTGGCCCAATGCGCTGAGGATGGAGCGGGTGAAGATCAGAACGCAAAGCAACGGCAGCGAGATCAGCGCTACCGACCACAGACCCATGCGCACCGCGATGCGAACTTCCCGCCGGTCGCGCGGCTTGGTGCTGGCGGCGTGATGGCCTTGGGCATGCGCGATCACCGGCGACACCGCCATCGGCAACCCGCTGCCCAGCAGCCAGCACAGGAAATAGATGGTGTTGCCCAGCGCGGCAGCCGCCAGCGCCCGGTTACTGAAATGACCCAGCATCACGGTGTCGGTGGCCAGGATCACCATCTGGGCGAGCTGGGTGGCGGCCATGGGCACCGCCAGGCGCAGCAACTCGCGCGCCTCCAGCAGCCAGGCATGGTGGCGGCCGGCGGGGATAATGGGCCCGGGATCGGCGATATGGTCCGTCATGCGCGAGCCCATAGCACGGGCGCGCGACGAAGGCGCGTCCAGGCGCTATAAAAAGCCATGCAACCTTGGAACATCGCCCATCGCGGCGGCGCCCAGCTGGTGCCGGAAAATACGATGGCGGCGTTTGCCGATGCGCTGGCGCGCGGCTGCGACGGCGCCGAACTGGATGTGCAGCTGACGCGCGATGGTATGGTGGTGGTGCATCACGATTTCCGGCTGAAGGCGGACCTGGCGCGCAAGGACGGCGCCTGGCTGACGCAGCCGGGGCTGCGCATCAAGGACCTGACCTGGGAGGAATTGCGTCGTTTCGATGTCGGCACGGCGCGCCCCGGTAGCGATTATGCGCAGAGCCATCCGTTGCTGAAACCGGTTGATGCGCCGGTGCCGTCGCTGGAAGAGGTGATGGCGTTGGCGGGGCGCGGGTTCAAATTGCTTGTCGAACTGAAATGCGATGGAAGCGACGACAGTGCCGATCCGGTGACGCTGGCCGATGCCGCCCATGAGATTTGCGCCGGACGGGACAACATCGTCTTTGTCGGCTTCGATTGGCGGGCACTGGCGCGCATTCGCCAGCGCGATCCGGGTGCGCAATGCTGGTTCACCACCGACAGACTGTCGGGTGATGCGCGACCTGTGATCGAGGCAGTTGTGGCAGCGGGCGGGCAGGGCTGGTTTCCCAACTTTGCGGACACGGAGCCGGACAACATCGCCATGGCGCGGGCCGCGGGCCTCAAGCTCGGCGCCTGGACGGTCAATGAGACCGCCGGCATGCGCCGGCTGATGAACCTGGACGCGATCTGCACCGACCGGCCGGACCTGCTGGCGAAGCTTTTATAGCCTCGCGGGAACTTTCCCCTGCACTGCGTGTTTAACAGGCAGATTTCACGGGAGGTATTTCATGCCGCTTCTGACCATTGTTGTCGTGCTTATTGTCGTCGGCGTGCTGCTGTGGCTCGTCAACACCTACATTCCCATGGATGGCAAGATCAAATCCATCCTAAACGCCGTCGTTGTGATCGCGGTCGTGATCTGGCTGCTGCAGGCGTTCGGTCTTCTGGGTGACCTCAGCGCGATCCGCGTCGGGAAATAGAGCGGGTCTTTTGCGCCCTGAGTGCGTCGCGCATCGCCTCATGGGCTAAGTGCCCACTTCGGCTGACGCTCCTGCTCAGGTCACAAAATCCCTCGCTCTATTCAAAGTCCTTCAAAAAGTGCCGTGGACAGGTAGCGTTCCGCGAAGCTGGGAATGACCGCGACGATCGTCTTGCCGGCATTTTCGGGACGCGCGCCCACTTCCAGCGCCGCAGCGATCGCCGCGCCCGAGGAAATGCCTACCGGGATGCCTTCTTCGCGCGCTGCGCGGCGGGCGGTTTCCAGCGCCGTCTCGTTGGAAATGGTGATGACTTCGTCGATCACCTTGCGGTCCAGGATGGCGGGCACAAAGCCGGCGCCGATGCCCTGGATCTTGTGCGGGCCGGGCGCGCCGCCCGACAGAACCGGCGAATCCTCCGGCTCCAGCGCGATCATCTTCACCGACGGCTTCTTGGCCTTCAGCACCTGGCCCACGCCGGTGATGGTGCCGCCGGTGCCCACGCCCGAAATCACGATGTCGACCTTGCCATCGGTGTCGTTCCAGATTTCCTCGGCCGTGGTCTGGCGGTGGATTTCCGGGTTGGCCGGGTTCTCGAACTGCTGCGGGATCACGGCGCCGGGATGGCTGGCGACCAGCTCATGGGCGCGGGCGATGGCGCCCTTCATGCCCTTGGCGGCTTCCGTCAGCTCGATCTGCGCCCCCAGGATCATTAGCATCTTGCGCCGTTCCAGCGACATGCTTTCGGGCATCACCAGGATCAGCTTGTAACCCTTGGACGCTGCCACGAAGGCCAGCGCGATGCCGGTGTTGCCGCTGGTCGGTTCAATCAGCACCGTCTTGCCGGGGGTGATGATGCCCTGCTTTTCCATCGCCTCGATCATGTGGACGCCGATGCGGTCCTTGACGGAGGAGAGGGGATTGAAGAATTCCAGCTTGAGGAGAATGTCCGCCTTGGCGCCGGCGGCCTGGGGCATCCGCTTCAGGCGCACCAGCGGCGTGTCGCCGATGGTTTCGGTAATGCAGTCATAGATACGGCCGCGGCCGGGCTTGCCCTGTTCCATGTATAAGCTCCTTAAATAATAAAGTCGGCGCTAGTCTCTGCCCCAGCTTCGACACCGGCATGACGGGCGCGCTGGCACAAGTCCTCGATAGAGACCGAATCCAGCCGCACCATCAACTCGTCCTGCAGGGTGGCAACGAAGGGGGCGACGATCCGTTGCCCCAGGTCCGAGCGGGGCGCGTGCTTTTCCTCGTCATCCTCGATGCTTTCGGCCACCCGCACCACATCGCCCACCGAAATTCGCCGCCGTTCCCGCGCCAGGCGATAGCCGCCGCGGGGCCCGCGCACGCCTTTCAGGATTCCGGCGCG
>Ga0118677_10009582_pt1 | contig 15088 bp, 13 predicted proteins | sample AliMusrvi5mmetaG_FD_86154 | JGI IMG/M metagenome (GOLD analysis project Ga0118677, IMG submission 86154)
TATTGACGCTAATACCGTAGGTAATATCATTGCCGGCAATTTTAAAATGATCCGCATAACGTATATCAGCCATAGCAAGGTTCATTGAATAACTTACCTGTGGATTAATATTAAGCTGTAGATAACTACCAATCTTGCTGGTAACTCGACCGGTATAATAAATAGCACTCCAATCGTTCATAACATTATTGTTACGCCCTGATTGCCCATTGGCATTGCTATAATAAGTACCACCCGGCACACCCACATTAGTATTGGTATAAGACGCTACCACTTCAGCCGAGAGAGGATTAAGAATATCGGGTAAGGTATTAGCATTACCGGCGACATAACCATCCAACTTAAACTTTTGACCCAACTGCGTTAACCAAGGCCCATAAGACTGCATGTGGCAGGCGGCACAAGGCTCACCCGTTTGGCGTGAAAACGCCGCAGTAGCGCCAGCATTTTGAAAAGGTATGATAGAAAGTAGCGATGTCATAATAACGGTTAAAAACAAACTGTTTTTAACGCCGTTAGCTAATAGTGGTTTTACCATAACGTAGTGTATTCCTGCATAAAGATGAATGGGTGCTTTCACACCGAGACTATAAGACTTAAGCACCCTGTAATTAAAAGCTAAGCATTACCTTAAAACACTTAGCAAGACGTTACTTATAAGGCAATAAGTTAGCCAACTTACACATCCCTTTATTTTAGTGGCTTGCGGGGAATTACCATAAACATAATTAATTAAACTAGGTTATATAACCTAGTTTTTAGAAAAAGTGTGGCATATGCCACACTTTTATTACCGCACATTACCTAAGGAGATTTGATTGAATTTATTGGCTACCAACTTAAAGCGGGACAGCTTAATCCAGTACTGGAGTGTAATAGCTTCAGCCATTACTTTGTAAAACAGCTGAAGCAGTTTTACTCCAGGCACGCTAAAAACTTAGGAATGTAAGTTACCGCCTTAAAGCTAACAGATGCTAGGTTTAATCTTTCACCCTGTGTCTTTGGTCTGCGCTCAAACTGTCCCGCTTTAGGTTGGTAGCCCGAAATTATATCCACCGAACACTCAAATTTACTTGAAAACTCCAAAGCGTGAGCGTTATATGCTAGTCTACTGATTTTTAAAGGAGAGAATTTATGCAGGCAACGGTTAAATGGGTAGATGGTGTCATGTTTGTGGGCGAAACCGGTAGCGGTCACGCTGTTATCATGGATGGCCCACCCGATCATGGCGGACGAAATATCGGCATGCGCCCCATGGAAATGATCTTACTAGGCTTAGGGGGCTGCTCATCTTTTGATGTGGTTCAGATTTTACAAAAAGGACGTAATCATATCGCCACTTGCCAAGTCCAAATTACGGCTGAGCGCGTTGATGCCATACCCAGTGTCTTTAGCAAAATCCATTTACACTTTATTATTAGTGGCCAAGATCTAAAAGCCTCAGCCGTTGAACGAGCTGTCAACTTATCCGCTGATAAATATTGCTCGGCAGCGATTATGTTAGGAAAAGCTGGCGTTGAAATGACTCATGATTTTGAATTGCTTGAAGCTTAAGTCAGCTAATTACTTAATAGCTTCTAAATAAAGAGATGCACCGACCTGCATCTCAGGTTTATTTTGTAAAACCACGATAGCCCTCATACTTATAACCGCCTTATGCTAAGCACTGCCGATATCAATACCTTGATTTTAACTTTTAAGGTCGCAGGTCTCGCTACAATCTTAATGCTGCTGATTGGCACGCCTTTAGCTTGGTGGCTAGCCAGAACTCATTCTGCGTGGAAAGGTTTTATTAACACTATCGTTTCGCTACCCTTGGTATTGCCGCCCACAGTCCTCGGTTTTTATTTACTGATTTTGATGGGACCTACTGGAATAGTCGGCAAAATCACGACTAGCTTAGGATTAGGCGCCCTGCCCTTTACCTTTTCAGGTCTAGTTGTTGCTTCAGTATTGTATTCCATGCCTTTTGTAGTGCAACCTTTGCAATCAGTATTTAGCACGATAGCTGAGCAATGCTTGGAAGCGGCAGCCACTTTACGCGCTGGGCCTATTGATAGTTTTTTTAATGTGGTGGTGCCGATGGCGAAATCGGGTTTTTTAACGGCCAGTATTTTAGGTTTTGCTCATACCATCGGTGAATTTGGCATAGTATTGATGGTCGGCGGTAACATTCCTGATAAAACCCGCGTCGTATCGGTACAAATTTATAATCATGTTGAAGCCCAAGAATATACCGAAGCTCATTGGCTGGCGGGTGGCCTAGTCTTGTTCTCTTTTATCATTCTACTCAGTTTGTACACGGCGCTAAAAGTACAACCTTTAACTCATCAACTTAAATGACTACTGCAATCACGGCTCGCTTTAAGCTAGATTATCAGGCCTTCCATTTAGATGTCGATTTATCATTGCCTAATTCTGGCATTACCGTGTTATTTGGTGAGTCAGGTTCTGGGAAAACCACATTTCTACGCTGCATTGCTGGCTTAGAGCGCGCACCACAGGCTTATTTAGAAGTTAATCAGCAAGTTTGGCAAGATAGTACCTCTGGCTTATTTTTACCTACCTATCGGCGTGCCTTGGGTTATGTATTTCAAGATGCGCAGTTGTTTCCTCATTTAACGGTAGCTGATAATTTAGCCTTCGGTTTAAAACGCATCAAGAACAACGTAGGCACTACAGATTTGAAAACAGTCGTAGAGCTTTTAGGCATAGGTGCATTATTAAAACGATTACCTGAGCGCTTATCAGGGGGCGAAAGGCAGCGCGTTGCTATTGCACGTGCTTTGGTGCTTAATCCAGATATTTTATTGATGGATGAGCCACTTGCCTCTTTAGACGCAAAGCGTAAACAAGAAATAATGCCGTTTTTAAAGCGCTTGCATCAGGAACTCACTATTCCTATGCTCTATGTCACTCATGATCAGCAGGAAGTCGCGCAATTGGCCGATACTTTGATCATTTTAAGTAATGGAGAGGTACAAGCTTTTGGAGCCATAGAAGAAATGCAGAATCGAGTCGATATCTCTTTAGCTCAAGAGCGTGATGCAGCGACCGTTTGGCAAGCCACTATCGCCGAACATGAAAGCAACTATCATCTCACTCGTGTAGATTTTTTGGGAGGTAGTATTAGTTTGCCGACCATTGCAGCTAACATCGGCACACCATTACGTATTCAGATATATGCTCGTGATGTCAGCATCACTCTTGAGCCATCAATGGCTAGCAGCATACTCAATGTACTTGCTGCCACTATTACAGATATCACTGATGATAATCAGGGGCGCAGCATCATCCGCTTGCAAATAGGCAATCAAACATTGCTAGCACACATTACTCATAAATCAGCCGTGCTACTCAAACTACAACTGGGCATGAAGGTCTATGCCCAAATCAAAGGCATTTCTATATTAAATTAGAGCAGTGTGCGTGCTCATTACTGAAGCACTTAAAGTTTATTAGATTTACAGTTTCTTATCATTTTTCTTGATTCTTCTATTGCCTGATGAGTCATTTGAGGAATTAGCAATTCAACTAGCATAGCGGCTTCTGCATTTCCATTCATTGCAGCCATAGTTGCCCACTTATGCGCAAATATGTAGTCTTTTACTAACCCCCCATGTCCATTCGCATACATAAGCGCAAGTGTAAACTGTGCCTGTACATCGCCTGTTTCTGCAACTGTTAAATACTGTTGAGCTGATTCTATACTATTCATATAATCTACTTATATTAATAACCATAATTCATTAAAGCAATATTCATGCCCAACTTTTGGCCTGTTTAGTTTAATAAAAATACCGTAGTTCTCTGAGACTAGGACTACAGATGCTTAATATTGCCACTCAACTTTGTGACATATCGGTGCAATACACAGCAGGTCCTGCACTTATTAAGCGCATTTAATATTCACATCTATATAGATGGAATATCGTAGCACGAATATTGATAACAAGAGCGTAATACTAATTAAATTTTGATATTAACTTATTATTTTAACACTTACAAGATGACAGTAGTGTGACAAAGAATTCACTAGCATTTAGCAATAAGGCTTGCCGATGGCGTTAAAACCAAACAGCCTGAGCACTTAACTTGATGTAGCCTATACAGGCTGATATTGAGAGGAATAAATATAAAAAGAGTAACTAGTGGAATTGAATTTTAGTTGCTAGACACCCTATTTGTTTTGACTGATATAAAACAAATAGGGTGCTAAGTAACGAAGAACTTACTTTTTTAAAGACTAGGCTAGTTTTCCATGGCAATGCTTGTACTTCTTGCCAGAACCACAAGGACAATCATCATTACGACCAACTTTATCAGTTATTCGCACAAAAGGTTGCTCTATAGACTTTTCATCAGCAATGGCCTTAGGAAATTCATCGACAACTTCCAATGCTGGTGCCTCAGCATGTTCAAAGTGCATTTCTATAGGTGCTTGTCTTTGTTCATCTAACGCTTGAACATCTTCTTCTTGGCGGACTTGAACTTTAAATAAAATACCAATGACTTCATATTTTATATGCTCTAGTAAGCTACTAAACATTTCGAAAGCTTCGCGTTTATATTCCTGCTTAGGATCTTTTTGCGCATAACCTCTAAAATGAATACCTTGGCGCAAATAATCCATGGCCGACAAGTGCTCTTTCCAGCTAGTATCTAATACTTGTAACATCACAGACTTTTCAAAATGCTGTAAAACATCTTTGGTAATCTTCTGCTCTTTGTCTTTGTTGTTTTGTTCAAGAATATCAATAATACGCAACCTTAATGAGGTTTCTTGTAATTTATGATCCTCGTCTAGCATTTGTTGCACAGGAATAATGACATTAAACTCATGCTGTAAATGCTCTTCTAAACCTTGTATATCCCATTGCTCAACCATTGTTTTTGCAGGAATATACTGAGTAATTACATCATTAACAACATCTTCACGAATAGCGGTAATGATGTCAGAAACATCACTGGCCGCCATCAATTCATTGCGCTGCGTATATATAACTTTGCGCTGATCATTAGCCACATCGTCATACGCTAAGATTTCTTTACGAATATCAAAGTTGCGCGCTTCAACTTTACGCTGAGCATTTTCAATCGAACGAGTAACCCACGGATGCTCGATGGCTTCACCATCACCCATGCCCAGTTTTTTCATCAAACCAGCAACGCGATCAGAGGCAAAAATACGCATCAAATCATCTTGTAGTGATAAGTAAAAACGAGTTGAACCCGGATCGCCTTGACGACCAGACCGACCTCTTAATTGATTATCGATACGACGTGATTCATGGCGCTCGGAACCGATCACATGTAAGCCACCATTATTAATGACTTGTTGATGCCTATCTAGCCAAGCGCCACGTAGATGTTCTTTTTCAGCATCACTAGCACCTTCACCAAGACTCTTTAACTCAGCATCTAAATTACCACCCAGTACAATATCAGTACCTCGACCAGCCATGTTGGTAGCAATAGTCACAGAACCTGGCATACCGGCTTGCTCGATAATATGTGCTTCACGCTCATGTTGTTTGGCGTTTAGCACTTCGTGCTTAATGCCTTGTTTATTGAGTAAATGTGATAAGCGTTCAGAATTTTCGATAGAAGTCGTACCGACTAAAACAGGTTGACCACGGCTCACACATTCTTTGATGTCATTAGCAACAGCAACATACTTTTCATCAGTCGTTAAGAAAACTACATCACCCAAATCTCTTCGAATCAAGGGACGATGCGTAGGAATGACCACAACTTCAAGGCCATAAATATTGTTTAACTCAAAAGCTTCAGTATCAGCAGTACCGGTCATACCAGATAACTTATCGTATAAACGAAAATAATTCTGGAAGGTAATGGAGGCTAAGGTTTGATTTTCACTATTGATAGCAACATGTTCTTTAGCTTCAATCGCTTGATGTAAGCCTTCAGACCAACGTCTACCCGGCATTATTCTACCGGTGAATTCGTCAACAATAACGACTTCATCATTGGCGACAATGTAATCAACATCTTTCTTGAATAAGACATGACCACGCAAAGAAGCATTTAAATAATGCATAAGTCGAATATTCGACGCATCATAAAGACTGGTACCTTCAGGCATTAAACCAAGTTCAAGCATCATATGCTCAACGCGTTCATGACCTGCCTCAGTTAGATAAACCTGACGTATTTTTTCATCGACCGTGTAATCACCAGGCTCACCTTCAGGTTCTTCGCGAGTTAAATATGGGATGATTTCATTAGCTTTGATATAAATTTCAGTGCTTTCATCAGTAGGCCCAGAAATAATTAACGGTGTTCTGGCTTCATCAATTAAGATAGAATCAACTTCATCGACAATAGCAAAACTTAAATCACGCTGAACTTTCTGCTCTATGCTGAAAGCCATGTTGTCACGTAGATAATCGAAACCAAATTCGTTATTAGTGCCGTAGGTAATGTCAGCAGCGTAAGCCTCACGTCTTTGCGCATGCTCCATTTGACTAATAATCACGCCGGTAGTCATACCTAAAAAGCTATATAGTCTACCCATCCATTCTGAGTCACGCTTAGCAAGGTAATCGTTTACCGTTACAACATGCACGCCATGACCGGGCAAGGCATTTAAATAAGCCGCCAAAGTTGCCATTAAGGTTTTACCCTCACCGGTTTTCATTTCAGCTATTTTGCCGTCATGCAGGATCATGCCGCCTATCAGTTGCACATCAAAATGACGCATACCGAAAACGCGTGATGAAGCTTCTCTGACTGCAGCAAAGGCCTCTGGAATAAGTTTATCTAGCTTCTCACCCTGTTCAAGACGATCACGAAACTCTTGAGTTTTTGCTTTAATTGCCTCATCAGACAGTTTTTCGTATTCCGAAGCTAATGCGTTGACACTCTTGGCCAACTTTCTTTTCTTCTTTATTAGCCTGTCGTTACGGCTCCCTACAACTAATCTAACTAGCTTACCCAGCATGTTCTATTTCCGGTTTGAATTGACTAAATGATTGAATCAAAGCGTTGGATTATATACCGTCTAACACTTTAGTTACAGTAAAACACGAGTGATTTTGAAATATTGCGCCTTCGTTAATACTAATAAAGGCGATATTAACAACTAACGTAACTTTAATGCTCTAGCAAATGAAATGAGAATTTAGCATTAAATTCTTAAGTCAAAACTAATTTTTAATACCTATGCCTTTATAAAGCAAAAACAAACTAACTAAAGTTAAAATCAGAATAAACCCAGCTGTCATTATAAAAGCTAACTGAATATCAACATCTGTCACGCCAATCAAACCATATCTAAAAGCATTAATCATGTACAAAAGGGGGTTACCTAAAGAGATGTTTTGCCATATACCAGGCAACATTTTAACGGAATAAAATACCCCTCCCAAATAACTTAAAGGTGTTAAAACAAAGTTGGGAATAATAGAAATATCATCAAAACTTTCTGCTAACACGGCATTAATAAAACCAGCTAACGAAAATAATGTGGCGGTTAATAACATAACCGATAAAGCGATATACGGATTTTTGACTTCAATGTCTGCAAATAATAAAGAGATTAAAGCCACCACGCTACCGACTAATAAGCCTCGAATAATACCGCCACTGACATAGCCACTTAATATAATCCAATTAGGCACTGGCGCTACTAGCAACTCTTCGATATTACGTTGAAATTTAGTTGAATAAAAGGAAGAAACGACGTTGGCGTAGGAGTGACTAATAACCGACATCAATATAATACCGGGAACTATATAATCCATATAACTTACGCCATTAATAATGCCGATACGATCACCTATCAACTTACCGAAAATCAAGAAATATAAGGCGGTAGTAATTGCGGGAGGCAATAATGTCTGCGGCCAAATTCGGATAAAACGAAAAATTTCTTTAGTGACTATGGTTCTAAAGGCAATAGAGTAATTCATCAATTATTCTCAGTCGGTTTAGCATCAATTAAATTCATAAATAACTGCTCTAAGCGATTACTCTTATTCTTAAGACTAAGCACGGTAATGTTTTGTGCGCTTAATTGGCTAAATAAATAATTAAGACCCATTTCCTTTGGAACAGCGACATCAAGTACCTTGTCAGCTATACGCTCAATTTGATAACCCGAAATAACGGGTGCCTTTGCCAAAGGCTGATCAAGATCAAGCACAAAGTGATCAACATGTAATCTCGCTAATAGACTAGCCATATCGGTATTTTCAACAATACGTCCTTGATCTATGATTGCAATATTACGACATAGACTCTCGGCTTCTTCTAAATAATGTGTTGTTAATATAATCGTAGTGCCTTGCTGATTAACTTCTTGCATCATCTTCCACATGGAGCGCCTGATTTCTATATCGACGCCTGCTGTTGGTTCATCAAGAATAAGTAATTTCGGCGCATGTACCATAGCACGAGCAATCATGACTCGTCGTTTCATGCCACCCGATAAGCGCCTAGATACCGTATCGCGCTTATCCCATAAATCCATTTGCTTAAGACAGTGTTCCGTTCTTTGTAACGCAAGCTTACGAGGTAAGCCGTAATAACCGGCTTGATTGAAGACGATACTCTTGACGGTATCGAATTGATTAAAGTTAACTTCTTGAGGCACTAATCCTAAGCTACTTTTAGCAAGAGATCGCTCAGCTTTTAAATCATGACCAAAAATACTTACAGAACCGCTAGACTCATTGACTAATGAACTAATAATACCAATAGTCGTTGACTTACCAGCACCATTTGGCCCTAATAAAGCAAAAAAATCACCAGCCTTAACTTCAAGGTCTATGCCTTTTAAAGCTACAAAACCATTATTGTATGTTTTTTTAAGGTTGCGAATAGATAATGCATTCATACTGGAACTAACACTTAACGGAAACCTTTAAATAAGTTAAATTACGTACATCACACTATGACAAACAATAAAATATCGCCTAATGTGGGACAATAAGCAAAACCACCCTATTGAACACCATCAAATTTCAATAAACTGAAATAATGGATAGCAAAAACCGTGTGATATTATCAGATATTGACATGCCCCGCAGACAAATTGGATAACCTGTGCAGAATACTCCCCCTGAATTCGTAGCCGCTGTTGATTTAGGCTCTAATAGCTTCCACATGATTGTTTGTAGCCTAAAAAATGGCAAATTACAAACCATTGACCGATTAAAAGAGATGGTCAGGCTGGCCTCAGGATTAAATGCGGATCTCGTGCTGGATGAAAAGACCCAGCTACAAGCGCTCGCTTGCCTAGAACGATTTGGTCAAAGAATTCACAACTTCCCCATAGGCAGTGTGCGTATAGTTGGTACTAACACCCTACGCATGGCCAAAAATGCTGGGCAATTTTTAGTTAAAGCTGAGCTCGCGCTAGGCCATCCCATCCATATTATTTCTGGCATAGAAGAAGCGCGCTTAATTTACTTAGGCGTAGCTCATAGTTTAAGCAGCAAAGCCAACTTACGATTAGTCATGGATATTGGGGGGGGAAGTACTGAATATATTATTGGTGCCGATGATACACCCCAAGAAAAAGAAAGTTTACACATGGGCTGCGTGTCTATGAGTAACAGTTTTTTTAAGGATGGCTTTCTATCCAAAATGGCTTTTGACCAAGCCACCTTATTTGCCGAACAAAAACTAGAACCTTTTCAGAACACCTTTAAGCGAAAAAACTGGGATGAAGCCATAGGCGCATCGGGTAGCTTACGTTCTATTGCCAAAGTATTGCAGGCCAATAATTGGAGCAATAACGGCATTACTAAACAAGGTTTAGAAATATTGGTTGCTCACCTTCATCAATATAACCATATAGATGAATTAAATCTACCAGGACTTGATATCGATCGCCTACCTGTCTTTGTGGGTGGTTTGGCTATTGTTTATGCTACGTTCAAGAGCCTTAACATTGACCAAATGACCATTTCCGATGGTGCGTTAAGGGAAGGCTTAATACAAGATTTAGTCGGGCGTCTTTACAACCATGACATGCGCTCAGAAACAGTACAGGCTGTCACCAAACGCTATCATATCGACAAAAAACACGCCAAGCGCATTAAGAAAACAACCCATATTATGTTAAGCCAATTAAGCCCCAGCTATGCTTGGGCTAATGACGAAACGTGTGTGCAATTTTTAAATTGGGCCGCTGATCTACATGAAATCGGTATAGACATTGCGCATAGCCAATACCATAAACACAGTGCCTATATTATAGGCAATGCTGATTTGGCAGGTTTTTCTCAGCAAGATCAATTATTATTAGCCTCTATCATTAGGTCGCATCGACGTAAATTATCAAAAACTATTTTTAATGAATTACCATCCCCTTGGAATGTTGAAGCACCCTATTTAACATTAATTTTAAGATTGTCCGTAGTTTTACATCGCAATCGAACAAAACAAGAACTACCTAACTTTAAAATCCAATTAATCAATGCCAAGATTACACTTAAGTTTCCTGACGCTTGGCTAGCTAATTCGCCACTAACTCACGCCGACTTAATTTTAGAAGCAGACTACATTAAAGCTGCGGGATTCAAACTAGAGTTCTCTTAATCAATGTACATATGAAATATATTTTACGCCTCATCGCCATAGCGCTAAGCACCGTTGTAATTTTGTGCGCGCTACTAATTGTTTTTGGGATTAGTGACACACCTACCGTTGCTATTGGTTGGACGCTAACCCATGATGACATTGTTAGAGCTAAGAAAATTCTTTACGAAGGCTCTAAGACTAAACCCGATGAGATAGGTACTATTGAGTTAACTCAACCTGATATCAATTTGGCTGCTAATTATTTATTTAATCGCTATCGTAAAAGCGCTGTAAAAATAGAATTAAAAGATAATATTATTCGATTTGTTGTCACAATGACCTTGCCCAAAAACTATCTAGGTCAGTATTTAAATATTAGCTTTCGCTTTGGTAATGAAGGCAATAATGAACTGCCTAGCTTAAAGAAATTTAAAGCAGGAGAGCTATTATTACCTGCTAAATTTTCAGCCTTTGTTATCGATAACATCATTCGCCATACATCACTCAATGAATATTTCATATTAGCAACTCGACCTATTAGAAGTATTATTATCGACCAAGAAAAAGTCACCATTAGCTATCACTCAAGCTTAGAAAATCTTATACAAGCCCAAAATGTTTTAGCTGATGGCGGTAAAAATAACGACCTCGATATCTATCAACAAAAATTAACTGACGTCATAGCGCAACATGACTCCACATGGCGATTATCGCTAGCCGACCTATTAAAACCTTTATTCACCTTAGCTTACCAACGCTCTAACTTAGAGAATGCTATTGATGAAAATAAAATGGCTATTATCACGATTAATAATTATGTAAATCGTAAAGAAACTAAAAAGTTTTTATCATTACCCTTAGCAACCCTAAATACAGATAAACGTTACCCTACTTTTTTATATAAACGCATTGATCTTGCCCAGCATTTTATTGGTTCAGCAGCCATTACCGCGTCTATGAACGATCAAATCTCAAAAACTGTCGGTGAAGAAAAAGAATTAAGTGACGCTCAAGGTGGCAGTGGCTTTAGTTTTGTGGATTTGGCAGCCGATAAAGCCGGTACGCGCTTTGGTGAAATGGCCACATCATCACCGGAAAGTGCACGTAAGCTACAAAAGAAAATATCGGAGATTAAAGACTACACCGACTTTATGCCCGACCCCTCAGACCTACCTGAGCATATGGATGATACCGAGTTTAAACGGCGTTTCGAATCCGTTGATAGCGCTATTTATCAAGAATTATCAAAAAAAATTGATGAGCGCATAACAGCTACGCCTATTTACAGCAATCCTTAAACTGGACTCGCTTACTCCCATCTACGCAGCAAAACTAGGCTAAGTCGACTCATTCAGTCTATACTCATCTAAAGTCTAATGACACGCCACGCTATGATACGGAACCATAACATGAATCGACTAACTTTTACTAAGCGCTTGATTTTAGGAGTATTTGCAACCCTTCCTTTAATTGCGAAAGCAGATAACGTCTGGAGCTATCATCAGGAAATTGACAATTTAAGTAATCAATCTTTTAGCTATGCACAATCACCTTTACCCTTACCCGGCTTATACGATTACCTTAGATTAGAACTCGTTTGTAAAGGTAATACCTTACAGGCCACTATTGAAGCCAATGACTTAATTACCTCGCAAAGTAGTCGCTTTAATATGGATTATCAAATAGACAAAACACCAGCCATAGCTATCGCTATGAAAACGTTTCCTGATTCTAAGCGTAAAGGCTATACCGAAGAGTATGCTAAAAAATTGGCGGGGGATTTATTAACGGGGAAAACACTATTTATTCACGTCAACACTATCATACGAACCTTACTATCTAGCTCTATGCCATTAACTAATGCTGAGTTAACGATTAAACAAGTGCTTTCTGATTGCAACCTAAGTACTAGCAATGGCAAAACGGCCACAGCTACTTATAGTCTGAGTGAATTTGAACAAAGCTTCGGTCAATTACCGTTAGATAAACAACAACGTGTTTTGGCTGAGCTGAAAAAGATGATGGCAGATATTAAATGACAAACACTGCGCAAGCAGGTGTTAGTTTGAGAGTCAGTGGCCTTATATGCAAAGCCACTGATCTTTAGAGTAATTAGTGGTGGCAGCCTGCACCATGGATATGACCATGATGAGCTTCTTCTTCGGTTGCGGCTCTTACTTCAATCACTTCAACATCGAAGGTCAACGCTTGTCCCGCTAAAGGATGATTACCATCAACCGTTACATCATTGTCATCCAAACTAATGACAGTAACGACACCTGTACCATGACTTACATCAGCATGAAATTGCATGCCCACTTCAATATCATCAATACCTTCAAACATTTCGCGTGAAATAACCTGAATCATATCATCAGACAGTTCACCATAAGCATGTTCAGCTTCTACACGAACTTTAAATTTATCACCTGCCACTTTGCCGACTAAAGACTGCTCTAGTCCTGAAATAATATTTCCAGCGCCATGTAAATAAACCATAGGTTCGTCATCGATAGAACTATCGAGCACTTCGCCTTCATCATTAGTGAGTGTGTAATGTATTGAAACAGCCGTATTGTCAGCTACTTGCATGATAAAACCTTTTGGTGTTTAAAAAACGCATCATAATATACATTTATTAGGCGCTTGTCTGAAAAAAATGCACTGGTGTCTATCTATAAACTAGTTAGGTACTAGTCGGATAGCAGGCCGCTAATAAAGACTTCATTTTAGCAAGCCCCAACTGACGAGTTAAATCCACATTTCGCTCGGGGATTGCATCAGTATCAGGATAAGTGCTAATGGCTCGATCAATAGACGTTTCACGCAACAAATGCAACATCGGATAAGGTGATCGATTAGTATAATTCGCAGCATCATCCCTATCTGATTCATTAAAGTAATAATCAGGATGAAAACTAGCTAATTGATAAATACCTTCATAGCCTTCATCAATCAGGACATCTTCAGCCATAGCCAAAAAATCTAAATAATCATCAAATAAACTAAAAGCCCCTGCATAAATCAATAAGGTCGTTTCAATGTTAGCATCTGTATTTAAACGCTCGCACTCTTGTAGTAGTTGCTGTAAACAATTCTTGATTTTTCGCTCATGGCTAACGGTATAAAAAATACTACCTCGCTCCATTTCTCTTTTTGCAAAAGGACAAATACTGTATTCAATAATGATAGTTTTTAACCATTTTTGCGTAGCAGCTATCCAATGCTGATCTTGATTATTCATGTTTGGGCTCTAAAGATTAACAGTAGGTCATATCAGTAATGAACGATTAAAAATCTGATCAGTAGATATAAAAAGTCGTCGCGCCATCATTTCAATATGGATTGATGGCAATAAGAAGTCGCAGCAGTTATTGCTGTTAATGAAAGCGTTTTAAGTCTCGTTTACGGAAAATACTGCCTAGGGTTATTGGCTATTTCTCGAGCAGCCAAGAACTGAGCATAATAGTTCCTAGAAGCAAAGCCGAATGCAGGGCCTGTGTATGTATCTACGATTTGAACAAAATCACGACCCACTTGATTTTGAGCACGCTTCATACCACCGATGCCATGATTATAGGAAGTAATCGCAGCAGGCCAATCGTTTAGTTTTTTATATGCGTGCTTTAAGTAGTTAGCCGCACCCACAGCAGACGCAACAGGATCTAAGCGTAGATCAATTTTATTATTATCTGGCATAAAGGTTTGCGCGCCAGATTTTGTAAATTGCCACATGCCGACGGCTCCGGCAGAAGATTTAGCAGAAAACTGAAATGAAGATTCTACATGGGGTAAAAAAGCTAAATCTTCAGGCAATCCTGCGTCTTTAAATATTCGTCTAAATTGTCGGTCATAACGCTGACTAATATCTAAACCTTGTTTAAAGCGTTCACGGGTACCGCGTTGAGAACGTATACGCTCAGCAGCGCCCGTAACTACATAATGAACTTGCCGACCAAAATGAGTCAATTTAGCGATGATTTGTCTTTCGTTAGTATTCAAAGGCTCGTTATTACGTACTTTAGCCTCCAGTATCGATAACTGTGTACGCCAATACTCACGACGCTGACTAACTATGTTCTTTTGTTCACTCGTTAAACCTTCGCCCACATTGCCAGGCAAGACAAAGACTTCATAGATAACATCCATATAGCGATCATCATGCACAGCAACTTCTGAACGATGCCACACGGCATAAGTTTTACGCCAAAAATCAACTGCCGGCTCAAGCTCACCTGGTTTTATAAACGTACCATATTGAGTCGGTGCTTTATAAGTATATTGTGAGTACGGTTTCTGTGCTGGCTGCTGGCTGGAATTATTAGCTTGATCAGGCCCATCCCTATAAGGATCATTACTGCACGCATTTAAGCCTAAAACAAAGACTATAAAAAACCAAGTTACCAACCCTTTGTGATTCATGCTGTTATTGATCTCTTATTGGCGTATGAAGTGTGTGGAATAGCTATAATTTAAACACATCTAACTGAGTGGTGAAAGTACCTTTACTATTTTATATTTTTACAGAGCAATACAC
>Ga0118677_10009585_pt1 | contig 15084 bp, 12 predicted proteins | sample AliMusrvi5mmetaG_FD_86154 | JGI IMG/M metagenome (GOLD analysis project Ga0118677, IMG submission 86154)
TTGAGCATTGCGCTATAGAAGAGTAGTCTCGGTAGAGGACAATCAAGACTGGTATGAGGTTGTAAATAAGAAAAAAGCTGCGAACCATACGCTGATTTATTGTTCAAAAGAAGCTGAATATGTAAGTGCCTTAACTGAGCAAAATAATAACTTTGAAATTATAGTAATTGATGGAAATCATAGATTAAGTTGCTCAATTGCAGCTTTAGAAAAGTTAAATGAAGATGGAGTCATTATTCTTGATAATTCTGACCGTCTTTTAGAAAAAGAATGTGGAAAGTTATTTAGAGACAATGGGTTTATTCAAATTGATTTCGCCGACGAAACAATATCTCCCGTTGTAAAAGGGTCCTGGGAAAGTGACATATTGGGCTTGAGCAGCGGGGTTTCGCCGCGGGAGTCTGCCCGGACCATGGCCAGGCCAATCCGCATCCAGTATCCGGGCGCGGTGTATCACGGATGGCCCGCGCCAGTCGCGGGCAGGAGATTTTCCAGGATGACCAGGATCGGCAGCGATTCCTGGAGACGTTGCGCGAAGCCTGCGCAAAAACCCCACGCTTCCTTTGACAACAGCTTTTGACCCTGATGCAGTGATGTGATAGCATCAGATGCATGAGAACGACTTTGGACATTGAGGATGAGGTGTTGCAGGCAGCCAAGGAGTTGGCGCAACGACATGGCGGCACGGCCGGTCAGGTGATTTCCGACTTGGCACGGCGTGGTTTGAATGCGCCGACGACAAAACGGCGTCCGGGTCTGCGTGGCGGTGTTCCGGTGCTGCCTTCCCGCGGCGAGATTGTCACGCTGGAACATGTGCGAAGAATACAGGACGAGGAGGGCGTGTAATCCATGCGCGCCTTGCTGGATGTGAACGTCGTCATCGCATTGTTTGATCCTGATCATGCATTCCATGAGCGGGCGCACGATTGGTGGGCGGCCCATGCAAAGTCCGGCTGGGCAAGCTGCCCAATCGTGGAAAACGGAGTCATCCGCATCATGTCTCATCCCGGCTACAGCCAGGGAGCGCAGTTCACGCCGAGCGATTTGATTTCACGGCTGCGAACGTTTGCTACACAAACTAATCACGAATTCTGGCCGGACGATGTTTCGTTGCGCGACGGGAAACCTTTCACGGAAGAGCGCATTCACAGTGGGCGGCAACTTACGGATATTTATCTGCTCGCATTGGCGAGCAAGCACGTCGGAAGGCTTGCGACATTTGACAAGGAAATTTCCATTTCCGCCGTGTGCGGTGCAAAGGGGGGAAGCCTGTGTGTAATTTGAATTGAACCCAGGTCCAATTACCCGCGCAGTCTTGCGGAAAACAGGAAGTGAAGCAAACCGATGTCGCCAATCGCTGCTTGCAGCCATCCGGGTTCCAGGTTTGGCAAGAGGCTAGTTCATCGTGTCACTGGAGGTTGAGAGCAAGACGGGAGTTGACAGTATCCGCCAACGGCGTATCTTGCTGTGGTGGTCTTTGTCGAGACACCTATCTTTTATCGGCGCGTTGAGCGATTCCTGGACGACGATGAGTATGCCGAAATGCAGTTGTTCCTGGCGGCACGGCCGGCTGCTGGGAGCATTATCAAGGGTTCGGGCGGTATGAGGAAGCTACGCTGGGCGGGTAGTGGCCGGGGCAAGCGTGGCGGACTGCGGGTAATTTACTATTGGTGGGTGGCCAAAGACAGAATTTCGCTGCTGCTGGTCTATCCGAAAAATGAAATGGATGACCTGACAGCCGATCAACTGAAACAATTGAAGAGCCAATTGATGCCATGAAGAAAGAATTGCCAGGACAAGCCCAGAAGGATTTGGCCGAATTTTGGCTGGCAGTGGGGGATGTGCCCAGGTCGGTTGAACTTGATCGAACTTTGTTGATTAAAAAATCTAAGGATTTCCTGGCGGAGAATGATCTGGAAGCCGCTTATGGAATGGCGGGTTTAGCCGTTACGAATGATTCAGGAAATGCGGATGCCTGGTTGCAGTATGGCGTCGTGCAGGAACGGCGCCAACAATATGTCGAATCGAGAACGGCACTTGAGAAATCTGTCATTCTCAAAGCCAGCAATGTGGTTGCCTATCAGGAGTTGGGGTTAACGCTGTGGAGAATGGGTGAAAAGACGAATGCGATTAGCGCCTGGGAGAAGGCGTTAGACCTAGGGGTTTCTGATCGGGAAAGGTTTGTGCGTCAGGTGGTGGGGCGCATGGCAGAGGAAGGTCAGAAAGAATTGGCCGTTGAGAAACATGAGAAATGGTTGCCCCAGACCACCCTGCTTTCCACGGGAATGGAATTTTTTAGAGGTGGCCGTTCGAAAGCCGCGGAACCGTTTCTCGCCCGGGCTTGGGCAGCGGGGGTGAATCGGGAATGGACGGGTCTTTATTTGGGTTCTGCCCGGGCTTTGAACGGAGTCCTTGCCGGTACGCCTGAGTATTTCACCGCCTTTATTTCTTCCTGTGCAGCCACGGCGTCAGTCTCAGATATTTCGATTGCCATAGATGCCCTGCGCGTCTGCTCCGGAATCCCAGGGGCGGTTGAAACACTGGATGCGCTGGCGGCGGCGCTTGCAAACCGACCGGATCAGGTATCAAGAGTAACGGATCTATATTTTTCATACGGGCGAGCGGAAACGGATCGATCCAATTTTGGGTCGGCGATGAGCATCTATGAAAAAGGTTTGAGTCGGGATCCTAATCGCCCGGCTTGGACGGTGGCGTGGAACTTAACCCGGCGGTTGGATGATATGCCCCGCGGCATGATCTTGTTGAGTAATCTGCAGGCACATGCCACGGCGGCAGTGGTGCGATCAGGTGTGGCGGGCAAGTTGGCGGAAGTGCGTGGCGATTACGCCGCAGCCATTACCTCTTATCAGGTCAGTTTGGATGCCGAATCGGGACAGTCGGATATTCACAAAAGCCTTTTTGACTGTTGCATCAAGTTGGGCGATTTTCAAAGAGCCCGCCGTGAAGCTGAATGGATGGCGTTGCGTGTAGAGGAAGGGACAGCCTTATTGCGGGATACCCTGGCCATGATGTGGACCGACCTGGGTGAAGATGAAAAGGCGCTCCAGGTATGGCAGTTTCTGCATCTTGCCATGCCGGATGTTTCGTACTATGCAACCGAATTGGCCATGGCGCAATATCGCACCGGAAAAGGAGCTGCTGCCGTTGAAACTTTGGATAAGCTTCTTCAGCGTAGCCCATCAGTTCTGGGTTATGAATTAATGACTCAGATTCTATCGGCATTGGGCCGTTCGGCGGAGGCCGTTCAAAAGGCACAGGCAGGTTTGAAGGTCGGTGACTCAGCCCCATTGAGGCGCGGGCTGGCAGAAAATTTGGAATCGGTCGAGACGGTGGGGGCTCCCACAGCGACGGTTGCCGCCGCCCAGGCAAGTGTGACGGATGATCTAGGCTCCCTCTCGCAATCCCTGTTGCTGGGGCGCGCCCTGGAAGCCTGTGGGCGTGGTGATGAGGCAAAGGCCAAACATCAGGATCTATTGGCGCGCAACCCTGTGCTGGTGCCCAGTCTGGTGTTCCTTCGTGATTATGAGCTGGTGGCGAAACGACCCCGTCATGCCATTCCCTATGCGGAGCGATTGGCCAAGGCGCGGCCTTGGGATGACATGGCCGTGCGCCGCTATGCGATGACTTTGGCTGAAGCGGACGGATTTTCCCGTGCGATTAAGATCCTGGAACCGTTGGCGAATCGTGATGAGAAATCGGTGACGGCGCTTTTGCTTTATGGCGATACCACCATTTATGACTATCCGGGAAGAAATACAGCGGCGCAGATCAACTCGCATATTGCTTGTCTTGTAACCAATGGATTTACCTTTGTAACGGACATGTCGTCCGAACCGCGTAAGCAGAAGTCCGTGATGATGATCCTGGTGCAGCCTGACCGTGCGGTGGTGGAGGCCGTGGATCTGACGCTAAAGAAGTATAACGCTTCCGCTGTGCTGGTGGTGGATCCGCGAAACTTGCGATATGCCCTACCCCGCATGACCCCGCCCCAGCGACTGGTTGAGTTGATGCAAAGCAGTCGCTGGCGGATTGGTTTGACGGTTGCGGATCAGGGTTCTGAAGTGGTAAGGGCCGATGGAATCAGGGGAAATCCGCTGACACATCGCATTTTAATTAAAGGCGAGCAGGAATCTCTGGAAGCCATGAAGAGGCGCGTGACGGGAATGCTGGCGAATACTGCGGCCAGTGCGGTCAATGAGTCGCCACTGTTCTATTATCCGGAAGGGGATTACGGCCAGCTTTCGCTTGATACTGAGCCAGCCGAGTTAGAGGCGCTTTCTAATGCCGTGGCCAGGTCTTTTGGTATGGCCGTTTGTCGAGATGACAATGGGTTTCTTTCCGGTAAACCTGATCTATTGCGCCTGCCTGCCAAGTCGGTGCCCCCGTCCTGGGATACGGCTGCCATGGAAAATCACATTCTGCGTGGTAACTCGGTGGTACGGTCCCGGCTGGAACTGGCGAAGTTATTTTACTGGCACGGCCAGAGCGAGATAGCAGCCCATTGGTTCCGGAAAGCGGCCGACGCTGGAGCAGATCCTTTTGAAGTAACTTTTAATCAAGGGGCGAATTCCATAATAGAAGGTGATTTGGATCAAGCCCTGAAGAAAACGCGCGAAGCGGTCAAACTGGCTCCTGCGGATGATCCCCGGCCCGCGTTACAACTGGAGAAGGTCACGAATATGCGGCGTCCCACCGCGACGCTGGATGGGGCCGCCTGGAGGGACAACGAGAATCGTAGCTATTGGGAAGTGGGCGGCAATGCAGAAGGGCCCGTCAAAGACTGGTTGCGCTGGGAGGCGGGGATCAAGCGACATAACTGGGCAGAGAAGGAGATGGGTCACGAACGGGCGACTTCAACGGATCTGGGATTTCTTGCCTATGTGGCTCCCGAAGTCTGGCTCGAAGCCGGTCTTCAGGAATGGTTGATGGACACCCTTCCCGATGAGTCCGGGTGGCGGGTGCTTCTGCATTTGCCGGATCCCTGGCTTAAGGGGTATGTAAATCTGATCAGTCAGATGGAGATGATGGAGACGGTTGAGGCCTTGCGTAAGGGAATTACTTCACATCGTGAAGGAGTGGAAACCTATTCCCGACTGTATGACTTCTGGGATTGTTTTGCAGACTACTCGCTGACGCAGCGTAGCGATAACAATAATACCTGGTGGGGCAATCTGCGCCTTATCCGTCGATTGAAAGAGACGCCCTATGTGGGTGTGGGATATGCGGGACGTTTTGCCGACAGTACGATGGAAGTTCCCGAGTACTGGTCGCCGACCCAATTGCAGCAACATCAGATCTATGCCGCGCTGCAGGGGACGGGGGTCAAGTGGGGCGGACAGTTGAGCGCTCAGGCCGGTTACGCGAAAGAGCGTGGCACGAATTGGCGGTATGTGGTTGGCGGCAAAGCAGCAGGAACCTATAATTTTACCCAGCGTCTGAATGTTGGTGCCGATGTCCAGTATCAGGAAGGCCCCATCTACAATCGTGCGACGATAGAGGGCTCGCTGAACCTCCGGTGGTAAGCAGACCGCCAATCCTCTCACTCTAGCCCTCTCCCGCAAAGGGTGAGTGAAAAAACGCCGTACTCCCTCTCCCTTTAGGGGAGAGGGTTGGGGTGAGGGTGTCTTTTAATGGCGATTCCATTTATATTTTTGTTATACTGACCCATTTAAAGCCGCGAAAGGTCCTATTATGACATTCACTGAATTGGGGTTGCTTCCATCTTTGGTCACGGCATTGACCGTCGAAAAAATCAGCGAACCCATGCCCATTCAGGTTGAATCCCTGCCGGTCGTTCTGGAAGGCAAAAGCGCCTATCTAAATTCTGAAACCGGAACCGGGAAGACGCTGGCCTATCTGTTGCCTCTGTTCCAGAAACTTGATCCCGCATTGGCGGCAACCCAGATGATCATCGTGGTTCCGACGCATGAATTAGCCATCCAGATTCAGCGGCAAGCTGGCGCGCTGGCTGTCAATTCAGGTTTGCCAATCCGGTCTGTTCTGTTGATCGGGGGGACGCAGATGCAGCGGCAGATTGATAAACTTAAAAAGAAACCCCAGGTTATTATTGGCTCGCCGGGGCGGATTCGCGAAATGATTTCCCTGAATAAGGTGAAAACCGGGTTGGTGAAGAGCGTGGTATTGGATGAGGCGGATCGCCTGTTGAGCGCGGAGAGTCTGGCGTCGGTTCGGGCGATCGTGAAATTCACACCTCCGAGTCGGCAGTTGGTTTTTGTGTCGGCAACGGAACAGGCTGAAGCCACCCGTGAAGCGACGGCTATGGCACCTGAATTGGTGATGGTGCGTGCGGGTTCGGCGCGGGTGAATAGTGATATTGAGCACCTGTACCTGGTGTGCGAGGAACGAGAAAAAGCGGATTGGCTGCGAAAATTGATACGTGCCATGAACCCCGAGCGTTCATTGGTTTTTGTTCACCGCAATGAAAATGCCGAGGTCATTGCCTCCAAGTTGGCGCATCATAAAATCAAGGTGGCCGATTTGCATGGAGCCTTCACCAAGGAGGAACGCAAGAAGGCAATGGATGATTTTCGCAGTGCCCGTGTCAACGTCATGATTGCCTCGGATGTAGCCGCCCGAGGATTGGACATCAAGGGCGTCACCCACATTTTCAATTTTGACATCCCCAGTGATAGTAAGGCCTATCTTCACCGGGTAGGGCGTACAGCCCGGGCGGGCGCCAAAGGCTGCGCCATCTCCCTGTTTGCGGACCGGGATCTTAGGCTGGTTCGCCGCTTTGAGGAAGAACTCGGCATTCAGATGACCCCCATCATCCTGCGTGAAGGTGATGTATTGATTGATGAGTAGTAGACCGCTGGGAGTTCTGGGGCTGGCACTGTGTAAAAAGCCACACAGGAGTGCAACTCCAAGCGTGACAATAGCTGTTTAAAAGATGAGTGCCGTAGGGACTGCGTTTGGGGTGTTCAATGTCCCATACCTCTGGGAAAGTGTCGAGTCCAGCGGTTAGCATATCGGTCCAGTAACTGCGAACCAGTTCGAGCGCCATCTCCCGGCGTCCGATATCCATGAGTGCCTCAAGGCAATAATGCATCAGGTAGGGGCCACCGAGTTTTACGGCGTCCGGCAGGAACTGCATTCGGTCAAAAGCAGAAGAGGATTCTTCAGGAGAGAGGACACCACCTTTTGTAAGCCATGCCCAGGCACCCCAGGAGACTTGTCCGGATTCCAGTGCGGGAATAGGTTTGCCGGCAACAAAGAGAGATCGAGCCACTTGAGTGAGTTTCGGTATTACCGCCTCGAGTTTTTTTGCGGAAGAGGACATTCCTAATCTTTTGGCAAGGGTCACGGCTGTTTTAATGCAATAAAGCACGAGGCCTTGAACGCAAGGTTGCTTGTCGAGCGTGTCATGCCAGTTGATGAACCACCACAAGCCTTTGTACTGATAGATTCCCTGCTCATCACGATCGCCAATCCAGAGTCTCCGGTCACGTTTCGGTCCGTCTTCAAAAACCGTTTGCATGCAATCGCGCAGGGTTCGAATGCTCGCGGTGGCAATAGCGCGATCCCCCGTGGAAAGATCGGCGGAGATCAGGTGATCGATCGCTTGCGGAACTGAGGCGCCCGTTTCGCAGGTGATATCGCGGAGGCGAATACGGTAGGCGACGGGGATACCGACCGTCTCGATGCGGACATATCGAAAGGCGAAGCGCCGCGGGATCATGATGGTCGCCGGCAGTTCGTCGACTGTAATCTGTTCGTCCTGAAGCCAATTGCGACTGAGCCCGCCTGTGAAGGGATCAAACGGTTCCGCTAACTCAGCAGGAACCTCGGCAAAAATCAGTTTCAAACGGACGGGTGAGTCATTGAACGAGCGATCCGACTCGATCCGCAGGCTCAGCCGGCCCACCCGATGTTCGCCGAAATCCAGAATGAACGTCTCGCCATCGCCGAGTATGGCGCTGTCAAGCCAGGCCAGTGTGCGTTCGTCCTGTTCCACTCGCCAGCCCTGAAAAGCTTTCGCAGCTGCGACGGTACGTACAAGGCGCGTCGAGAAAACTGTTTCATGTAAAAGTGCGGGTTTCAACGCTTCGGCTTTTTCCAGCCACTTCGCCTGATCGGGAAAGAACGTCATGGGCTAAAAATCCTCCAGTTACAGTGATCAAATTCGGCGGAGAGTATCACGCGGGAAAATATATATGGAGAGAAATCCTGAACTCGGTCCCAAATCCGTCTCTCTGGGTAGGGCGGCGAGTCCCTTCGCCGCCGTTTTCAGGACCTGTCCAAATAGCATAATCTGGATTACTGGAGAAAGATCGAATCCGCTTGGCAATGTGTCTTATTGCGGTGTAAATTTGTCCACTTACGTTTTGTAAAAGGAAGTTGGTTATGACCGAACTTTTGATTTCACGGATGCAGTTTGGTGTTTCGATAGGGATCCATTATTTGTTTCCCATCACGACGCTCGGGCTGACGCTTTTTATCGTCATATTTGAGACCCTCTACCTGGCCAAGAGAGAGGATCAGTGCCGCGCCATCTCCACGTTTCTGGTCAAGCTGCTCAGTCTGATTTTTGTGGCTGGCGTGGCCACGGGACTGCTGATGCCTTTTTCGTTTGGTGCCAACTGGGCTCGTTTCTCCACCTATGCGGGAGCAGTGTTGGGCGCGATCATCTCGGTTGAGGCCATTACGGCGTTCGCGCTGGAATCGGTGTTTATCGCCATTCTCCTGTTCGGGCGTGAAAAAGTTTCTCCCCGCGTCTACTGGATCTCGGCGGTGCTGGTGTTTGTTGGTGCGCATCTTTCCGGGTTCTGGATTGTGGCGGCTAACTCCTGGCTGCAGACCCCGGCGGGGTATGTGATCGCGGGTGGTCGCGTGGAGTTGGCTAATTTAAGTCAGGCTATTTTCAATCATTCGACGTTGATCCGTTTCGCCCATGTGGTTACGGCGGCCTGGCTCGTGGGGGCGCTTCTCACGGCTGGGATTGCCGCCTTTTATCTGGCCCGCGCCCGTCATGAAGCCTTTGCTAAAAGACTTCTATCGATGGCTTTGCCCATCGCATTGGTGGCGGCGTTGGCCCAGCCGGTTCTTGGCCATTTTCATATTATGGAAGTGCTGGAGAATAACCCCGAAAAGGATGCCGCTTACGAGGGCATCTTCAAGTCGGTCAATGGGGCTCCGCTCCTTCTTTTTGGAATTCCTGATGCGGAAAATCAGGTTATTCATTTTGCTGTGGGCGCGCCCTATGTGTTGAGCTTACTGGAATCAGGGGAACTAATGGGGCATGTGAAAGGGCTTGAGGAGTATCCGCCCGAAAGCTGGCCGCCGGTAAATGTGATTTTCACCACCTTCCACCTGATGATTATGCTTGGTGTGGTCATGATCGGGGTGGCGGCTCTGGGCGTATTCCTGATGTGGCGTAAGAAGCTTTATACCGTGCGCTGGTACTTGATGCTATTGCCTTGGCTCATTCCACTCCCTTATTTTGCTAACGAGCTCGGATGGATCGGGGCCGAAATTGGACGACAACCCTGGATCATATACGGGGTAATGCGGACGTCAGTAGCGTCCACCATCACGTTGCCCCTGTGGCAATTGACTTTGTCCTTTGTGGGTATCCTTCTGGTTTACACCGCGATCGCCGTATTGACGTTTGTTTCTGTGAAGAAACTCGTCCAAAAAGGTCCCTAAGTAGGATAAATTATGGATATACAATTTTATCAGAATGGTGTGTTTCTCCTTATCATTCTGTTTTTCTATCTTTTTTCTGTTCTGGATGGATTTGATTTCGGAATCGGCATGATGCTCCCTTTTGCAAAAGGGAAAGAAGACTCCGGGCGTCTGGTATCTCATATCGCCCCATTCTGGGATGGGAACGAGGTCTGGCTGGTCATTGGGGCGGGGTTTATCGTAGGAGCGTTTCCGGCGGTCATGGGGTTGGTGCTGGGGAATCTTTATCTGCCATTTCTGCTGCTGATTGTCGGGCTGATCTTGCGGGCGATGGCGTTGGAGTATTCCTATCACGACTTGGCGCGCCAGCGTTTTTGGCATTTGGTGGCGGCCTGCGGCAGTTATCTGGTGACGATTCTGGGGCTGTTTTTTGTTGGCACGATAGTTCAAGGAATGCCGTTTGAGGGGAAGGGCGTATTGAGCACCCGTCCGGGGGATTATATCTCCACATTCCCAATTCTGTTCAGTATGGCGGGACTCATGGTCGTGATATGGCATGGGATGACGTATGCATTGAACCAGGACCCGGTTGAATCGCGGCAAAAGGGAGCCGCAAAATTCTGGTGGGTATTGGTGGGATCAATCCTTGTCCTGCTGGTGGCCTGGATACTCTGCCTGCCGCAAACCATGGGGCGGCCCCTTTCGATGGCGGGCGCGGGATTCTGTCTGGCCGGAGTGATTGGCGGACGCTGGTCGTTAAGCCGCAAGGGATGGCCCTTTCGCTTTTCCTGTCTCATTATTACTGGATTGTGGATGCTCATTGGCACCTCGTTGTATCCGCTAGTGTTGCCAGCATACCACCATCCAGAATGGAGCCTGGCCATTGCGTCCGCTGCCGCCCCGTTATCGACGCTTAAACTTTTGTTTGTTTTAGGGTGGGTTCTTGTGCCAATCATTATCGCCTACAGCTATTTTATGTATCGGGTATTTCGAAAAGGAAACTGAATATGCAACAAATGGTCATCTGTAAATCATGTGGTTATATCATGGCCCAAGGCAAGTTGGGTGAGACGTGTCCCGCCTGTGGGGTGAAGGCTCAAATGTTTATTCCGCACGATGAGCGAATTTCCGACAAGCGTAAGCTGTTGTTGGCGCTCGATCTTCACCCGATCCTGGTTCATTTCACCCAGGCCTATACGGCGACCATTCTGGCGCTTTCCCTGCTGGCGTTGCTGGTGAAACCCGGTTGGCTTGAACGGATCATAACGGTTGTGATTGTGCTTGGTTACGCCTTGCCGTTTACGGTTGTGGCGGCCTTTGCTGCCGGGCTGTTTGATGGGAAAATTCGGTTTCGGAAAGTTAAAACACCCCTCCTCGTCAAAAAGATGGTACTTGGTTCCATTCTCTTTGCTCTCACTTGTGGTGTGTTCCTATGTGTCCTGTGTAATCCACTCCCCCTGGCACTCATCGCCATTCTGAGTGCGATTGCTATGGTCTGTGCCTCCATTCTGGGATTCTGGGGTGTCAGCCTTCTGAACTCCCGGTTCCCGGGATGAGAACTAATTAACCGTCTAGGAACTGTCCAGGCGTGAACACACTGGTAGGGCGGCCACGCCCCGCCTGCAACGCCTGTGGCGTAGCCACTGCGGGCAGGCCGCTGGCCGCCGCGGCGCTCGACGGCGCGAGCGCCCTGCCGGGAGCATTAAAAGACAGTCACAAGACAATGATTATGTCCGTTTTCCCACCGTTCTGCATTCGATCAGGCCAAGGAAGGCGTAACGGGTTTGTAGCAATTCAAAGCCAGACGCTTGAAATAGTGCGACCAATTGACGTCGATCCGGGTAACGTGCCAGGCTGTCGGCAATGTAGGTATAGACGCGGGGATCGCGATGCAATATCCAGCCCCAGACTCCGCCCCATATATTAAGAATAGCGTGACTGAAGTGTTGTCCCCAGGAGTTGGCTGGCTTCGAAAAATCAAGCAACACAGCAATACCACCAGGCTTGAGAATTCGATGAATTTCATGCAGGACTTCATGCAGGTCGCCGGCATTCCGTAACGCATAGCCGCCAGTGACAATATCAACTGAGTTGTCCGGCAGGCTGGTATGGCCCATATCTTCGGCCATATAGAGAATCCGGGAAAGATGCCCAAGTTGCCGGGCCCGAACCAGCATGGCTTCCGTTAGATCGAGACCCATCACCACACCGTCAGGATATTTTGCGGCCAATCGGCGGGCAAGGTCACCAGTGCCACAGGCGAGATCGAGACAAATCGGAGCTGGTCTTATAGGAAGGTCGGCCACCAGTCGATCTTTCCAGTAGGAATCACGACCCAGCGAAAGATAGCGGGTGGCATGGTCGTATTGAGGGGCAATCAGAGTGAACAGTTCCCGGTTGAGTTTTCGGGTTCTATCAGGTTCTTCGAGATCCGCCTGCATCTGTGATAAAAATTCATGGAGAGGCATTAAAACCACCTGTTTTGCAGGGGGGAAGTGTCCGGAATGGTCAGCATGGCGAAATAGGGAGCCAGATGGCGCTGCAGTGATGTGCCAAACAGAACATTACGGATAAAAGCGCTGCGCAGGGAAGTGGCTCGTTGTCCCTGGCGAGTACCCAGCCACATCCCGCAGGCAGCCCGGTTGGCGGCGATACGAAAGGCGTGGCGGCGGCAATGGTCGTAACGTGCAAAAAGACGTTCGGGCGGTTCCCTGGTGGCGCACAAACGTTCAAGGACAGACGCCAGATGCCAGGCGTCGGCCAATCCTGTATTCATGCCCTGACCGCCAATGGGGCTCATGACGTGGGCGGCATCGCCGCAGAGGGCTACCCGGCCTTTGAAATAGTGACGACACAGACGCCGTTCCGGTGTGAAAGTGGTTACCCATTCCGCTTGTCCGGCTTCCAGGGCAATGCCGGTGATTTTTTCGACGCGTTGCACGATGGCAGTTGCATTTGGCAGCATGGGATTGGCCTGAATGACCCAGCGGCGTCGCGACTGCGGAAGCGGAAATGATTCGATTGAACCCGTTGTGGTAAAGAAGATTCTGGCTTCTCCTGTCCAGGGAGTTGATTCAGGAAAATCGCCCATCATAAATGATTGAGAATACGTTTTGCCCTCGATGGGGATACCCAGGTAGGTGCGCATCGGGCTCCTGCTGCCGTCGCAGGCAACCGCAAAACGTGCGGATAAGCTGACGGGGTTACCAGTCGCGGTGTCGCGGGTTTCGATCACCACCCCATCATGCGTTTGGGTGACGGATTGTGTTTCCTGCCCGAGGAGCAGACGGACCTGGGGCCAGGCGCAGAGTTTGTCGCGTAGAATTCGGACTAATGTGCTTTGCGGGATGGAAAGAACGTAATTGAATGGCGGTGGCAGGCAACTTAAATCCAAGGTTCCCAGTAGGGAATTTTCTGTCAGGATGCTGGCGCGTGTGACGGGACAGCCAGCGTCAAGGATCGGAGTGGTCAGATTGATGTGATCAAAGCGCTTAAGGGAGGGGGGCATGACCCCGATAGCCATGGAAGAGGTAGATAAATCAACCCGCTTTTCAAGAAGTAAACAGGAGAGCCCCATCTTTCCTAGAAGATTCGCCAGAAACGTCCCGCTTGGACCGGCGCCTACCACAATGATATCGGCATCATAAGATTTTGAAGCGGTAATCATGGTAGGTCTTACAGGAATTCCACGAGCATGGCGAAGGCGGAGAACCCGGCGCCAAACGAAAGCAATACCCCGCGGTCACCGGGCTTGGGGCGACCTTGCTCAATGATCTGTTTGAGTGCGAACAAGACCGAAGGTGAGGACATATTCCCATATGTGCGGAAAACATGGAGAGAATACTGCAAGGCATGGGCGTCCAAACCCAGATCTCGTCCCACCTGGTCCAGCACGGCGGTGCCACCGGCATGCACAGCCCACCAGGAGATGTCTTCGCGGGTGAGCTGGTGCTGTGTGAGCAAAGTATTCAAGGCCTCGCCGGCGAGTTTTGCCCCGATCACTGGAACTCGCGTGGTGAGAACATTTCGCAGGCGGCCCTCCTCCTGCCGGTAGCGAAGTTGTTCCCGGTATTTGGGATGGATACTTGAAGTGCTTCCCAAAATCCGCATCAGACCAGTGGTATTGGTGAGCGTTTCTTCGTTTTGCAGGATGACGGCAGCGGCACCGTCGCCAAAGATGCAGTTGCTGACGATCAGTGCCGGGTCGGGCCCCATGAACAAGGTGGCGCTACAGGCCTCCACGGCGACGCTCAGCCACGGACGGCCACCATGGGCTTTCAGTAAGGCGGCGGCGGTATCAATGTTGGGTAAGGCGCCGCCGCACCCCATGCCGGCGATGTCCAGAGTTTTGACGGTACTGGGGAGACCGATGTCTTCTACCAGGTAAGACGATAACCCCGGGCATAAATAACCTGTGCAGGTATTGACAATCACGCCGCCAATGTCATGGACAGTCAAGCCGGCTTCGGTAAGAGCCTTTTTAGCCGCCGTTGCGCAGGTTTGACGGGCATATTTAACAAAACGCTCGTTGAGTCGATCAGGATTCGTTTCGCAGGCATCCTCCGCGCGTTCCAATCCAAAATAGCGGCCTTGAATGGGACCATCGATCAGAAGTTTGTGGTAGAGGGCATGCTCGTCCGGTGTAAGTTTGAAATGTGAAACATAAAACTCATACGCTTCCCGCTGTGTCGCATAGTACGGGGGATTGGCGGTAGCGGGAGCACGAAGGATGGTTGGCATCAGGCGCGTCTTTCTCTTAGTCCTAAGTCATGAATCAAGTTCTGTAAATGCCGGAAACTATCATTGGCGAGGTCGGTTTTGTCAAGATTGGCTGAATCAAGATTGAAATGAAAGCCATTAGGGCATATAACCCCCGTATTCAACAAATTTTGGTTGGGTCAACAATTCAGAGGAGAATAGAATGATTTCTAAAATTCGAGTAACGATCTGGAACGAATTCCGTCATGAGAAATCGAATGAGGTTGTTAAAAAGCTTTACCCGCAGGGTTTGCACAAAGCCATTGCCAACGGTATCAGTGCGGATGACTTGAGCATCCGGCTGGCGGCCCTCGATGATCCGGAACACGGCCTGACTGAAGAGGTGGTCAACAGTACGGATGTCTTGATCTGGTGGGGCCATTGCGCACATCACGAAGTCAAAGACGAAATCGTTCAGCGTGTTCATAAGCGTGTCCTGGAGGGCATGGGGCTGATCGTCCTGCATTCCGGCCACTTCTCCAAGATTTTCAAGTCACTTATGGGGACCAACTGTTCCCTAAAGTGGCGTGAGGTTGGTGAAAAGGAGCGCCTTTGGAATATCGAGCCCTCCCACCCGATCACCCAGGGCATCGGGGATTACTTTGAATTACCGCACACTGAAATGTACGGGGAACGTTTTGATATCCCCCAGGATGGCAA
>Ga0118677_10009586_pt1 | contig 15084 bp, 10 predicted proteins | sample AliMusrvi5mmetaG_FD_86154 | JGI IMG/M metagenome (GOLD analysis project Ga0118677, IMG submission 86154)
ACTCCTTAAGGGGTCTTTTTGGATGAGGATGACGGAGAGGAAAGTGGTGGTCCGATCCATGTCATGACCAGCGGTAAAATTCCTCTGACGATGCGGTCCACCCCTTTGGCGGTGGGATGCAATCCATCGGGGAGGGTCAACTCCGGATGATTAACCACCCCGTCCAGGAAAAATGGGTAAAGCGGCACCTGGTATTTTTTTTGTAATTGCGGATAGAGGCCGTCGAACTGACGCGCGAAATCAGGCCCCATATTGCGCGGGGCATACATGCCAGCCAGCAGGGTCTTGATCCCGGTCAATTGCTCTGGACTGACGCCCATGTCGCCGGCGTACTTGTCCCACGCCTCGGGCGTCATTTTGTCGCGCCGGTCGATCAGGCGAAATACGTCCTTCTTCTTCTCAGCCAATCCGAGCGCGGACACCTCGGCGTCCATCAGCCGGCGATTGTTGAACTGTATCTTCACCTCGCCCGGCGTCAGCCCGATGAGTTGGAAAAACGTCGCGCTGACGGCAGCCAGTTCAGCATCGGCGGTCGGGCTATCCACGCCGAGCAGATCGACGTTCCATTGGAAGAACTCACGTGAGCGACCCTTCTGCGGGCGCTCGTAACGCCAGAACGGGCCGAAGCTCCACCAGCGAATGGGGCGAGGCAACTGACCCTGGCGCGCCGCGACCATGCGCGCCAGCGACGGCGTCAGCTCCGGTCGCAGAGTGATCAGGTCGCCGCCTCGATCGGGAAATACAAAGGCCTGTTCCTTGACAAGTTCCTCGCCGGATTTGGCAGCGTATAAGTCAATCGTCTCGAGGAACGGCCCATCCCATTCCTGATAGCCAAACCGCTGTGACGCCGCGCGCATGTTGGTATACAGCCAGTTGCGCAGCGCCATCATCTCGGGGTAAAACTCGCGCGCTCCTTTTACGGATCCTATTTTTGTTTTCATGTCTGGTGCTCCTGATGGAACGCCGTCATCCTTGACGGCTACCGGTAACGAAAAATAAAACGGCGCAGGCTTGTGACCTGCGCCGTGTGCGTCCCAATGAATACCTGGCGCTCAGCCCAAGCCCACAAGCTTCTTAGCATGATGATGATGCAAATGCATCGCGCCGGTTCCGTTAGTCATACTGCGCATTTTAACTCGTTTATGGAAAATTGGCAGGAGCGCGTGAAGCGGCATTATCATTAGACTATGGAGTTTCATATTGCCCGCAAGGTCCGCGACCGCTATCAATTCGATGACGCATTGTTCGGCCAGAGCGGCAACGTCATCTTCGCCAATTTCCACGCCGCGCGTATCTTCGCGCAGAAGATGAACCAGAAGCGCGACCTGGTGAACTACCCGGAAAAGGCCGTCAAGGCCGCCAGCATCAATGCAATGGGACTGATCGACGAGATACAGCATCAAGTCGTTGCGTTGTATCGACGCCAGCGCAATCCGCAGGTGATGGGAATGGCGCTGTTCTGGCTAGACAGCAAACTCGGCTCACCTGCCGTCGACAAGGCCTTTCGCGCCTTTGCTGATGGATTCCCAACGGTCAGCGTGCACCGCAACGGCACGCCGGTTGACGAATACCTGAAGGGCGAAACCGACGGCATGCCAAACCGCCAGGTCGTGCTCGAAGAGATGCTGATGCTGTGGTTGTCGAACGTCAACCCTGCTTTCTCCCCCTTTAACGAACTCTTCGACGACACCCTGTTGGAACAGGAAGCGTCGTACCGCAATTTGATGAGCGAGCTGCGCGGCTTCTTCGACACACAGCCGACCTTCGGCCCTGATAACCAAAACCTGATCGACATGCTGCGCGCGCCGGCGCTGGCGCATCCGCACTCGCTGCTCGATCAGTTGCAGTTTATCTCCACGCGCTGGATGCCAGTGCTCGGCCAACTCGGTCAGTTGATCTACCGCATCCTCACCAGCGCCGACTTCATCAGGGAAGAATCCAAAACGGGCTTTCTCGGCCCAGGCCCGTCCGTCGCGCCCACATATTCGCGTGACGAACTCGCCGCGATGGGTCTGGCTGATGTGACGGGCGGCGTCGAGGCCGAACGCTACAGCGCCGACCGCGATTGGATGCCGCGCCTGGTGCTGATCGCCAAGAACACCTACGTGTGGCTCGATCAACTCTCAAAGAAATATCAGCGCGATATAGCGCGCCTCGACCAGATTCCCGATGAGGAGCTGGATGAGCTGGCATCGCGCGGCTTCACCGGTCTGTGGCTGATCGGTCTGTGGCAGCGCAGCCCGGCCTCGCAGCGCATCAAGCAACTGACCGGCAATCCGGACGCGTTGCCGTCGGCCTACTCACTGTATGACTATCACATCGGCGCCGACCTGGGCGGCGAGGCGGGCAGCAACAACCTGCGCGAGCGCGCCATGCGCCGCGGCATCCGCATGGCCAGCGATATGGTGCCAAACCACATGGGCATCGACTCGCCGTGGGTGGTCGAGCACCCCGATTGGTTCCTGTCGGTGGACAACAGCCCTTATCCGTCATACACCTTTAATGGCCCCGACCTGTCGAACGATGGCCGCGTGGGTGTGTTCATCGAAGACCACTACTTCAACCGCTCCGACGCCTCAGTAGTGTTCAAGCGCGTGAATCGCCTGACCGGTGAGACGCGCTACGTCTACCATGGCAACGACGGCACCAGCATGCCGTGGAATGACACCGCACAGTTGAACTATCTGTTGCCCGATGTGCGCGAGGCCGTCATCCAGACGATCCTGCACGTCGCGCGCCAGTTCCCGATCATCCGCTTCGACGCCGCGATGACGCTGGCCAAGCGCCACGTCCAGCGGTTGTGGTTCCCGGAGCCGGGCAGCGGCGGCGCCATCCCATCACGCTCCGAACACAGCATGACGCGCGAGCAATTTAACGCAGCCATGCCGGAGGAGTTCTGGCGCGAGGTGGTCGATCGCGCCGCCGTCGAGGCGCCCGACACGCTGCTGCTGGCCGAAGCATTCTGGATGATGGAAGGCTACTTCGTGCGCACGCTGGGCATGCATCGCGTCTATAACAGCGCCTTCATGAACATGCTGCGCGACGAGGAAAACGCCAAGTACCGCTCGCTGATCAAGAACACGCTGGAGTTCGACCCGCAGATACTCAAGCGTTACGTCAGCTTCATGAATAACCCGGACGAGCGCACCGCGGCCGATCAGTTCGGTTCCGGCGACAAATACTTTGGCATCGCCACGCTACTCTGCGCACTGCCCGGTCTGCCGATGTTCGGACACGGCCAGGTGGAGGGCTTCACCGAGAAATACGGGATGGAATTCCGGCGCGCGCGCCGCGACGAGCAACCCAACCAGTGCCTGATCGACCGTCACCAGCGTGAGATCGCTCCGTTGCTGCACAAACGCTATCTGTTCGCCGATGTGGAGCACTTCCAACTGTACGACTTCTTCACCAGTGATGGCAGCGTCAATGAGGATGTGTACGCCATCTCGAACTGCTTCCACGATCCAAAAGGGACCCAGGGCAGTGAGCGCGCGCTGGTGATTTTCCACAACACATTCGGCGACACGCGCGGCTGGGTGCGCTTGTCCGCTGCCACCGTAATGAAGACCCCCGATGGCGGGCAGACGCTCGCACAGAAAACCCTGGGCGAGGGTTTGGGGTTGCGCGCCGACGAGCACTTCTTCACGCTGTTCCGCGACCAAATCACCGGCATGGAGTACATCCGAAACAATAAGGAGCTGCACGAGAAAGGCGTCTATGTGGAGCTTAATGCTTACCAGCGCCAGGTATTCATCGACTTCCGCGAAGTGGAGGACGCAACCGGTCGCTTCGCGCGATTGGCCGCGACGCTCAATGGGAGGGGCGTGCTAAGTGTGGGCGATGCTCTTGATCAGCTCCTGCTGCAACCGATCCAGCAACCCTTCCGCGAACTGGTCAACGCCGATTACCTGCGCTGGTTACTGAATATGCCAACGGAACCTGAAGAACGGAGGCAGTTGCTCGAAGCGACCGAGCAGAATTTGATCGTGCTTCTGGATGCTGCGCGCAACTATACGAATGGCAACGGCGACGTTGCCTCCATTGCGGCCGATTTACGCAATGAACTCAATCAGTTGCTGGGCGCTCATGCATCCAAACCTATGCCACCCACATTGCCGCTGCCTGCTACGGCCGTGCCTTCTGATGAACTTGCAAGTATGCAGTCGGAAGACGCTGCCGTTAGTGCAGCGCAAAGTGAACGCATGCCGCACGAACCAACCGACGTGCGCACGACGGTTGTTGAACACAGCGACGTGCTGTTCCACCTGCCGGACAACATCCCCGCGCGCGCGACTGCACTGGTATGGTTGTTCGTGCATGCCCTGGGTAAAGTCACTGGCGATGCAGGCTTCGAACAGCACAGCCGTTCATGGATCGACGAGTGGCAATTGGGCAAGACCATCGTCGAAGCCTTGCGCGATCTGGGTCAGGATGAGGGCGGTGCGGCGCAATCGCTGGCGCTGGTCAAAGTGATGACTTCACATCAGCGCTGGTACCTTGAACCGAGCGCCGTGGGAAACCATCCGCGCGCGCTACTCGAAGCGCTACTGGCTGACCCGGATGTGCAACAAGTGCTGCGCATCAATCGCTACCGCGATATCCTGTGGTTCAACAAGGAGAGTTTCGATCAACTGCTCGATCGCCTGGCGCTGATGGCACACTTGGGGCGCGGATCGACGTCCGAGTCGCTCGCTGCACTGGAAGATGACCATCGCCTGATCGAAGTGCTGCATCTGGCCGAACTCTCGTCCGATTACCAGGTAGATAAACTGCTTGCCCTGACCGCACAACCGCTAGCCTGATCGTGCCATGTTGGAACTGTGATCATTCGCCACCTTTCGTTGACCAACGTGCGGCTGTATGCCCGGCTGGAGCTGGACCTGCCCGGCGGGCTCTCCATCATTCAAGGCGATAACGCGCAGGGCAAGACGTCGCTGCTCGAAGCCATCTACTATCTGGCTACATCGCACTCGCCGCATGGCACATTGGATCGTCAGATCATCCGCTGGGGCGCGGAGGAGGAGGCGCCGTATCCTTACGCCATCCTCAAGTCGGATCTGCAACGCCGCGATGGGCCGCACATGCTGGAGATTGGCATTCAACGCGCCGAAGGCAACCGCATGCGCAAGGAAATTCGCATCGATCACATTAACAAACGCGGCATCGATCTGGTCGGGCAACTGGCCGTGGTGCTGTTTTTGCCGGGTGATGTGGATCTGGTTTCGGGCGCGCCAGCGCTCCGGCGCGACTACCTCGACGATGCGCTCTCACAGGTGGACGCCGGCTATGTGCGCGCGCTGGAACAATATAACCGCGCACTGACGCAACGCAATGCGCTCTTACGCCAGGCGCAGGAACGCCGCATCGACCCCGATGAACTGGAAGTGTGGAACGACCAGATGGTGCCGGCAGGCGTGGAAGTGGCGCTGCGACGGCGCGAGGCCGTTGGGCAATTGACCCGCTTGGCGGCCCCGGTGCATCGCGATCTGAGCAATAACCGTGAGTACCTGCAGATCGTCTATCAGCCCAACTTCGATCCTGCCGCGCCGCCGTCCACGACCTACCAGCTCGAACTGGACAACACCCGCCCCCCGACGGGCATGGACAGCGCTGATCTGCAGACCGCCTTTCGCACAGCGCTCGCAGAACGGCAGCGTGACGAGATGGCGCGCGGCATGACGCTGGTCGGGCCGCATCGCGACGATATGCGCTTCATCGCCAACGGCATTGACCTGGGCGAGTATGGGTCGCGCGGCCAGCAGCGCACCGCCGTGCTGGCGCTCAAGCTGGCCGAGGTGAGCTGGATGCGCGACCGCATCGGCGATGAGCCAGTGCTCTTGCTCGACGAGGTTCTGGCTGAGCTTGACCCCGGTCGGCGGCAGTCATTGCTTATGCGCATCGCTAACTCGCACCAAACCATCGTCACCACCACCGACATCAACCGTTTCGACCAGGACTTCGTGCGCAAGGCTGGCATCTTCACCGTCAACAGCGGTATCGTGACGAAGAACGCGCAGGGATAGAGGGGACAAGAGATTCGAGACTAGGGATTGGAGATTGGAGAGCGAGACTTCAACGCCAAGCGTGCCGCCATCTGGACGTAGTCCTTCTCCGCTGCGTCAGCGCTGATTTGCTCAAGTGTCGCGCGCACACAGGCGTTCGTGTCCCCGATCCGCCCAAGTGCTTTGATCGCATACTGGCGCACCTGTGGCAACTGCTCCGTCAACAACAGCATCAGCAATGGGTCCACGGCTTCGCGCGCATACTGCTTACCCAACCCCGATGCCGCCAGTCGCCGGACGTTGCCATCAGGGTCAGCCAGCGCCATGATCAGTTCTGCGATGTTTTCTGGCGACGCAACCTCGCCCAGGTTGTAGATGTGCTGCGCGCGCGCCGCGCCAGAGCCATCGGCGCTGAATGTCTGTCCGCCGTGTTCGAGCTTCCACGCCTCTGCCACACAGCGGATCACGCCCCAGTCGATTGTCTCGGGCAGAGCAGATTTGATCGGGGCGAGATAGGTTACCGACCCGACTGCTTCGATGGCCGAACGCACCTGTTGTTGAACCTCAGCCGGAATGATCTGGTCAATCTTCACGCGCCCCGCCATGATGAGTTGCGCCAGATGCGTATAAATCGTGCCGAGCGACAGCATCCGGTGCGCGGCGATCTGCTCGGGTGACAGTCCTTGCGCCAGCAGTTGTTCGGTGAACGCTACCGTGCCGCCCGCTTCTTTTTGCGCCCTAACCCGCTGCGCCGCGGCCGGTTGCACGGTGCGCAAGCGCACGTCAATCTGCGCGCGATTCTTCAGCGCTGCCTCGCCACGCGCCGTGAGCTTGAGCGTTGGGCGCGTGCTGCCAATCTGCTTGAGATGACCGCTTTCAACCAGTTGCACGATCAACGACTCGATCTCTGATGCGCACAGCGTCGCAAATTTGCCAAAGTTGCGGTTGTGCGAATACCCAGCCGCCGCCGTCATGTCTTTCGAGCGCGAGCCCTTCAACAGGTGCACCAGTTTCCCCTTGCCGATTTCCCACGACAGCGTGGCAAGCGTATCCAGCACGATCAGCGCCGCGCGTTGCGCCTGGGTCAATGCCGCAATTCCACCTTGACTCGCTTGCGCATGCGCGGAGGCTTCTGCGGCAGCCGCGCGCGTCAAGCAGTTGTCGCAACACGACGGCGCGTCGCTTGTGCTGCTATCGCCGAAATGGTCAAGGATCACGCGGCGACGACACGCGTTTGTCTCGGCATAGGCGACCATCCGGTCGAGTTGCTCCTGCTTGCCGCGATGGCGCTCCACGACCTGCGCAGCGATGGTCTGCAACGCGCGCTCAGACAGCGCCGCCGTCTCGATATCCATTAGCCCGCGCGCGCCGTCCGGCCCGCGGCGGATGGCCCCTGCCACTTCCAGTTGCTCCAGTGCCACGCGTATCTTGATCTCTTCCACGCCGGTCTCGTCCTTGATAGTGGCGAGGCTGATCTCGGGCAACGCCGCGAGGCAACTGTGAATGTCGCTCAAGTCCTGCGCTGAGGGCGCATCATGCTCGATGAAGAACTGGTGCAACGCAGTGTCTTTGGGCGAGAACAGCAGCACCGCCCGCGCGGGCAACCCGTCACGCCCCGCGCGCCCCGCCTCCTGGTAGTACGCCTCCAGCGTGTTGGGCATGGCGTAGTGCAAAACAAAGCGCACGTCGGGGCGATCGATCCCCATGCCGAACGCGTTGGTCGCAACCACAATCGGCGCGTCGCCGGCCATGAAGGCATCCTGCACCTCGCTGCGTGTGTCGGGGTCGAGCGAGCCATGATAGTGGCGCGCGTCGATCTTCAACTCGTCGCGGATGAAGCGGGCAACCTCTTCAGCATCGCCGCGCGTGCCAGTGTAGATGATGCCCGCGCCGGGCGCGCCAGACGCGTCGTCGGCGCTAAGAAAGTCGCGGATGAAGCGTTGTTTGGCGCCGGCATCCAGAACGGAGAACACCTCGAAGATGAGGTTTGGCCGGTCGAATCCCATCACTACCCGCTGGGCATCCGACATGCCGAGTCTACGGACGATATCATCCTGTACGCGCGGCGTTGCTGTGGCGGTGAGCGCTAACATCGGCGCGCGCGGCGCATGAAATGCATTGAGCGCGGACCCTTCAACAGACGGGCCGTTTAACAACTGGCGCACATCGGCGATATGGAGATAGTCGGGACGGAAGTCGTGCCCCCATTGCGAGATGCAGTGCGCTTCATCGACGGTGATCAGGCTGATCGGCAGGCGCCGCAACGCGCTCACAAACGCGCGGTTGTGCAGGCGCTCGGGCGCCACCAGTACGATCTTGCATTCGCCCGCGGCGACGGCGCGCAGCCGGCGCGCGATCTCGGCGGCGTCGAGGCTTGAGTTGATAAACGTCGCGGAAACCCCGCGCCGCACCAGGCTATCCACCTGATCCTTCATCAATGCCACCAGCGGTGAAATGATCAGCGCCGTGCCGGGCAGTATCAACGCGGCAAGTTGATAGATCAGCGACTTGCCCCAGCCCGTGGGCATTACCGCCAGGGTATCAGAGCCATTCAGGACATGCTGCAGGGCAGGTTCCTGCCCCGGGCGAAATGATGTGAGTCCAAAGTGCTGCGAAAGCGCAGCATACAGATCAGCCATGGTGTTACCCATATTATGGACTAAGACACAGGTTTGCGCCATTAAGAGTAACTGTATGAGGTCGTCATTTCCTGATCACCCATACCTACCACACCACTGAATTCCTGTGATAAACGAGGTTATGCAATGATAGCGGTGCTATGATTTGAGATATGAGTACACAAGCTGTAACTCGCGAGCAGGTCGTAGAAATACTGAAAGTGCTGCCGGCAAATAAACTCTCCAGCGCCTATGATTATTTGCAATTTCTGCAACAACAGGCCGCGATGGACGAGTGGCCGTTTGATGCAACGCCTTCAGAAATGGCACAGGATGACGCTGAGTGGGATGCGTTATTCAAAACGGAGCAATCTCAAAGCTTCCTGAGCGTCATGGCTGCCGAAGCACGCGCAGAATACGTCGCAGGTCAGACAGAACCTCTTGCGACATTGTTGAACGAAGAAGACATCGCTGGCGATGAAGTCACGCACTAGCAAATCATTCCGTGACCGCTATCGCAGCCTACCACTTGAGGTGCGTAAGTTGGCGCGTCGTGCATATCGCCAGTGGCTCCATGATCCTTATCAACCAGCATTACAGTTCAAGCGGATTTATGCTGCCAGACCAATTTACTCAGTCAGGATAGGTTTGCATTGGCGCGCACTTGGAGTGCTGGAAGACGATACAATCATATGGTCATGGATTGGCAGCCATGCTGAATATGATAGGATACTGAGCAGTCGATAGCGCCATCGGCTATAGACATGCCCCGGCTATTTGAGTATCGTTCTCAGCAATCGTAACCAGTTGCCGTGCATGATCGCCGCAATGTCTTCCGGCGTATACCCGCGCTCGGACAGCAAGCCGGTCATCTTCTGAAGATCGGCGATGGTGTCGAGATCGCGCGGCGACTGTTCTCGCCCGAAACCTCCGTCGAGGTCGCTGCCGATTGCTGCGTGCCGCGCGTTTCCCGCGAGCTGGCAGACGCGGTCGATGTGATCCACCACCTCACACAGCATCACCGGATTGGGCGCAGTCAGGTTGTTCATCGTCGCGGGTTGCCATCCTGTCCGCACCATGATGATGTCGAACGCGGCGCCAATCACCCCATCGCGTTCGATGATCACCTTAAGCTGCGCATCGCTGAACTGGCGTTGCAACGGCACAAGCGCGCGGCAGTTCTGGTGACTGGCGAGCACCGGCCCGTCGTACAGCTTGAGTGCTTCCCAGAAAGCCTGATCGCACAGATGGGTGCAGTCGAGCGTGATATTCAGCCGGCGCATCTCCTTGAGCAACTTCGGCCCCAGCCCTTCCGTCAGCCCGAACTCAGTGCCAGTGCCGCCGGCGTAACGGTTGTGTCCATAGTGCGCCGGGCCGAGGAGGCGCAGCCCGTCCGCGTGCCACTGCTCAAGCTCTTCAGGCCGCGTGATCGGGTCGGCTCCTTCCATGGAGATGACGAAACCCAGCGGCAGCGTTGTTGTTGGGGCATTCACACTCTCGGCCTGTTGCCACGCCGTGACGTGCTCGTCCAAGTGTGCCAAGGTCTCGATGACGCACACGCGCCCCTCGGCTTCGAGCGCGCGGTAGTAAGCAAGTTGTCCCTTTGCCACGGCATGCGCCTGCGCCACCGAGTGATATTCGATCCCCGGCGAGGGGTGACCGCTCGCGCGCGCCAGCAGTGTGGCAAAACTGAGGAAGACGCGCCCCGCGCGCAATTCGGGCAGCGCAACAGTATTTACGCCGCGACTCTTCCCCGCCATCCCAGTCTCGGTCTGGCGAATGGTATACACCGACAGCAACTGGTCGCGCTCGAATTGCAGCGCGTTCCACGATATATCCAGATGGGCGTCAACAATCAGCATGGTTCACTCCTTTACGCGCACAGGCAGATAAGGCAGACCCCGATATGGCACAACCAGATGAGGCGTGGTGACGCGCTGTCCGGGCGCATCTTTCAACGCGCGCATGAACGTTGCGACAAGCATGCTGGACAGCAGGACTCGCTCAATGGCAATGGGCGGCTGGCTTGTCAGAAAGGACTTCTGTATCTCACGATCGAGATGGGCGAAGTTAACCACAAAGTCGTTGAGTCCGCCCATGTTGGCCGTGCTGGCGCGACACTCCCCACCGCGCAGTTTGGCGCCCACGATGAACTCCGCGATGTGTCCATCAAGCATGATATGGCTTTGTTTGTGGCCGTCGATGTGTTCGCACACCAGCGCAACCGGCGCCAGCGTGCTGCGGCGGCAATTCTCGCGAAAGTCGCCGGTTTGCGCGGTCGTGGCTGCCGCCAATGTCGTCTCGAATAGGTCGCGCGACCACTCGCCACGATCCATCGCCTCCCACACCGCCTCGCCCTCATAGGCGCGGATGGCCATGATTCCGCTCTCGCCGCCGCCGCGTTTTTCGGCCAGCGATTGAACGAACTCGATGCTGTGCGTGCCATACACCTCGCCGCCGGCGTAGTACAGCCCCATGCTCTCGGCAATGTCCTCGCCATCCATGCGCAGTTCATGGCGCGTGCCGCTAATGGGCACGTTGCTGCCGGCGAAGAACGGGATGCCCATCTGCTGCGCCGTGCTCACCATCTGCTGCGCCCACTCGATATTCCACGACAGATGCTTGTCGCAGAAAACTGGAACTATTTTGCCCATTGCCCGAAACACCGCGACGACTTCGTCGAACAGCTCTTTGCGCGGGTACTGCTTCTGGCCGTAGTCGTTGGTCGGGAAGTCGCCGTGCTCGCCGATGAGCAGAACTGCGTCCACCGCCAACTGGCCTGTGCCGAGCGCCATCGCGCCACGAATGGTGTCGAAGATCGGCACGCCATACTTCAACGCCACGGCGCGCGAGATATCGAAGGTGGGAACAAAACGTTCCTCGCGATGATTGGGCGACAGGTCAAAACCCACCGGTATAGGCGGGTCACCCTGCGGGTGCTGCATCACCCACAGCGAGGCAATCTTCGTGCATGGCACAAATCCGAGGCGCGGGTCGTTCTGCACTTGTTCGAGCCAGCGGGTGATGATCACATCGGCATGCGAATAAGGGAAGTACTGGGTGCATAACGCGGCGATTCGGAAAGGCATAGGAGCGGTTTCCATGTCTATCATTCTACGACTGTCATTCAGAAAAGTCCCGTGAGTCCTCACTTTCCAATAGTTCAACTCTGAGGTAATGTACAGGTATCATGTCACTCCAATTTTCTGTCTTCACCAAGCCTTGGAAGCAGTTGTCCATCGCTGATCTGGGCCATATGGCGCATCGGCTGGGCTTTGACGGCATCGAACTGCCGGTGCGTCCCGGATTCCAGGTTGCGCCCGACGCCATCGCGCGCGATTTGCCGCTGGCACAACAACAGTTGCGCGACTGCGGGATCAGCATCTGCAGCGTTGCGACTGAGCCCACCCCTGCAGCCATCGCCGTTTGCGGCATGATGGGCATCCCGATTATCCGGGTGATGGTGGGTATCGAGCCGGACGGCTACATGGCGACTGAGCGGTGGACGCAGGAGGCGTATCGATCACTCCAGCCCGCCCTGCTCGACGCCGGCGTTAAGGTCGGGGTGCAGAATCACAACGGCAACCACGTGTGCAACGCGATGGGGCTGCGCCATCTGCTCGAACCCCTCGATCCTGAGGCCTTCGGCGCAGTGTGGGATGTGGCGCATAATGCGTTGAACGGCGAAGCGCTCGATATCGGGCTCGACATCCTCTGGCCACACCTGATCATGGTAAACCTGAAGAACGCGTTCTGGCGACGGCGCAATGGCCCGGAGGCCGAGGTCGCAAGCTGGGAGGTGTACTGGACCACCGGACGGCAAGGGTTGGCCTCGTGGCCACTAACAGCAACGCTGCTCAAGCAGCGGGGCTACTCTGGCGTGGTGTGTCTGACGGCAGAGTACACTGATGAGTCAAGGGTTGATCGGTTGATCGCCGAGGATATTGCGTTTGCAAAGTCGCTGTTTGGCGCGTGAGGTGAAAGATGGATAGCACACCCTCGAAAACGGTTCGAGTCGCGGTGATTGGCGCAGGCAGCATGGCGAACAACGTGCATTATCCTGCGCTGGCATCGATGCCCGATGTCCAGATCGCGGCGATCTGCGACATTAACAACCAGCGGTTGAAGGCGACGGCCGACAAATATGGCGTGGCGCAGCGCTATGATGATTATCAGAAGATGATCGAGGAAGTCGCGCCCGATGCGGTATATGCCATCGGCCAGCCCCACATCTTCTACGACATCTGGGCGTGGTGTCTGGAGCGCGGGCTGAATCTGTACATCGAGAAGCCGCTGGGCATCACGCTGCATCAGGCGCAGTCGCTGGCCTGGCTGGCCGAGAAGCATGGCGGCATCACCCAGGTGAGCTTTCAGCGGCGCGGGTGCCCGATGGTCGTCAAGCTGCGTGATGAGTGTCTAAAGCGCGGCCCGATTGTCCACGCCGTGTGCCGGTTTTACAAGTGCGACATCAAGCCCTATTTGCAGGCGCGCGACCACATGATGGACGACGGCGTCCACGCCATCGACACATTGCGCTGGATGTGCGGCGGTGAAGTGAAGAAAATCCACAGCGTGACGAAGCGCGTGATGGTCCCGGACATCAACTTTATCAGCGTCTTGATGGAGTTCGACAACGGCGCGACGGGTGTGATGCTGAACAGTTGGACGAGCGGGCGGCGCATCTTCGCAGTCGAAATGCATGCGCCCGGGATTTGTGTCGAGGCGGAACATGAGACAACCGCCACGCTGTACGCGGACGGCGATACGCGCGGCGTCCGATACGACACGCGTGAGGTAGCCGGCAGCGACCAGCTCTATGCATATGGGGGGTTCCTGGCGCGCCATCGCGAGTTCATCGACTGCGTCAAAGCCGGGCGGCAACCGAGTTCCAATTTCTCCGACGCGCTCAAGACGATGGAAGTCGCGGAGCGCATCCTGGCGATGGGCTAATGGAAGGTGGAGGTAGATCATGGCGATTGCAGGACGTCCTGTTCGTGTGACGAGTATCAGTTTCGCGAATGGCAAGTTGCTCGATGAGGTAGTAGCGATTGTTAATCGCGTCGGCGCGCTCGGCGCGGATGTGATTGTATTGCCGGAGACATTTCTCGGGCAGAACGATGCCACGCCCGAAACACTCGATGGCCCCACAGTGACAGCGCTGGCTGAAGTGGCGCGCCGGCATCAGGCCTATATCGTGTGCCCGATTGATCGTATTGAGGGAGAACACAGGTTGAACACCGCCGTTCTGCTAGATCGATCGGGACGCGTGGCTGGCCTCTACAACAAGGTGTATCCATACTGGTCGGAGTTTGACCATCGCCAACCCGTCGAACCGGGGCAGGACGCGCCCGTGTTCGAGACGGACTTTGGCCGGCTGGGGCTGGCCATCTGCTTCGACGCCAACTTCCCTGAGGTGTGGGCGCGCTTGGCCGAACAGGGTGCGGAACTGGTGCTATGGCCGAGCGCCTACTCGGCGGGCACGACATTGCAGGCGCATGCGCTGATGAATCACTTCTACATCGTCACATCGACACAGACGTGCGATTGCCTCGCCTATGACATCACCGGACAGGAATTGCTATACGAGAAGGCCGGCGACATGAACGTCAGCCGGCTCACGCTTGACCTCGACCGCTGCATCTTCCACGAGAACTTCAACATGGACAAGCTGGCGCGGTTGTTGCGCGAACATGCCGACGACGTGATCGTGGAGCAACACCTGATCCGCGAGCAGTGGCTGGTGCTGAAGGCGATCCGCCCCGGCGTCAGCGCGCGCGCCCTGGCCCAGGAGCATGGGATGGAGGAGTTGCGCTCATATATCAGGCGAAGTCGCGTTGGGATCGACGCGATGCGGGGGCGGCGGTTGGGCAAACCTAACCCCCCAGCCCCCTTCCCTCAGAGGGAAGGGGGAGGTTCAATCTCCCCTCCCCTTACAGGCTTACCATTACCCATATCTTGTTAAAAGGAAAAGGAAGAGCATGAAGTGGGCGGAAGAGGAATTGGCCTATACGGATTTGGGAGACCGGCGACTGAATCGACGACTGATGACAACAGTGACCAACCTGGCTGCGCATCCAACGGCGAGCGTGCCAGAGGCGAGCGGCTCATGGGCGGCCACCAAAGCCACCTATCGGCTGTGGGACAGCGATGCGCCTGAGGTCACGCCACAGGCGTTCTTATACAGCCATCAGGAGCGTACGGTAGAACGGATCAGGGCACTGGGGCAAACGACAGTGCTGGCGGTACAGGATACGACCGACATATCCATCGGGGACGTGGAAGGTGCGGGGTACTTGGATCGGCCGAGACAAAATGGACTAAAACTGCACAGCGTACTGGTAGTAAGTGAGAATGGCGTGCCGCTCGGGCTGCTGGAGCAGCACGCTTGGGCGCGCCCAAGTTCGAGCAAAGGCAAGGCCAAGACGCGGCGCAAACGCACCACCGCGCAGAAGGAGAGCCAACGC
>Ga0118677_10009588_pt1 | contig 15083 bp, 14 predicted proteins | sample AliMusrvi5mmetaG_FD_86154 | JGI IMG/M metagenome (GOLD analysis project Ga0118677, IMG submission 86154)
TAACCTCGGGATCCGGTTCTAAGGGTTGGGTTTGCGCCGCCGGCTTTTGCCGGCGAGCATCGACAAAATCAAGCTGCCGAGTTGGGGGATCCCCGGCTCGGCAGTTTTATTTTGTGCGGCCTGCGCGGCGCTCTGTGCCACCTGCGTTGCAGCCGTCCCGTTCATGGTGACCTGCTTCGTCACAGCCCGGTCCGCAGCGCGGACCGAAGCCGACCTACGGGCAGCGCAGCGCGTCGAGCCGGATAGAAGCCGGAGACCACGCCGATGGTGGTGGACACGCCGAAGATCGGGGCCTGACCCGCGCGTCAGCGCTGCAGTGAGAAGCGGCCCGTCTCGAAGAGACGGATGCATGCGGCAGCGGCCTCGGGATCGAAGCGATCGGCATCGCTGACCTCGGCCAGGGCCGCGTCGAGCTCGAGAGCGGCGCGGTAGGGGCGGTGCGATGCCATCGCCTCGACCACGTCCGCCACGGCGATGATGCGGGCGCCGCGGAGCATCTCGTCGCCCTTCAGCCCGTTGGGGTAGCCCGAGCCGTCGAGTCGCTCGTGGTGCTGGAGCACCATCTCCGCGACAGGCCAGAGGAAGTCGATGTCCTTGAGGATCGCGTAGCCGGCTTCCGAGTGCTCCTTGATCCAGCGGAACTCTGTGTCCGTGAGCCTTGTCGGCTTGGTGAGGATCTCGGACGGCACCCCGAGCTTGCCGATGTCGTGCACGAGCGCCGCGACCTCGATGCCCTCTATCTCACTCGCGCGCAGCCCCAACTCGACGGCTATCGACTTGGCAAGTCCGGCCACACGCACCTGGTGTCCCTGGGTGTAGGGGTCGCGCGCCTCGACGACGCGGCTCATCGCCTCGATGACGTCCCTCAGGACGCCCTCCAGCCTCTCGTTGGCGACGAGCAGATCGCCCTCGAACCTCACCTGGAGGTCCTTGGTCCGCAGCGCCTGTATGCCGTAGGCGAGGTCGACGGCCAACTCCTGGAGAAGCACCATCTCGTCGGCGTCGAAGGCCTCGTGCAGTCCGCTCAGGAACATGATCGCCCCGAAGGCCTCTCCTCCGGAGTCGATGAGAGGCACCGCAGCTACCGAGGCATAGCCGCGCGCGAGCGCCTGGCCCACGAACGAGCGGTAGAGCGGGTCGTCCGCCGTCGAGCGGATGACCACCGGCTCCTTCGTCCTGATAGCCAGTCCCGGAGGCCCGTTGTGCGTGGGGTCGGTCTCTGACCACGTGAAGTCGACGGCCTTCAGGAACCCTTCCTCATGGCCGGCGAACGCCATGGGCTCGACGGACTTGGCGGCGTCGTTTCGCGCGTACCCCACCCAGACCATGCGGTAGCCGCCCTGCCGGACGCCCACCTCACACACGTTGCGCAGCAGGGAGCGCTCGTCGCCGGCGCGCGTGAGCGTCTGGTTGCACCAACTCAGGGCCCTCAGCGCACGCACGGTCGTCTCGAGCTTCCCGCGGGCCACCTGGGCCTCGGTCACGTCCTCGAGCACACCCTGCCAGCGGGAGACATCGCCGGACTCGTCTCGCACTCGATCCCCGTGGGCGGCGACCCAGTGCACGCTGCCGTTCGTCCAGATCACGCGATAGCGAGCCCTGTAGGGGGTCCCGCGCTCCAGCGCGCGCGCACTGGCCATCTCGACCATCTGGCGATCGTCAGGATGCACCGAGGCGAGGAATTCCTGCTCGGTACCCGTGAAGTTCTCGCAGTCGATGCCGAGCAGACGGCACGCTACGTGGTCGAAGTGGCGGACGCCGGTCGAGGCGTCGAGGTCCCAGACCTTGTTCTCACCGATGGAGAAGGCGTGCACCTCGAAGACACCCGCGATCCCATCGGAGTCGTAGGCATACTCGTCGGCGTCCCACGTCCCGCCTTCCGCTGCGACCCGCCGGTACGCGTCCGCGGTCACGCTGCCGGCGTTGCCCGGGAACGCCTCCTCAAGGGTCCGTCCGATCAGGGGCGCATGGTCGAGGCCGAGCGCCTCCTCGGCCTTGTGGTTGAAGCCGATCAGCACGAGCCGACCGTCGGGCTCGAGCCGGTACATGTGGGCGCCGAAGGGGGCGTTCTCGATGGTGGCGAGCAGGCGGTCCTCGCGCTCCGTCACGTCTCTCTGCGCCTTCTTCAGCGACGTGATGTCGAGCCCCAGCGTGAGAGCGCACAGTTCCTCCGAGACCTCGACGAGTTCCGACGCGGCGAACATCACGCCGGTCTCGCCCGCCTTGGTGCGGAAGGCCGCTTCGAAACCCTTAACGCTGCCGTCCTGACGCACGCCCTCCATCACACGTTCGCGCAGGACCGGATCGGGCCACGTGCCCAGCTCCATGTGGCTCTTGCCGACGACCTCATCCCTCTCGTATCCGAAGGTCCGCAGGAAGGCGTCGTTCGCGTCGAGCACGCAGGCGTCGGACAGTCGTGTCAGGGTGGAACAGACGGGGCTCGAGCGGAACAGCGTGCGGAACAGCCTCTCGCTCTCGCGCAGGGCCCGTTCCGCCCGGTCCCGCTCAGTCACATCCTGCAGGAAGCCGAGCAGCGCGACGGTCCGTCCGCGGCCGTCTATGTCCTGCAGCCCTCGCATATGGACCGACCTGACGGCTCCGTCCGGTCGCTGGGCGCGGAACTCGGCGGCCAGCGGCCTGCCTGTCGACAGGGCCTTCGTCACCAGCTCCCGGATCCTGTCGCGATCGTCGGCCCGTATCAGTCGTGCGATCGCGTCGAACACACCGACACGAGTCTCGACAGCCTCGAGTCCGAGGACCTCGCACGCCTGCGGTGAAAGGGTGAGCTCCGAGGTGGCGATATCCAGCCGCCAGCTGCCCACTCCGTCCTCGACGTCCTGCGGCCGGAGCGACGAGAGCGGCCCCTCGGGGGTCGCACCCCGGAGGCCGGCGCGTTCTTCGATGTCGCGTCGGGTCCGTGAGTGGCCTCGCCCCGATTCCGCTCGTCGCGCCTCCTTGTCGAGGTACATCTCGAAGTCGGCGCGATGCAGAAGCGTGAAGATGTCCACGTCGGGCTCGTCCGCCGATTCGTGCGACACCGAGCCCGCGCTCATGCGCAGCACCCACGGCGTCTGGGACTCACTCTCCCCGGCCGCCAACTGTTCCTGCAGCCGGGCCAGGGCTGTCGGCGCATCCTGGGACTCGTCGCCCGCGAGCAGCACCGCGAACTCGTCACCGCCGACACGGGCGACCGTGTCCGCCTGGCGGAAGGTCGCGCGCAGCACCGATGCGGCCTGCCGGAGGACCTCGTCACCGCAGAGGTGACCGTAGGTGTCGTTGATGTGCTTGAGGTCGTCCACGTCGGCGTACAGGACCGCGAGCGATGCGCCGTTGCGTCGTGCGCGCGCCAACTCCTGCTCGCCGATGGCGATGAAGCCGCGCCTGTTGAGCAGCCCGGTGAGATCGTCGTGGGTCGAGAGCGCCAGCAGTTCGCGGCGCTGCTCCCGCTCGACCTCCGCCTGCTTGCGCTCCGTGATGTCCATCACGACGCCCACATACCTGGTGGCTCGGCCCTTGGGGTCCGGGACCGGCTGGCCTCGCGACATCATCCATCGCTCGTCGCCGTCGCCCGCATCGACCCGCCATTCGATGTTCAGTTCCGCACCCCGCGAAGCAGCGGCCTGAGCCGCATCGTGCACAGCCGCGCGATCGTCGGGGTGGATCGTGTCAAGCCATGAGGAGTAGCACGGGTCGCAGCTGTGTGGCGGCAGACCGTAGAGTCTCCACACCTCGTCGGACCACGTGTGCTTGCCGGTGCGCAGATCCCAGTCCCAGGTCCCCGCTTTGGCGGCCTCCTGGGCGAGTCTCAGCCACTCAGCCTTATCGCGCAGCGCCTGATCCGCGCCTTCATGTTCCGAGCCGTCGTGAAGGAAGGCGAAGGCGAGGGGACCACCGGGTGTCTGCAGCACCGATGCCGTCACCTCGACCGGGAAGGAGCCGCCGCCCCTGCGCCTGTGCCGGGTCACCCAGCGTGAGGGTCCCGTACGCGCCAGTGACCCATAGCGGGCGATGATCTCGTGGCGCGGGTGACCGCAGTCCAACTCACCGACCGTCATGGTCAGGAGCTCGGGCCTCTCGAAGCCGGACATGCGGCAGTAGACGTCGTTCACGGACAGCAGGCGACCGCTCGTGGGGTCGAACTCCCACGAACCGTCTGTCGCCGCTCGCGCCGCCTGGCTCTCGCCGGCGGCTCCGGTCGCTCTGTTCGTCACGCAACCACCTCACGGGCCGCCTATCCGCCTTCTTACGAATCGGCAGATGTGGGGCCGCACACAAGCGCGGGCCGAGATGGCTGTGCCCACATGCGGGCGAAGGCGCGCTCAATGAGGTGCTTGTGACCGGGTCAGGCGGTCTGGCTCCAGCGGCCCAGGACCGTCCTGCCGCCGTACACCTGATCGCCGAAGGCGGAGACCCACTCGACCTCGTCGGAGAAGACGATCACGTCCACCTGGCTCCCGCGACGTATGAAGCCGAGCTTGCCGCCTACCGCGAGCGTGTCGCCCTCGCGGGCGAGGATCTCGATCTTGTTCACGAACTTGTCCGCGATCTCGACGACGGCGACATCCGGCGCGCCGCCTCCCGCGATGACCACGGTGTTGCGCTCGTTCTCCAGGTGGAAGGCGGCGGCGAAGTTATCGAACGGCCTGCGCAGGAAGGCGATGCGGATGTACTCGGAGAGGTCGACCATGGGCAGGTTCGCATCCGCTTTGCGATAGCTCTGGGCGGTCACCGTGCCGGCCACCGGCGCGTAGTTGAAGTGCACATCGAACGGAGACATGTAGATGCCGACGATCCAGCCGCTGCGACCGGAGGTCTGGGGGAGCTGCGCGATCTCCGTGAGCTCGATGGGACGGCCGAGCTTCTCCGAGGTCACCGCGCCGTCGGAGAACCGCTTGATGTAGACGATCTGGCCGTCGGCGGGGGAGATGAGGGCGCGCGGGTCGGAAGACTCGGGCGTGCGGACCGGGTCGCGGAAGAACCACACGAAGCGGTTGAGCACGTAGAGCACGGTCAGAGCGACAACGATGGTCGCGACGATCACGAGCAGGACGGTCATCTTCTCTCCTCGCGCCGGGCTACTTCTCCTTCAGGTACTTCCACGTGACGTACGGGAACTTCGGCAGGTAGTAGCCGGCCAATCCTGCCATGGCGCGCACGACGCTGCCGTGCATCGGCGCCACCGGCTGGGGCTCGAAGGGACCGCCCCGCCACGCGCTGTCCAGCGCCGAGTAGGCCGGCACCAGCCCGACGCGTTCGTAGAGCTCCCACACGCGGTCGGCGCCGGTCCGGGTCAGCAGCTCGAGGGGGAGGTCCGTCACCTGTGAGACGTTCTCGAGGAAGGGTCCGAGTTCCGGCAGCCAGCCGCATCTGGCCACGCGCAGGCGCAATGCGTTGTACGCACGGCGGTCGAAGGGCAGGTCCATGGTGAGCGACGCGATCGCGTGGACGGCGCGTGCGAGCACCCGCAGGCGCGCAAGGTCCCACACGGGATCGAGGACGCGCACCTCGATCGTGCCGAGGCGCTTGCTGACGATGAGGTCCTGGAAGCGGACCGTGGGGTCCTCACCGAGGGGACCTATGGCGAACCCACGGGCCATCCGGTACGACTGCCCGAAGCGTGAGTGCGAGGCGCCGGGCGAGTCGGCCGCGAGAAGGGCCAGCAGCGGCAGGGCGTAGCCGAGGTTGCGGTAGGCGCGCTCACGGTCGGGGGCGCCGACGTGGAACTGCAGCGCCGCGACGTTGCTGGGCGAGTCGTTCTGTAGAAGGTGCCCCAGGGGCACCACGAGACCCCGGTTCCCGATCACCGCGGAGAGCTCAGCCCGGCGCGTGAGCAGGTCCTCGATCAGCGCGGACGGCTCGTCATGCACGCCGGTCGAGATCTCGATGCAACTCATGAGTCCTTCGCGCACGTCGGCGCCGCGGGCGAAGTTGCTCGCCGTCCGCGCGTAGTGCCTGCCGGGGTCAGACCAGGTCAGCCTGGCCAGATACCCCAGAGACCCCAGGTTCGGGGACTCGGGCTCGCAGACGAAGACCTCTTCCTCCAGGCCGAGGGTGACGGCGGCGGTCATGCCGCTCTAAGCGCGACGCGCGAGAGCGAGTCGGCGAGGACGGAGACGGCGGGCGTGAGCATGAGAGCGACCGCGCCAGCCGCGAGCCACCCGGTGCCGTGCACCACGCGGCGTCCCACCTGCGCGCCGGCCCATGCCGGAAGCGCGTAGCCGACCAGGATGGCCGTGACGCCCCACGCGATGCTGTACATGCTGCCGGGAGAAGGCGCGCCCAGGATCCTGATGCCGTCCCCGACGGCCCATCCCGCGACGACCACGATCGCGGACCAGAGCACGCGAGAGCCGGGCGCCTTGGGATAGCCGGACAGCGCTGCGGCGATCACCGCGGTCACCCCCGCGATGTACGGGTCGAACTGGAGACCGAGGGCCACACCGTGCAGCGCCTGTGTCACCGACGGGCCGTACGTGCTCACGCCGACGGTTCCTCGAGGGCCATCTTGCCGGCGCGCACGGACTCCGGGATCTCGACGGGGTAGTCACCGTTGAAGCAGGCGAGGCAGTAGTCTTCCCTGCGCCCACCCGTCGCCGTGACCATGTCGTCGATCGAGAGGTACGCGAGCGAGTCGGCCCCGATGAACTGCCGGACCTCCTCGACCGTCTTGGCCGAGGCGATGAGCTGCTGCTGCGTGTCGGTATCGATGCCGTAGAAGCACGGCCACCTCACGGGCGGCGACGTGATGCGCATATGCACGGCGAGCGCGCCGGCCTCCCGCAGAAGCGCGATCAGCTTGCGCGTCGTGTTGCCGCGTACGATCGAGTCGTCCACAACGACGAGACGCCTGCCCTGGAGGGCGTGCCGCATCGGGTTGAGCTTGAGGCGGATGCCCTGCTGACGCAGCGTCTCGCTCGGCGAGATGAACGTCCGTCCGACGTAGCGGTTCTTGGCAAGACCCTCGCCGAAGGGGATCCCGCTCTCGCGCGCGTAACCGATGGCCGCGGGAGTCCCGGAGTCCGGCACGCCGATCACCAGGTCGGCCTCCACGGGCGCGGAGCGGGCCATGGCCGCGCCCATGCGCTGTCTGGCCTCGTGCAAAGTGCAGTCGTACATCTGGGAGTCCGGCCTCGCGAAGTAGACGAACTCGAACATGCAAAGGCTCTTGCCCTCGGCAGGGACCGCCTGCTCCGACTCGAGGCCTGCCGCCGAGAGCTTGACCAGCTCTCCGGGACCCAGATCTCGCACGAACTCGGCGCCCACGATGTCGAGAGCGCACGTCTCCGATGCCACGATCCAGTTCTCGCCCAGCCGACCGAGCGCGAGCGGGCGCACGCCGTTGGGGTCACGGAACGCGTACACGGCCTCCTCGGTCATCATCACCACGGAGTAGGCGCCCCGCATCAGCCGCATCGCCTCGCGGATGCCGCCGCGGATCGAGCCGTGCTGCTGCGTGAAGTGGTCCACCAGCGAGACCATGACCTCGGAGTCGGTGGTGGAGCGGAACCGCACGCCGCTGGCCCTCATCGAATCGCGAAGCTCGACCGTGTTGACCAGGTTGCCGTTGTGCGCCAGAGCGATCGTGTTGGAACCGATCGAGGAGAGCATCGGCTGCGCGTTCTCCCAGCTGGTCGAAGACCCGGTGGTGGAGTAGCGCGTGTGGCCGATGCCCACGAAACCGTCAAGAGTCCCGAGGTCCGACTCCTTGAAGACCTGGGGCACAAGGCCGAGCTCCTTGCGCAGGGTCATCGTGTGACCGTCGGCCACTGCGATGCCAGCAGACTCCTGCCCGCGGTGTTGCAGCGCGTGCAGGCCGAAGTAGATGAGGCGGCTGACCTCTTCCCCGGGTGCATAGATGCCGAAGACGCCGCAGGCTTCCTCGGGGCGATCGGGGCGCTGGTCGAGGATCCGGGGTTCCATAGGTGTGGCGCGTGACTCTCATCCGGCGGGGGCCGCTTGGAAGGGTGCATTCTAGCACGGCGAGCGGGCGGCCCCGGCCTCGGTGCGCTACCCCTCGTGCAACTCCTCGGCGAGCGGTGGCTCGCCCGCAACGGAGCGCTCCAGCGCCGGTTCCCAGGCGTCGCGCAGACGGGCCACTTCAAGATCGAGCTTGTCCTCGATCACAAGCCGGTCGCCACCGACCTCGCCGATGACCGAGAAGGGGACGCGACGCTCAACGAGCAGGTCGGTCAGCCGTGCGGAGTCCTCCTCGCCGCATGTGAGCACGATCCGGCCCTGCGTCTCCGAGAAGAGGGACAGCGCCGGCGCGAGCTCGTCGTCGAGGGCGACGTTCGCGCCCACTCCGCCCGCGATCGCGCACTCGGACAGGGCAACCGCCACGCCGCCTTCCGAGCAGTCGTGCGCGCTCTTCACGATCCCTGCCTCGATCGCCTCGATGAGGGCCTCGTGGATCGAGCGCTCCTCGAGGAGGTCCACGCCGGGCGGCATGCCCGCGATCACGCCGTGCTCGAGCGAGAGGTACTCGCTGCCGCCGATCTCCGCCTCGGTCTCGCCAAGAAGGATGACGACATCGCCCTCGTCCTTGAACGGCATGGTGGTGCGCCTCGAGGCGTCCTCGAGCACGCCGACGAGGCCCACGACCGGGGTCGGGTAGATGGGCTTCCCGAACGACTCGTTGTAGAAGCTCACGTTGCCGGAGATCACGGGGACTCCGAAGGCGCGACAGGCGTCAGCCAGCCCTCGCACCGCCTCGGAGAACGTCCAGAAGACCTCGGGCTTCTCAGGGTTGCCGAAGTTCAGACAGTCCGTGATGGCCGCAGGTCGCGCGCCCGCACAGGCCACGTTGCGGGCCGCTTCCACGAAAGCCGCCTGCGCACCCGTGTAGGGATCGAGATAGCAGTAGCGGCCGTTGCAGTCGGTGGATACCGCCAGCGCGCGACCGGTGTCAGCGATGCGCACGACCCCCGCGTCCCCGCCGGGCAGCACCAGGGTGTTCAGCATCACCTGGTGGTCGTACTGTCGGTAGATCCAGGCCCTTGAGCAGATGTTGGGGCTCGCCAGCAGGCGAAGCAGCACGCTTCCCAGTCCGGCGGGATCGCTCGGATGGGAGAGTGCGAGCGGGTCGAAGGCCTGCACCTCGTCCAGGTACGCCGGGCGGGTGCCCTGGGGGTCGTAGACGGGCGCCTCCGAAGCGAGCGAGTCCGCCGGCATGTCCGCGACGACGGCGCCGCCCTCGCGGACGACGAACCTGCCGGTGTCGGTGACTGTCCCGATCACCGTCGAGCGAAGGCCCCACTTCTCGCAGACGGCCTGCGCCGCCCGAAGGTTCTCGGGAGTGAGGACGGCGAGCATCCGCTCCTGCGACTCGGAGACCATGAACTCGTACGGCTTCATGGCATCCTCGCGGGCGGGGATCAGCGCCACGTCGATGTCGAGACCGACGCCGCCGCGCGACGCCATCTCCGACGCGGAACTCGTGAGCCCGGCGGCGCCCAGGTCGCCCAGCCCGACGAGCAGCTTCTGCTCGAGGAGCGCGAGACAGCACTCGATCAGCAGCTTCTCCTCGAACGGGTCGCCCACCTGGACCGACGGGCGCTTGTCCTCGGCCTTCTCGTCGAACTCCTGGCTCGCGAGCGTCGACGCCCCGCCGATGCCGTCGCGCCCGGTCGTCGAGCCGATCAGCAGCAGGAGGTTGCCGGGACCGGCCGCGACCGCGCGCGTGAGGTTATCCTCGCGCAGCAGCCCGATCGACATCGCGTTGATCAGGCAGTTGCCCTCGTACGCATCGTCGAAGTAGACCTCGCCGCCCACAGTGGGCACGCCGATGCAGTTGCCGTAGCCGCCGATGCCCGCCACCGAGCCGTCGAAGAGGTAGCGCTGGCGCGGCTTGTCGAGGGAGCCGAACCGCAGCGAGTCGAGCGACGCGATCGGGCGGGCGCCCATCGTGAAGATGTCGCGGATGATGCCGCCCACTCCGGTCGCCGCGCCCTGGTACGGTTCGATCGCGCTCGGGTGGTTGTGCGACTCCATCTTGAACGCGATCGCCCAGCCGTCGCCCACGGAGATGACCCCGGCGTTCTCGCCGGGACCCTGCAGGACCCGCTCGCCGGTGGTCGGGAAGGTGCTCAACGCCTTCTTCGAGTGCTTGTAGGAGCAGTGCTCGCTCCACATCAGCGAGTACATGAAGAGCTCGGTGACGGTGGGCTCGCGGTCCAGGAGCTTCACGATCCGACCGTACTCCTCGGCGTTCAGGCCAAGGTCGGCATAGAGCTCTGCCACCGGCGTCTCCTTCACTTGTGCGCGGACCGCCCGCTCATGCGTGAGCGACGCGGTCATTGTATCGAACGGTACCGGCCGACCTCCGCGCAACGAGCACCGCGCGAAGCCCGCGGCGTCGGATCAGCGGCCTTCGGGATCTGCGGGACCGCCGCCTCTGGCAGCCAGCCGCTTCGGGCTCGGGTACACCACGCGAAGCAGGTACACGAAGATGAGCACGACGGCTGTCACGGTCCCGACGACCAGCCACTGAGCAAGGAATGGGAACGCGGCCGCCACCACCGGTATCTGCAGCGCCGCGAAGATCGCGGCGTACACACCTTCAACCACCGAGTAGAGGTACCGCCCCTCGGCGACGCCGACGAAGTCCGCAGCGGGCCGGCGCAGCGCGTCGATCGCCACGCCCACAGCCGAGCCCCACACGACCAGGTACAGCGCGGCGATGAGGATAGCCCCGACGCCGACGACCTGGATGCTGTCTCCCATTTCGCCCTATACCGACGCGAGGCGCTCGACGATGGCCTGGAAGAACGACTGGCCATCGGTGCCCGAGGCCTCGGGATCGACCATCCGCTCGGGATGCGGCATCAGGCCGAAGACGTTGCCCCGCTCGTTGCACACGCCGGCGATGTCGTCGAAAGCGCCATTGGGAGCACTGCCCTCGGGGGCCTGCGAGCCGTCCGGCTCGCAGTAGCGCAGGACCACCTGGCCATAGCAGACCATCCGCATGAGGGTCCCCATGTCGACGGTGTAGTTGCCTTCGTTGTGGTTGATCGGGATGCGGACGACACTGCCGGCCGGAAGGCCCACCCACTGGCACACCGAGCGCTCGACCTTCAGCGAGACGTCGGAACAGATGAACTTGAGCCCGCGGTTGCGAAGCATGGCCCCGGGCAGCAGGTGCGCTTCGGTGAGGATCTGGAAGCCGTTGCAGATCCCGAGCACGGGACCTCCGCGCTCGGCGAAGCGGATCACCTCACCCATGACGGGCGAGAAGCGTGCGACCGCGCCGGTGCGGATGTAGTCGCCGTACGAGAATCCGCCGGGAAGGACGACGGCGTCGAAGCCGGAGAGGTCGGTGTCGGCGTGCCAGACGTAGTCCGCCTGGAGGCCGAGGTAGTGGCACGCCTTGACGACGTCCTGCTCGCAGTTGGAGCCCGGGAACACCACGACACCGAACCTCATGGCGCGACCGTCCCCTCCTCGACCTCGACGATGCGGTAGTCCTCGATCACGGGGTTGGCGAGCAGCTTGTCACACATCTCTTTGACGCGGTCCAGGCCGCCCTCGCGGTCCTCCACCACGAGCCGGATGTACTTCCCGATCTTCACGCTGGCGACCTCGTCGTAGCCGAGGTTCGAGAGCGCGCGTTCCGCCGTCACACCCGGCGGGTCGAAGATGCCCTTCTTGTACGTGACGAAGACCTCGTAGCTCGCCATGGCGCTCCCTTCGTCCTCTATCCGTTCGAGTCAGAGTCGGTCGTCGTCTGCACGGGTCGCGCAGAGTCGTCCTCCGCCAGCGCCCGCGCGGTCGAAGCCGCCGCCTCGCCACTTCCGTCTGCGCGCGAGGAACCGTCGTCGCGCCGGACGCCCACGAGCAGCATCCGCACGAGCTGCAGCAGCACCATCGCCCCGATGAACGTGAAGACACCCGGCCAGGCGAGAGGAGGCAGGACGGCGGACACTTCGCGGCCTGCACCGGGCCCCGACTCGATGCGCACGATGTCGATGATGCTCCAGGCGAACATGCCGATCCCGGCGAGGGCGGCCAGCAGGAGGAAGGTCTCGGCGACCCGACCCGCCCAGTAGGCGCCGCCTCCGCGGACCCTTCCGCGCACGGGCTCTGCGCTCACTCGCCCGTCCCCTTGTCGGCCTGCTTGTCGCCCGACTTCTTGCCGCCCTTGTCGCCGGAGCGCGCCGCCTCGACGGCGGCGAGCCGCGCCTTTCGGAGAGGGACGAACTCGAGGTAGAAGGCGACCGCCATGCAGCCGAGCCACGCGGCCCATGCCGGGATGACGAAGGGGCTGAAAGCCGCGTTGCTGCGCGCGGCCTGTTGGAGCAGAAGGATCACAACGGCGAGAGCGAGCGAGGCGCCCCACATGATCCACCACAGCCGCCGGAGCTTGCGCATCTGGGGCGTGACCGGGATCGCCTGGGTGCTGGACGAGGACGAAGTCGGGTTCGGCTGCCACCAGCGGCGCTTGGACGAGGCCTTGCCCGCCGGCCCTTCAGCAGGCGTCAGATCCGCCACGGCGCGTTTGGGCTTCGCAGCGGATGCGCTCTTGCGGGTCTTGCCCTTCTGCTCGACCTTGTAGCGATCGTTGTACGGACTGCGTTGCGACATCTGTGTATCTAGCCCCGTTCCGGTTCGAACGCACGGCCGGTGATCGACTCGTACGCCTGGATGTAGGTCGCGCTGGTCTTGGCCACGATCTCCGGCGGCAGCGGCGGCGCGGGAGGCTTCTTGTCCCAGCCCGAGTCCTCCAGCCAGTCGCGGACGTGCTGCTTGTCGAGCGACGGCTGCCCGTGCCCCGGCTCATAGCCGGCGGCGGGCCAGAAGCGCGACGAGTCGGGAGTGAGGACCTCGTCGATCAGCGTGACCTCGCCGTCCACGAGCCCGAACTCGAACTTCGTATCCGCGATGACGATGCCGCGCCTGGCGGCATGGTCGCGCGCCCTCGAGTAGAGAGCCACCGACGCCTCCTGCAGTGCAGCGCCGTACTCGGGACCCACGATCTCGAACATCCGCTTGATCGAGATGTTCTCGTCGTGTTCGCCGATCTCCGCCTTGGTCGACGGCGTGAACATCGGCTGCGGCAGTCGCGACGACTCGCGCAGACCCGCAGGCAGCGCCATCCCGCAGACGGTCCCGGACCGTTCGTATTCCGCCCATCCGGAGCCCGCGAGGTAGCCGCGGACTATGCACTCGATCGGGAACACGTCCGCCTTCTTGACGAGCATGATGCGACCGGCGAGCTCATCCGCCCGGGGCGCGAGCCGCTCGGGCAGGTCCGCGACGTCGGCAGAGATCAGATGGTTGGGGACGACCTCGCCGAGCAGGTCGAGCCAGTAGAGGGAGAGCTTGGTCAGCACCTCGCCCTTGTGGGGGATCGGCTCCGCGAGCACCACGTCGAAGGCGCTGATCCGGTCGGTGGCGACGAGCAGAAGCCGCTCGCCGAGGTCGTAGATGTCCCGCACCTTGCCTCGGGACTCCGGGTCGATGCCGTGCGCTCCGCTCACGAGGTCCCTTCGGCGTCAGTGCTTGGCGACTCCTCCGGGCGCCACTGAGCGAGCCCCGGAAGCATGCCGGTATTGTAGCGGTTGCGCCGAGCCGACGGCGCGTGCCCGAGGCCCCCGCGGACGGGTGGTCAGAAGAGACCGAAGAAGAGGAAGCCCACCGCGATCGTCATGTGCACCAGCCCGACGACGAGAAGCGTGAAGCCCGCCCAGCGATGCACCTTGATGTGCGTGAGCCCGTGGAAGTGGATGACACGGGTGCCTGTGAGCACCTGGAACACGAGCAGGCCCAATCCGATCAGGCCCAAGAACAGGATGATGTAGAGCTGCATCGGCCGTGACTCCTCTCGGTCGCGCTCCGTTGTTCGTCCGGAGCGTCGGTCCCTCTCGATCGTTCCCCCCGGATCGACACCGTGCTAGATGTCGAGGGGGGCCTCGAACGCCAACGCGCCGAGGAAGCGCTCCTGGAAGTCCGCGCGAGTCGCGAGAGGGACCACGCGCGTCGCCCGCGCGATCTCCTCGACCTCGCGACGCGCGGCGCTTGACAGAAGCACGCGGGATGCTCCGTCCAGCGCGGAGTTGCCCACGAACGTCACGCGTCCCACCCAGGTCTGCGGGATCACGCCGATCGCCGCCAGGGCAGAAGGCCGCAGCCGGGAACCGAAGCCACCCGCCACCAGGACGTCCCCGACGCCCTCCGGCGCCGTGCCGCTCTCCAGCAGCAGCACCTGCACCGCCGTCTGGACCGCGGCCTTGGCGAGCTGGGCCGCGCGCACGTCTATCTGCGTGAGGGCGACCTCCCCGTCGACCATGAAGAGCCTACCCTCGGGATCGTCGCGCACGCGGGACGCGAGCGGCCCCGTGTGATGAAGGCGACCGCTGCTGTCCAGCGTCTCCGCATCGAGCAGGACCGCCAGCAGGTCGACGAGACCCGATCCACAGATCCCGCGCGCCGGGGCGCCACCCACAGTGGCGTGGCGCAACTCGTCGCGCTCGATCCACACGCTCTCTATCGCGCCCGGCTCGGCTCCCATCCCGCTCGACAGTCCCGCTCCCTCGAACGCCGGGCCCGCGGCCGCCGAGGCCGCAAGCAGCCGACCGCCCGCCGCGAGAGCGACCTCTCCGTTGGTGCCGAGGTCGATCAGCAGAGAAGGGGCCCCTCGTGTGGTGAGCGAGGTTGCGAGGACCCCGGCGAGGCAGTCGGCGCCCACGAACGACGAGGCGGAGGGCGGCACGTAGAGCGGCACGTCGGGCAGGCCCGTGATCCCCGCCGCACCTGTGCTCGTGACGATGGGGCCTCCCGCGCCGCCGGCCGAGGCAGTGGCGAGCGCCTCCAAGTCCTGATCGAGCAGGAGCCCGACCATGGCCGGATTGCCCACGAGCGCCATCTCGGCGAGGTGATCCTGGTCACCGCCAGCGTCCGCCAGCAGACCGGCGACGATGGTCCCGATCCCAAGAGCGGCCGCGGAGCGCAGGTCGTGGAACTGCTGAAAGTGGTACAGGAAGTCTTGCCCGATGAGCTCAAACACCCAGGACGCGGGCAGGTCCAGCTCGGTTGCGCGCCCCGCGTCCAGCAGCATGTTGAAGAAATCGAGGTACGCGTCCCACGCC
>Ga0118677_10009589_pt1 | contig 15083 bp, 9 predicted proteins | sample AliMusrvi5mmetaG_FD_86154 | JGI IMG/M metagenome (GOLD analysis project Ga0118677, IMG submission 86154)
AGCACCCTCTCAATCTTCTCGTGAGGCTAACCGTGATATTTAACATAATGTGATTATAGGACTGACGCAGGTAAAGGCCAATGCCGATAAATGAAAAGGCAAACGCTGTGGGCAGGGATTCCTAAAAACTGAGGGGGAGGGTTTCAGCCCATTGCGGTTGCCGTACATTTGACGGCGTTGCTTGAAGCCGGGATAGGCCAGCAGCGGCAGTACTATAATATCATGTTATGTTAATTAGCAGGTGCGACCCGTCGTACTGAGGGTAGGAGAATGCTTGCCTCCTGGGATGGCTGGCGTGCTATCTATGCTGGCAGGGCAAATGGGCGCGTTGGATTAAACCGCATGGACTGGCGAAAAGGGCTTCAAAAGCCGCTGTGCCGGAACAGAATTTGCAAATAGAAAATTAATACACCGGGTGCAAGGAACGAAGCACCGGGTGTATACCGATTTGATGAACCCGGAGCAACGGCTAAGCCTGAATGAATGAAGCGGTGCAGCCTTGAGGAGCTTGCGACGAGAGGTGCGGAACCGCGGAATGAGTGAATGGATTAGCGGTTGCGGAGGTGGTGGCTGGTTGTTATAAGTTGAAATACTTTCGGATTAAGGCCTTGAGATGATGAATACTGATGGGTTTTGTTATATAGTCATTGCAACCCGCTTCTATGGCCATTGCTTTGTCGAACTGAAGGTTATATGCTGTTTGTGCAATAATGATAACATCCTTGTTGAAATGACGTATCTGACTTGTGGCCTTGAACCCGTTCATCTCAGGTAAATTAATATCCATCAGAACCAAATCAATGTCAGGATTCTTTTGACATGCCTTAATGGCTTCAATTCCGGTTTTCGCTTTTAAAATTTCATGGCTGTATTTTTTGACTATGTCAGAAATGAGGGAATCTGATATTTCATCGTCTTCGGCGATTAATATTTTCAGGGGTTTAGTGTGAACTTTTGTTTCTTCATCCGGTACTCTGTTTGTTTTAACGTTCCTGGCCGGTACTTCAGCTTTGGATAGAATGCTGAAATAAAACGTGGAGCCTTTGCCTTCTTCGCTTTCCACCCATAACATCCCTCCGTGTTTTTCTATAAATTCCTTGCAGATGATCAGGCCGAGGCCGGTGCTTGGTTCTCTTTCGGTGCCTTTTCTGCTTGTTTGAACATCGAGCCGAAATAAATCGCCCAGCAGTACGCCGCTCATTCCTATACCTGTGTCTTTTACTGAGATCTCTACTGAACCGCCTGACGCTGAATTTGCTGAAATGGTAACTTCCCCGCCTTTGCTCGTGAATTTAACTGCATTGGAGGTCAGGTTTCGGATGATTGATCCCAGCATATACTCATCGGCAAAGACTTCCAGGTCTTGAGGAATTTTGAAACGGAGTTCGATTCCTTTTTTATCAGCCAAATCCATAACCGGGAGCATGACTTCTGAAACAATGGGCATCAATAAGAATGATTCAGGTTTAAAACTGGTGATGCCCCTTTGTAAACGAGACCATTCCAACAGGTTTTCGAGCAAACGGAAGAGATTCGTGGCTGAGTTTCTCATCAAGCCCGCTATTTTCCTGGTTTCTTTCAATGTCAAAGAATCAAGCTCGTCAACCAACAAATTAGTGAAACCAAGAAATCCATTGAACGGGCTACGCAGGTCGTGGGCGATGATAGAGAAGAACTTGTCTTTTTCGGCATTTACCTGAATCAATTGTTCGTTTTTACGTTTGATTTCTTCTTCAGCCAGCCATCGTTCGGTGATATCCTGGCAGGTGCCCACTGCCGTTATGGGTTGTTCCTGATCGTTATACAAAATATGCCAACGTTCTTCAATGAACTTTATAAGACCTTTGGGTGTTATGATACGATGTTCAATTGCATGAACTGATTTTGTACCAATAGACCCTGCAAATGCCGCATCTACTTTTAGACGATCATCGGGATGAACGAAATCTAAAAAATTCGGATGAGAATTATGGAAATCGTCACGTCTGATTCCGAATATCCTGTAGGTCTCATCAGACCAGATTACTTTCAATGTAGACAATTCGGTTTCCCAACTGCCTACCTTCGCCACCTCCTGTGCCGCAGCTAACCGCGCTTCGTTTTGTTTCAACGACAATTCTAATCGTCGGCTGGTAGTGATATCGCGGAATATGCCAAAAGTTCCAATGAATTGGTTATCAAACAAACTTGGAGTAGCAGTTACGAGAATATCTTTTTTACTTCCATCCTGTAAGAATATTTCGAGTTCATACGTGCTGGTTTTCCCTTGAGTTCGTAAATGGGTTTCGTTTTTTATTAATTCAATATTTTCTTTGAGCAGGAAATTATTTAACGACTGTCCCACCAGTTCTCCTTTGCCAACTTCAAATATGTTTTCAGCTGAGGGATTGGCAAAAACAAATATTTCTTCACTGTTTAAAAAACCAACCCCTTCACCCATATTCTCGATCAATGTACGATATTTTTCCTCGCTCTCCCTGAGTGCATCCTCGGAATGCTTTTGTGAAGTGATATCGCGTATCGCTGCAAGAATAACCTCCTTATCTTTCAGGATGAAACGGCTTGCCGAAATGTCAACAGGGAAAATTGTTCCATCCTTTTTTTTGTGATATCGCAGATCTATTCTGTCTTTGAATTCTGTTGTGGCCCGTCTTGTCTCTTCCGGCTCAAACGACATGTCTGAATTTTTTAGTTTCAGAATTTCTTCTCGCGAATATCCGTACAGACCACATGCAGCCTCATTTATATCAAGGATTGCGTGTGTTGCCCTGTCGATGAGGAAAAGGGCATCCCTCTCGGCAGTAAAGACATTCCGGTATTTTTCTTCGCTTTCTTTAACTGCAACCTCCGTCTGCTTACGCTCAGTAATATCGACCATGCTTACAAGGCATTGGTCTCCCTTTTCGGTTACGACGCCGGTAAGATGAACAGACAGTGGCAGGTTGGCTTTAGTAAACAGGGTGATCTCGCATGATTCCTTGAGTTTGCCGTTAAATACCTTATCGAAAAATTGATTGAAAATGGGTTTGGTCTCAATTGAAACAAAAGAACTAAACCTTATGCCTTGTAAGAACAAGCGTTCTTTGCCAAGCATTTGCGCTCCGTACTGGTTTATTTCAGTAATTTTTTCAAGGTTTGAAAGGGATAAATACCCTGTAGGTGCAAAATCATATAGTTCGAGATATTTTTTCGCTGCACTGACCGCAGCGGATTGTGCTGCAATGAGCTCATCATTCTGCATTTCCAGCTCTATCTGATGTACTTGAAGCTCGTGAGTGAGTTTTAATGCAAGTGCATTTGCAGTGAGCAGTTCATCAGCCCGCTTTGCTTTCTCTTGGTTTTGAAAGGCCAGTTCTTTGTTTGCTATGATCAGCTCATCAGCACGCTTTGCCTTCTCTTCGTTTTGAAAGGCCAGTTCATTATTTGCAATGATCAGCTCATCGGCCCGCTTTGTTTTCTCTTCGTTTTGAAAGGCAAGTTCTTTGTTAGACTGGATTAACTCTTGTTCTACCCGTTTTAGCTCGCTTACGTCAACCATACTCACAAGGCATTGTTCTCCATTTTCATCAACAATGCCGATAAGGTGACCAATCATTGGGAAATTCCCATCCTTTGACAAAGTCACCTCACATTTTACTTTTGTTTTGCTTTTAAATACCTTCTCAAGAAAGAGATTGAAGATTGGTTTGGTGTCATCGGAAACAAAAAAGCCAAACTGACTGTTTAGTAAATGAGAACGTTCTTTGCCCAGCAATTGCGATGCATAGCGGTTTAGCTCAATAATCTCACCAGTTGTTGAAAATGTAAAATAACCTGTTGGTGCAAAATCGTATAATGCAGCATATTTGTCAAAAGCAATTTTTCCCGCGGCCGATGCAAGACGGAGTTCCTCGTTTTGCATTTCCAGCTCTATCTGGTGAATTTCAATCTCTTGAATGAGCTTCAGCGTTTCTGGGTCTAAAGAGCTGATTCGTTGATTGGTTGATGAGATGATGAGTTTCTTTTTCAATAACTCTTCGGCCTTTTGGCGAAGGGTTTCGGAGTCGGTTCGGTCATTGGAATTTTTCAACATATTCTTTCTTTTTACTATACCACAAACCCAAACTTCTTGAGTTTTTCAAGTAATTCCTTCTTGCTTACGGGTTTTGACAGGAAGTCGTCGCAGCCGGCATCGAGGGCCTTCTTTTTATCTCTGCTCAGTGCATATGCGGTGACGGCGATGACGGGAAGGTCTTTTCTGAATGATTTGATTTGCCGGGTGGCCTCCAGCCCATCCATCACCGGCATCTTCACGTCCATAAGCACGATCGATATCTCGGGATGCAGCCGGCACATCTCGACCGCCTCTTTTCCGTTGGCTGCCTTAATAACAATAGAAGCGATCGATTTCAGGATAACCTCCATGTAAAAATCACTATAAAGGTCATCCTCGGCAACCAGAATTACAGGGCGGATTATTTCGACATGCCCGATCAGGGGATCAATGGGTTCATTTTCTTGTGTAGTTCCCTGTTCTAACGGCAGGGAGAAGAAAAATGCAGCGCCTTTTCCTTTTTCCGATTCCAGGCGGATCTCCCCGCCCAGCAACTTTAAAAACCCTTTGATGATCGGTAGCCCAAGTCCACTACCTTGATAGGCCCGGGTTTCGCTCATGCTTTCGTGTACAAACGGTTCGAATATTTTCTCCTGGACCTCTGAATCAATGCCAATACCTGTATCGATCACGAAAAATTCAATGGTTTGGGATTTTATGGAACATCCTATGGTAACAGTTCCATGATTGGTGAATTTAATGGCATTGGTCATTAAACAGGATATACTCTTGCGCAGCAATTCGGGATCGGTGATCAACGTAAAGTGTTCCTGATCCTTCGGGATTTCAAGCTTAAGCATGATATTTTTGGCATCACAATCATGCTGAAATCTGGTTTGTAATTCTTTCAGCACATTAGTAGTATTGACTGCCTTTAGGCTCACTTCAACATTCCCGGTTACAATGAGTGAGATATCTATGTAATCGGTAATGGTATTGATCAGGCGGTCGCTTGAGGCCTTCAGAAAGCGGGTGTAATTTTGCTTCTCTTCAGAGGTGAGGTCTGGCTCGGCAAGCAGGTTGCCGAAACCCAGGATCCCATTGAGAGGAGTGCGGACTTCATGTGAAATATTCTGCAGAAAAGCTGTTTTAAGGCGGTCGCCTGATTCGGCTTTTACCAGGGCCTCTTTAAGCGCGATCTCGGCTTGCTTGCGTTGGGTGATGTCTCTGTATTTCCATAAATGACCGCTATATTCATTGTCAAGGAAGGTGGGAATATAATCCCGTTCGAAAAACCTTCCATCCAGCAATTCCAGTTCATTATTGAGCGCTGTATTTTTATCAGCCAGAATCACATTGATATCAGCAATAAATTTGCCGGGGTCTTTGAAAAGTGCTTTACTCTCTTCCGCCGCGTTTGTGCAATCAGCGCCAAGAATGGTTTCGGGAGGTGCAGGAATACCAAACATGTCGCAAAACAACTGGTTGGTTAATAAAATTTTCCTGTTAGAATCTTCAAGCAAAACACCTTCATGTAAATTGATGATAAGGTTGGTCAGCAGCGCTGCATTATTTTTTAATTTGTCCTCGGCATGCCTGCGCTGGGTGATGTCCCTGAAGAAGCCGACGACGCATTTCCGACTGTTAATGGTTATGAAACTTGATGCGATATCCGAGTAAAAAATCTCCCCGTTCTTTCTGAGACATTGAATATTTTCGGACATGGTTTTCTCCCCGTGTGCTATGCTTTCAAACCCGGCAAGGGTATCTGGAAAAGTATTAGCGGGATGAATTCCGGCAATAGTCATCGTTTTCAGCTCATCTTCGGTATATCCAAGCAGCTTGCATTGTGCAGGATTGGCAAACACGATCATTTTGGTTTCCTCGTCAGCAATCAAAATTCCATCGGGACTTCCCTGAAAAATGGAACGATACCTGCTTTCTGAATCATCCAGCTTTTCTTTTTCTGCTTTACGGATTTTAGTAATGTCCCAGTTGGTGCCAATCATACGCAGGGCCTTTCCTGATTCATCGCATTGAACTATAGCAAGTGCCCTGATATTGTGGATAGAGCTATCCGGCCAAATAACCCTGAACTCAGTATCAAACTCTTTTTCGCCAAGTATCGCCATCTGGATTTCCTTATCACCACGCTCTTTATCATCAGGATGAACTCCATTTTGCCAGGCTTCGTAAACACCGATGAAATCTTTTCTGGTAATTCCATAAAGTGAAAACATCTGGTCATCCCAAAACAAGATATTGTTTACAATATCGTAGTCCCACACTCCCACGCCACCGGCACGAGTGGCTAATTCCAAACGGGCCGATACCTGCTTCAGATCTTCTTCCAACTGTTGGCCAGCCTTTTCGGCAGACAAGCGTGCCGTGATGTCGGTGATAAAGCCATGCCAAAGGACTGATCCGTCAGCTTCCCGCTGCGGCAATGCGTTGCCATAAAGTGAGCGGATTGTGCCATCCTTGAACGTAACCCGGTATTCATGTTGCCAGGGAGTAAGGTCTTTAGCCGATGCCTGGATGGAAGCGGCAACGCCGGCAAGGTCATCAGGGTGAAGATTTGCAAATACCTTTGATGCATCTTCACGAACTTCGTCGGGGCTTACCCCGTATATATCATTGATAGCTTCGCTGGCGTATGGGAAACAGGAGGTGCCATCGGGACGCAAAAGATACTGGTAAACAACTCCGGGTACCAGGCTGGCGATCTTTCTGAGATTCTCTTGCTCAAAAGCCAGCTCTTTGTTGGCATTGCCCAGTTCATTGGCCCGCTTTGCCTTCTCTTCGTTTTGAAAGACCAGTTCTTTATTTGCAATGCTCAGCTCATCAGCCCGCTTTGTTTTCTCTTCGTTTTGAAAGGCCAGTTCTTTGTTTGCTATGATCAGCTCATCAGCACGCTTTGCTTTCTCTTCGTTTTGAAAGGCCAGTTCCTCAATAAGCTCCAATATTTTGTCTTCTGATTTCTTTTTCAGCAACTCTTCGGCCTTTTGGCGAAGGGTTTCGGATTTGTTATCGGTGTTTTTCATGAACTGCTGGTTAGCATTATGTCGTTTGCTTGTTTGATGTAAGAATAGAAGAAAAAGGGCGTGAACCTTTGCAAAATACAGCTCATAGAGGTACCGCCAAGCACCAGAAAGGACTGAAAATAGCAAAAGGAACACACCCATGAGGTGCGTTCACTAAGCTATTTCCCCCTTTCTTATAGATAAATTGGCGGTTTTCAATTAGAGAAATATTAGCAACGCAATATTGTACTTATGTTTAAGAACGATGAATGAGGTTGCAACAGGTTTTTGTTCATTGTCAAAGGATTAAGACCTGTTTGCAGACTTAACAAATATACATCATTCTTTTCTGTTTGGTTATCCAAAGTTCAAATAATCAGAGGGAAAGTAGTATTATTTTCGGGAATGTCCCTTGTTGATGATGCTGGCCATGGTGTTGATGGCAGGCGGTAGTGTCATAATTCAATGCCCTCGTAATCAAATAATTCTTGTGGCAGATCGTGTCCTCTGATCTTGTAAAGAAATGTTACCCATTGCCGTTCGCTCATCTGGGTTCTGCCATTTGGCATCAATCCTTTGGCCTTGGTATTTAATGGCACGATGTTCCTCTGGGTGAAATCTGATTTATACCGGCATGCGGTTCTTTCCTGCTTTACTTGCGGAATGCTGCTTTGCATCTTGCTATGCTTTGTGTGACGCAGTCTATGTCGATGTCGCAGCCGACAAAGCGCCTGCCCTGGCTTAAGGCGGCTACTCCGGTGGTGCCTGCTCCCACGAATGGATCGCAGATGAGGTCGTTGGGGCGGGTTAAGCGGTTGACCAGATCGATCATGCCGCTTTCGGACTGGCCCCATTCGTGAAAGTCTTTGTCGTTGTTAGCGGATTTTATTACATCGCCGATCCATTCGATGGCATCGCCAAACAGAAGTACTGGTTTCCAGAATGTGTTGACTTTGGATACCCATTGCTGGACGGCCTGTCCGCCGGGTGTCAGATAGGCCATCATCCACCTGTATTTCAAATGGCGTGTCATCATGGGTAATATTTCGGGAAGATAGCTTTGGCCGCACATGACAGCGATGATGGGTATTTCTTTGGAGAATTCAGCCAGGCCATCATATAGCTGCAGGAATTTTTTGGGATAGGGCGGGTCGGTTATTATGACGTTTGGCTTTGTGGTGGCCAGTAGTTCGTTGAAGCCGCAATGCCTGATGGTGCATACGGATTCAAACTCTGTAATATTCTTCAGCTCGTTAGCCCGATCTTTTATGGCTATTTGCCGTTCGATACGGGTGACTTCTTTTTTTGCCTGGGAGATTGTTTTTTTGCCTCGCTTTACCTGATCGAATATTTCGGGGATCTCGCGGCGCAGCCTGGATGCCTCGTTGATGTAGGTGCGGTTGGTGTTGAAGGTGGAGGCAAGTTTATAGTCGGTTCGATGTTCGTTTTCGTTTTTGGGTTCCGTCAATTTATTGACGGAAGGCTCGGTGTCGTCCCGGGTGGGTTGTGACATTTTTTTGTCACAATGCTCCAGGGATTTGTATTGGTTGGCGGCGTTTTCTTTCTGTTTTTTTAAGCGTTCTCTCTCAACCTGCTCCCTGATGGCAGACACCATTTCATCGGCTTCGACTGCAATGGCAGCCCATTGTGAACTGTTGAGGTTGCGTCTCTTGTTGGTGCGCATCACGAAGTCCAGGGCTTCTGTATCGGTACCGGTGAACTCGATCAAGGCTGGTTGTATGTTGAGCTCACTGCATGCCCGGTAGCGGTTCCAGCCGTCAAGGATGTGGCCCTGGTAGGTATAGATCGGATTCTTCGTATCAAACCCGTTCTGAGTGAGGTCGTCTTTAAGCCTGCTGTAGTCGTCGGACTGCATGAGAGGGAATATGTTGAACTTGTGTTTTTGCATTTCTTTTGATGTTTTGGGAATTGTTATCAGCCTACAGGCATTAATTAAAGTTTGTTGTGGTAAACCACTGATAGAACTGATCAAATGAGTGAATGATGATATAGATCCCTCCGGCTTTTTCGATCTCTGCCTGATATTTTGCCTGGGCCGGGCTCTGGCGGTCTTTGCCAACCTTGATTTCGATCTTGACGGATTTGCCCCGGATGGTGGCGGAAATGTCGGCTGATCCTTTGGTCATGGCGGATGGGATGTATTTGGATGATCCGATGGTTTTGCGATGGCCCAGGACGTCGGTATAGGTTTTGCGGGTGCTGATGGTGCGGCCGGTGACGGAGATGCGTTCGGCCTGGCCGCCGGATAAGCGGATGAACCTGATGACGGCTTTGGTGAGTTCGTTGGCTGAGTTGTCTTTCATGGGTTTGAACCAAATATATTCTTGTGGGAGTTCGGGATGGCGGCGGATGATATCGGCGCGGATCATGGCGTTTAGGATGCGCAGGGATTGCGATGGTTTCAATGGGTTAAAGTTTTAGAACGGGAATTCTTCTTCTTTTTCGGTGTAGTTCCTGTACGGAAGGTACGCTGGCGGCGGCGCTTCTTCCTGGGAAACCACGTAATCGTATATTCTGGTCATGGGTTTGTTGTATTTGAACGGGATGGTTCCCACGCCCACGTTTCTTCCTTTGGCAATGATTTCGAAGCCTGTGCCGGGCTGATCGTCGGGATCGTAATAAGAGGGCCGGTAGGCAAAGATCACCACGTCGGCATCCTGTTCTATGGCTCCGGATTCGCGCAGGTCGCTGAGCAGGGGTGTTTTGTTACCCCGCATCTCGCAACGGCGGCTTAGCTGTGCCAATACCATGACGGGAACGTTGAGGGTTTTTGCAATGATCTTTAATTCGCGGGTTGCCTGGGATACTTCCTGCTCGCGGTTACGGCCTGACTGATCACTTCGCATGTCGACCAATTGAAGGTAATCGACGAAAATGATATCGCATTTGCCCCGGTCTTTCATGAGTTTTGAATGGGATTTGATGTAACGTGTGGTGACCACCGGGTTGTCATCGACATGCATCGGAAGTGATTTTAACTTTTCTTTTGCCTGGTAGAATTCTTTCCAGTCACTGGCACTCATTGCACCGGCCTTAAACTTGTCGGCATCCAGATCGCAGAGGAACAGGATCATGCGGTTGACCAGCGAGATGCCGGGCATCTCGAGAGAATATATGCAGACGTTGGCTTTGGAGCTGATGGCGTGGTGAAGCATCAGGGCTGTTTTGCCCATGGATGGACGGCCGGCCAGAATGATGAGTTCTCCTTTTTGCCAGCCGGCGGTGAGCTTGTCGAGCTGCTTGATACCGGTAGGGATTCCTGTGCAGTGGCCATTTTTGAAGTGATCTTCGCGTTTACGGGCTTCGGCTTCGACATCGTCGACGATGCGGTTTACCGAAAGCATGTTTCCGCCCGAGGCCATGATCTCATGGATGGATTGCAGGGATTGTTCAAGGGCTTCAACGCAATCGAATGGATCCATGACCTCGTCGTACGCCATGTTGATGCTGAGCTGGGAGGAGTGAATGATCTCGCGTTTCATGTACCTTTCTAAGATGATGCGGCAGTGAGTCTCGACGTTAAGGCCGGAGGTGATATCCCGGGTTAGTTTTGAAACATAATACGGTCCGCCAACAAGATCCAAACATTCATTTTCCCTGAGTTTCTCGGTTACGGTGAGAATATCGACCGGCTGTGACCTATCGTAGAGTTGCTTACAGGCTGAGAAGATTTTCTGGTGCTGATCTTTGTAAAACACGAACTCTGATACCAGGCCCATGGCCACGGGCAGGCAGGCCGGTTCGATCATGATGGCGCCCAGCACGGCTTGCTCCAGTTCAATGGCCTGTGGCGGTATCTTGCCGTCAATAGGGCCGGCTGTTGTTTTTCTTTGTGATTTCATCGGCGTTTAGTTTTATGGCGCTTTCTTCGTGAAAGGATTCTTGCTTTTTGTCGGGAGGGTTGATGGATTTCCAGTTGCGGGCGATGCTGTGTTTGACCATAATTTCAGCTTTCTTGAGATCGCCCTGAGATAAATAGGCCAGATTGTTAATTGCTTCGCTTTCGCTGATGGAGGTGTAGTCGTCTAAATTCCGCTGCTTTTTATAATCAAGCCATTGATCCCAAATGCGGCCAAACTTTTCGGATTCGAAAGGATATTGGATTCCCGGGCTCCAATGGTGAAAATTTTTAGCCCATGGTGGTTTGATGTTTTCCCCCACACCCCCTTTCTTTATTATATTTTCATTTTCATTTTCCATATGGGAGGTCATATGACCTTCCATATGAGCTCTCTTTTTATGCTGATTAAATCCTTTTAAATTGTTTTTTCTGCTGTTAATGAATGAATTACGTTTTTCTATCTCAAGATCAAGCCGTTCATTGTACCAAAGACCATTCTCGTCTTTTTTAAACTTATCCTGAATTTGACCAAAAAGTTGACCTACCATACGACCTGCCATATGGGAGGTCATATGACCAGAATTAAACTGGCAAATTATCAGTTCAAGATATGCACCCTTCTCCTCAAGAGTCATTCCCAGGGTGCCACCAAGCCAATCGTTCGGGTAAAATAGAAATGCAGGGTCTTTAGCCATTATTTTACTGATTTAAGCAGAGTTGATTTTTTTCGGATGGGATGTGTTCGGATGATCAGAAAGGAAGATCATCTTCGGGTGAATCGAATGGTGCCGGTGCGGATGATTCATGGCTCGCCTGGGCTGATTTCATCGCGGGAGTCATTAGATAATCATTCAGTTGGGCGTCGGTTGGTTTGTCCTGGTTCTGGATTTGTTTTTCTTCGATATAGCCGGTGATCCTGATCTTTCCGGAATCGGTGAGCCGGGCCCAGGCGGATAAGCGGAGTTCAACTCCTTTGAACTTTGCTTCGCCGAAGAAATCGGGGGAGGTTTCTTTTTTCTTGTTTTCGGGATACACTTTGATGAGGCTGAAGGTGCCTTCTTTTGTTTCGAATTTGTCGGACATGGGTTTAAGGATTGAAGGGTTGAAGGATTGAAGGTCTGAAGGAATGAAGGGTCTTAGAATGGGTGTTTGGACAGGTATACTTCGAGGTTTTTGTCGGCTACCCAAACGGTGGTGTTGGGTGCGATGGTTTGTACTGTTTTTTTAAACAGTTTTGCATCGGAATTGGTGTGGCTGAGGTGGAGTAGTACGATGTTATGTACTTGCCTTAGGTCGTTTGCCTTCAGGAATTCGAGGCAGGTGTAGAGGCTCATGTGTTTGCCCACGGCCCGGTCGCTGGTGAGGATCTCGTCGTGATAATTGGCTTCGATGAGGATGTGGCTGAGGTTATTGAACTTGTTTGGAATGCAGGCTGCATCGGTAACAAAGAGGATACTGCCGGAGAAGGGATGGCTGATGAGAAAGCCCAGGGTGGGTACGCCATGGGGAACCGGGAAGGGTATGATTTTGAATTCTCCGATTTTGATCATGGTGTTGGCCTGGATGGGATGCACCCGGTGGCCTGACAGGCCAGCGGCCTGAATGGTTTCGGCTGAGGTGTAGATATCGATGCCGGCTTTGATGTAATCAGCGGCGTATTTGCAATGATCGCCATGGGAATGTGTGATGAGACAGGCGGTGACCTTCCGCAGATCATAATTAAGGGCTTTCTTGACTTCATGGAAGCTGATACCGGCCTCGATAATGAGGATTTCGAAAAAGGATTCGAGGAGGTAGCAGTTGCCTGAGGATTCGCTGCCAAGGACTTTGAGTGTCATCAGAAACCGGGTTCTTTGGGTGAAGGCTGCAATGCAGGGCCGGTTACATTATGTGAAGGTTCGTTTTTCCATTCACGCCTGGTTCCCGGTTTGGGCGGTGTGGTTGATGGTGGCGGATCAACAACATCGACGACGATTTGAATGGGTTCATCGCCAGGAATTTCGATGAGATCGCCCTGGTTGGCTTCGGCCTGGATGTCGGCTTTTACCCTTCCGATACGGCCATCTTCACCTGGTTCCATAAGCACGGAATCATCGCTGGCTGCTATGAGCAGTTTACAGGCCCGGTTGATGACGGTTTTCTTGGCCATTTCGCCAGGGAAATTCTTGTGGGCAGGACTCTGTCCTTTGGTGGGGCCTTGTTCCCATGACTTCTGAATCTGGGTCATGGTCATGATCTCGGTATTGACGGATCCGTCATCGAACGTAACCACGGCGTAAGCTCCAATGATCTTTGCATCGTCGAGATTTTCCATGCGCTGGGCATGGGAGGTGATCTGCTTCATGCCGGTGGTGGTATCGATGGCGTAATCAAACACATCGCCCTTGTAAATGACACCAGCGTAAATGTTCTTCATGGAGCTGTACCTTCGGGCCAGGGCAATGCTTCCGGCGTATTCGCGCTGCATGGTGAGTTTGTTGCCGTAGACAATGAAGCTGCACTGCCGCTTGGCCGGGTTGAGGCCCTGGACTACCATGTTGAACAGGGAGTTGGCGATGGAATCGGGAGTTGATGTTTGCAGTACCGGGAGGTTGGCCTTGTCCTTCATGTCCTGAAGGATGAGCCAGGCGGAGCGTAGCGCGTTTTCGGCGCTGTAATCGGGTGGCAGTGCGATGCCGCCGATTTCTTTGAGGTTGTTGACTTTGGTGAGGACCTTTTCTACCAGAGGGAGGTCGAATTTTTTGAGGGTTGTTTCGGTTGACATGGGATCTGGGTTTTTGAATATCGAATATTGAACATTGAACATTGAATGTCGAGTATTAATTATTTGATAATTAGCGATTTGTCTTTGCTCACGATCAGGTTGATTAGCTGGGATTTTGTAGGTGGAATGTTGTTGGTGGATTCGCGGTTGTCGATCCAGATGGGGGCGGATATTTTGTAGTGTTTGCTTAGGGTGCCTATGATGTCGATGCCGGCCTGGATCTTGCCGGCGCTGTTGACGTCGGCATAGGGGACCCCGTGAACCATGCAGTCGCAGGCTTCTTCGATGCCGCCGTTGATGAGGGTGTTGAACATGCGGAATTTGACGAGACTGAATTTGCCGTTCACCCGGGCTTCAACCATATCCATTCGGGAACGGGTATAGGCATCCATGGCGAATTCCTGCTGTTCGAGATCGCTGATGTGTTGCGACAGGGTCTTTTCTTCGCTCAGCAGGTAATTGATTCGCGCTTTGCCACGATTAATAACTTCCCCGGTGCCCAGGATGGCTTGCAGCCTGTTGATTTCGTCTGATACATCGGCCTTTTGCTGTTTGAGCGATTCAATATCAAGTTTGGGTGATTCGAGGATTTGCAGTTCCAGCTTCTGGATTTCGTCTTGAAGGGTTTTTGAGTCGGCGGGAATTACAGAATCCAGTTCGGCCGACATGGCGGATTTAAGTTTTGCCTCGAGATCGGAGGCTTCCCTGGCCAGGTTTGAGATCTCGTTATTCGTTTGATCGATGATCTTGCTTGTTTGGGAGAGCAAGAGTGCTTGCCTTTTGCCTTCGTCGGAAATTTCGGACAACTCGCTTGCTTTCTGTTCTTCGAACCGGGCCTGGAGCTCTGATTTATCAACATCGATAGGTTGTTTGCATGTAGGGCAAATAGAATCTTCCTCATCAAATACAAATTCAATGGCATTGTTATCGGCCCACTGGAGTCGCAGTTGGTAGATGGATTTTTCGGCTTCTGTTTTGGTTTGAATTAGTTTTGGAAGAGCATCACGGGCGGCTTCGGACAGACGTAAACATTCGGTGTGACGATTTTTAATGTTGGAAATGAGAAGCGCATGTTCATTGTAAATTCTTTGTGCTTTGGCTTCCTCTTCGAAGGCGATTGCCTGTTGTTTGTGTTTGAGTTTGAATATCTCATTTTGTATTGCCTGGACTGCTTCGCCCTGTGATTTGTAAGCTGAGACCTGGTCGTTGATGGTATTTTCGATTTCGGTTAAGATTGCTGATGCTTTTGAGATATTTGCTTTGACGGCCTCGAAATCTGTTGCCTGGGGGATGGCCCTTGTGACTTGATCGACGCGGGAAGGGAGGGTGCTAAGATCATCGGAGAGGTTCTTGTGGGGCATGGCCAGTTCTTTAGGTAAAGTGGCGAGTGGTGTACGGGAA
>Ga0118677_10009592_pt1 | contig 15081 bp, 15 predicted proteins | sample AliMusrvi5mmetaG_FD_86154 | JGI IMG/M metagenome (GOLD analysis project Ga0118677, IMG submission 86154)
GACTGTGGGCGGAATCGGTGAACCAAATGAGCAGGGGTTTGCCCTCACGCGCGGCAAGTTGTTTGGCGATGGTTTCACTCTCCTCCCAGGGGCCGCGCTTGGGTGCGGCAAGGATGTTGGAAAGCTCGGGCAGTTCGGCATCCGGGTTATCGGGATCGGTGAAAACGATGTCTTCCTCCGGCGTGATATTGAGCACGGCCTGCGGTTTGGAGGCATTGCCGCCGGGAGTGACCGGGACGCCGAGTTCATTGCCGGCACCCTTGATTTTGGGCGGAACGGCGGTGCCGCCGAACGCGGCGGGCCCCTTGGCGGGTTTGGCATGTCCGCCCAGGCCGAGTTTCGCGCAGGACGCCAGAACGACGGCCCATGCCAGGATCCATGGAAGGGAACGCATCATCGGCGAAACCACATGTTATTTTTTCAGGCGGACGGGAGTGCCGCAATGGGTGCAGCGGAACCAGCGGAAGAGGAGCAGATGCACGCATAACGGCAGAATATAACCGAGACCCATGACATGGTGGGCGCGCGAGTTCTTCAGATGCGGCCGGTGCACGAACAACTTCTGGCCGCAGATCCGGCAGTTTCCGCTCACTCCCCAAATGAGAAAGAAAAACGCCAGCGGCAACAACAGAAACGGAAAACCCACGAACCACCCGGGCACCCAGGAAAAGTTAGGCATTTCTTTCGATAGCAGGAGCAATCCGGACGACGTGATGGCGACCGGAATCATGATCATCAGTGCCAGAGTCGCCAGCGCGCCCAAATAGATGGAAACCGGATGGGCATGAAGCACTCCGCGGATGTACCATCGTGATTGCGGGTTGCGGCCCTTGTTGGTGGCCACCAGCGGGGCTCGAAGCAAAGCAATCCGATCAGTTGACGGCGATGCTTTGACTGCCTCCACCTTGATCCCCGGCTCACCCATGTTTTCGGTGGAACGCATCCTGGACGTGTCGATTTCAATCCGCGGGTTGGAATTCTCCGATATCTTCACGTAGTTGGCGGACAAAACCGGCGGTTTGGGCTGCCGGTTCACCGGCAAGCGTTGCTCGACTTTCACATCCAAGTCACCCGAATAGCGGTTGAGCAAAATCGCCGCTGGAATATCCCCCACCCCGAGCTGGTTCTCGACCAGGATGCGGGCCGGCAGAGGAATTGCAAACGACGCGTTGAGGAGCATGGCCGCCACCTGCGGACTTTGCTCGTAGTTGACCGGCTCCGGGATCGGTTCCGCGGATTGTTCCACGGGTGCCGCGATTTGTTCCACGGGGCTTGCGGTTTCTTCCGGCGCGCTCACGATTTTGCTTGCCGCCACAATCCATTTCCTGATGGCTGCCTCGCCCGGCGTGCGCTTGGTGATTTTGAGCACCGTGTTGGCACGTTTAAGGTCGCGGACCACTGCGGCCACCTCGGCTTTGGCCAGTGACTCGACATTGTGGAAACCCGCCGTCTCGAGCAAGTCAAGCGACGTTTTTCCGATACCTGGAATGCTGCTGAGGTCCACCATGCCACGAGTTCCGATCCACAGTTTAGGTAAAGAAGCCGCGTTGGCAAGCCGTCATGCCGGATTGGCGCGGATTCGTCGGGACCGGATGCCGACTCCGTGAGCCGGTCAGCATCGAAGTGCGCATGCTCAAGATGGGGGTGAGTCATCCGGGAACTCATTCTTGAGGGTTTGATAGAGTTGCTGTTGCGATGGATCGAGTTTGATCTTCGATTGTTCCATGAGTTTGAGAATCCGGAGGGATTCCCGGCGGTGGCGGTTTCGCTCCTCGGGGTTCTTTTCCTTGTCCGCTAGAGCGCAGAAGTTGGAATGGCAGGTCAACAAATCCCGCAAGGCCTGGGCACTGTCCGGGGCTGCATCGGCCAGACGCTGGCGAAGGGGCAGGCACTTTTCCAAATTCTCGCGGGCACCCTTCAGATCGCCTCCCGCCTGGTCAATGGCAGCCAGATAGCTGTAACTGGCACTCAGATCCCGCTGGATCCCGACATGCTTTGGAGTGATTTCGACCAGGCGCAAGCGAATGGCCAAGGCTTTCCCATAGGCCTCGCGAGCCCCCTTGAGATCACCTTTCGTTTTCGCGATATCGCCGAGTCTGTTATGGCACGCGCTCAGATTCCGCCACATTTCGGCATTGTGCGGATCGGCATCGGCGAGGCGCTTGCGGATGATCATGGCTTTCTCATAGGCGATGCGGGCGGATTCAAGGTCGCCTTCCGCATTCGCGATATCTCCCAAATGCATGTGGCTGAAACTCAGGTCCACCTGCGCGAGGGCATTGTCCGGATCGTCTCCGGCCAGTCGCTCGCGGATGACCAGACACTTCTCATGAATCGCACGGGCGGTCTTGAGGTTGTCTTCCCCCATAGCGATGTCCCCCAGGATGCCGTGGCTAACAGCCAAACCCTGCCGGACCCTGGCATCGCCCGGTGTGCTTTCCGCCAGGCGCTTGCGAATAGCCATGCCCTGCTCACCTGCCTCGCGGGCTCCCTTGAGATCGCCTTCATCCTGTGCGGCGCTTGCCAATCTCTCGTAACAGATCCCCAGATCGAGTTGCGTCTCGGTATCACCCGGATCGAGATCCGCCAGTTTTTTCGTGATGGCCAATCCTTTCTGATAGGCCAGGCGGGCGGCAAAGGCCGGATAGCGGACGATTTCGCGCAACTCGTTGTCGGCCGGCGGTTGGAGGATGTAGCCGCCACCACGCTGGACCAACTGGTGCAACGACGGACAGGTGGCGATGAGCGGGAAGAACTCGCTGCGCATGGTGGCCAGCGTCCACACCCTGCCGCAGTGGCTGAGCGCGGAAATCGCGCGGAAAAACGCCTCGCGTTCGTCGGGGCGGACCGATTCGTGGGTGAACGCCTCCTCCAGTTGGTCGATCTGAATGAGCAGATGGCGGTCGAGTCCGGTCAGGGTTTCCAGCAGGTGCGCGTAGAGCAGACTCTCAAACTCATCGGCGCCGCGATACTCAAGGACCGGCCGTTTGATGGTGCCGTTGGCGTAGAAGTATTCGCATTTCAGATAGTCCTCCAGTTGTCGCTCCATGCCTGCGGCGGCGATTTCCCGGGCGGGATCGTCACTAACAGGCCGCAGCTGCCGACGTCGGTAAACCAGGATGTCGGGCTTGGCCTCGCCCGCCCCGGCGGCCTCCCGGTTTTTTTCATAAGCGGCAAACGCCTGCTCCAACTCCCACTCGGTCCCGGTCATGGTGGCATGACTGCGCGGCGAGCGGAAACGATCCGGCAAGGGACTGCCGAGACGCGTCCACAGCACCCCCAGCACGATGTCGCAAGTGCCGGGGTTGACAAGTTCCTCCTGATAGTGGGCGGTCGCCCGGACCGCCTGATATTCCCAGAAAACATCGTCCAACCTCACAAACGACCAGTACTTGCCCTGCAGCCGCTCGATGACACGTCCAGCATGCTGGCTCTCCTCCAACACGTCGCCGGGACTGCTGATGAAGATGCGGAGGGTTTGCATGCGGGATGGTTGTTAGAAAGGTGCCAGGCCGCCTCACGGGCCTTTCCCCGCTGGCTGGTTATTGATGTATTGAACGGCTCTTATATGCCCATTCCAATCATAATCGTACCATGTCCCCTCCTTGCTCCCCATACGATACGTTCCCCAAACCTCCTTCTTTCCATTGTCATCATATTGTTCATATGCTCCATCCCATTTGTTGTCTTTGTATTCCTGGATGATATGGGGATTTCTCTTGTTCTTACCGGCAGTATAGGTCGGACAGTCATTTCAAACGTTTTCCTATTCCGGGCAATTCAACGCCGATTCGGATTCTCCGAGACTGGCGGAATCATCTCCCTTATCCAGATAGAGTTCGAGTCTTTCCCTGAGATTGTATTTCCACGGCGGGCAGCGGATTTCCTCGACCTCGCATTGCGCGGCGGTTTTCAGCTTGGTCAGCGGGCAGTAGCCGTTGCACATCGGCAGCAAGGCGCATTCCCGGCACTCGGGAATCTCATAGGGATCATACTCGAACCATTGCCGATACCCGGGTGCGAATGCGTCCAGCTCACCGCCATCCGCCACATTGAAAACGGCGGATTCGGCCCGCCCTAACAAATGCTCGCACTTGTAGGCATTCCCTTCGGAATCCAACGCGAAACCCGACGGATTCAAGCCGAAGCACGGCAGTCCCGGGGACGGCAACAATTCCACGGGAAAACCCATGGCGGAGGCGGCCCTCAACAATCCGATCTCGCATGCTGCGAACTCTTTCATCTCCATGGTGGGCACGGTGCATCCGCCGCATGCCCCGCCTTGAGCGTCGCCATATAATGGATAGAAATAGACATTGGACAAACATTTGGCAAGACCCGCCTCCTTCATGTGTGCCAGCAACTCGACGATCCGCCCGGAATTCCGCGCGGAAACCTGGATCCTCAATCCGATGCGCAGGAACTCGGAAGCCTCAAGCACATTGGTGAGGATGCGGTCGAATGTGGGTTTGCCGGTCCTTGTGAACCGGATCGTGTCGTGAATGTCCCTGGGCCCGTCAAATGTGACTTGAATGGATGAAACGCCTTCCTCAACAAGGCTTTTCGCATAATCACGGGTTAACAGGTAACCATTGGTGACCATGCTGGACGAGAACGGCACCTTTGCCGCTTCGCAGGTCAAACGAAAACACCGGGTCATTTCAAGCACCGTCTTGATACACAGCAACGACTCGCCCCCGAACCAGTTGATGTGCAGACCGAGACGCCGGCGGGTCACCAGATTCGTCAGGAAAAAGAGGATGCGCTGGCGATTCCCGGCGCTCAATGCCTTCGGACTTTGGTATCCGCCGGCTTCCTTCTCGAAACAATAGGGGCAACGCATGTTACAGCCAAGCGTGGGCGCAATCACCACGCTAACCGAATTCGAGCCGAATCGTTTCTGGCCGAAGCGCTGCCGGGCAAAGGACATTTCGTCCGCATTGGCGGGCACCACAAATCCCTCCGCTAACATCCGGTCCCTGTCATCGGGCGGCAATGCCCCGTTGGAAGTCAAAACTCCCCTGTTGGTCAGCAGGCGGCCTAGTTCTCCGGCGTGCGGACCCACCAAAGTGGCGATCGAGCGGCGCAGCGAGTTGAACAGCAGCACCCCTGATTCGCGCTCGAAGGCGAGGTTGAATGGCGATGGCCTGAGCAAGTCCCGCCCCAAATCCGCATCCAATCCTGGCTTTGTTTTCATGTGGTATGAGGCAATTCAATTGGACTCGCCGTCTGGAGTTCCGAGAATGCCTTGAGGGCGGCCTTGGCCTCCGCGGCAGTCAGCGCCGGAAACATTTCCAACAGCAAGGCCACCATGCCGCAGACGTGGGGAGTGGCAAAACTGGTGCCCGTGAGGATCGCATGCCCACCACCGGGTGCCAACACCTTGATCCCGGTGCCCCGGGCGTCAAACTGGATCATGTCCAGCGGCCGGTAATGAATGCGCAGCTTATCGGTGTATTCCTCACGATCCACGCTGATCACCGAGGAAAACATCGCCGGGCACCCCAAATCACCAAAATTCCGGCGCGATGCCACGATGATCGAATTCCGCACAAACGCCTGCTCGCACAACTCGAAAAGCGGCGGAATCCACACCGCTTTGGACGTGGCCAGACTCATGTTGAGCAGCCGGATGTTCTGGTCCAGCGCCCACCTCAGCCCGGCAATCAGAATATCGCCCGTGCAGGAGTTGTATTCGTCGAGAATCTTCACGTTGACGATTCTAACCTCCGGCGCGAGTTCGGCAATGATACCCGCCACGGCAGTCCCGTGACCATAACTGTCCGTGCATTCCTCGCTCGTGATCTCCCGCGTGACGATTTGCCCCTTGTCGTCCTTGGTCACTTCGCATCCGCGGCTGATGCGGCCAGCCAGGCCCGGGTGGCGGGCGTCGATTCCACTGTCGATCACCGCCACCTCCACGCCCTTGCCCGTGGCATGGGATGCGATCCATTCCAAACTCAATGCGGGATTAATCAGCGCGATAGCCATGGCAATGTTTCTAACGGGTATCAATTCATAGCCCGGAAACGTCCACCCGGGTCAGCCCGTCAATGAACTGCCTGACCACCGCCACCATCTCCGGCCGCGTCCGCTTCAACAACGCCATGGAATCAAACAATTCCAGCAATTGCAAATCTTCCGCTGCGAAGTCAACCGGCAGACCATCGCCGGATTGCCCACCACCCGTGAGTCCCTGCCGCAAAACCTGCTCACGGCACCGCTGCCGGATCACCACCGCCGCCAAATCGGCAAACAGCTTGTAGGCCGCCATGTCTTCAGCAGTGAACTGGTCGGCGTCCTGTTTGTTCACCGCGCTGATCGTGCCCACACCGTCGCCATCCACCTGCAACGGGGCCACCAGCACATTGCGGAAACGGGCCTTCGCACTCGTCTCAATCTCCGTGTAGAGCGGTGTCGATGACTGAACCTCCCCGGTGGCAAAGGCCAGTCCGTGTTGCGATCCCTTCAGCGGAACCTCCTGCCCGACAATCCCCTCGGCCCCGTCACCAATGGCCGCCCGGAAAACCAACCTCTTCGTTCCCGGGTCCAGCAACGTCAACCCGGCTCCACCAGCCCGCACCACATGCATCGCACACGTAAGCAAAGTCTGTAGAATGGCATCCTCACCCAACGCGGGCGACAGCGCCAGATAGGCCGCCAATGCCTCGCGCGCCCCGCGCGAGGAGACGTTTCTATCCATCCCGACGGGACATGTCGGTGATTCATCCTCCCTCAGTCGCGCAATCTCCACCGCCAAATCCCGCAACCGCGCCTCCACCCGTTCCAGTTGATCCGATGTATTCATTCGATACTCGGTTTGATAGATCCAGGCTCTCAGGGGTGTCAAACAAAATCTCCCAAGTCGCCGGAGTCATTGCAATTCGCTTAACGGATAACAAGAGAGTTGTTTCCACCATGGCGAGAGCTTTTCCCCGCATAACGCCGCTAAAAGATTTTTTTGCGATTTTTCTCGACTCTCCGAAACTCGAACGCATTCTAACTGACAACCGAGCGCAAACAGATCGATTCACCACCCATGAATACCGCCTGCCGCCAACCCCGAAATCCTGAATCACCCGGCGGGTGCGCTCAAACGTCTGGTTCACTCCCTTCCCTTCCCCCGAACTCCGCATGGCTTGCTCTGTCCCAACCGTCCCGGAACGCGAATCTCCTGTGACCAACCCCAAAACAAACTGAAAGGATCATACAATGGCGAATATCAACTCCATGTTCAAAGTCGAAAAAACCGGCGACCAGGAAGTCGTGGTGCGCTTCCCGAAAGGGATCAAGATAGGCGACAATCTCGACGCTAGCACCCTTTTGAAGGGCATGTTGGAACTCGCCCTTCACGAAGAACCTGATGTCGAGGGACAGAAAGGCACCACATGCACCCCATATACACCATGGACCTGCACCGTCCAGAAGGGAAGCCAGACCGGTTGCATCAGTGATGGTGCGGACAACAGCAGACGCATCTAATCCGCAGAGCCGGGCGACCGGAAGGTGGTCGTGCGCTTTCCGCAGGAAAGCAAGGCAGTTGATCATATCGACACGGCAACCCTATTGAAGGAAATTTCAGTTATGGCTGACACGGGTGAGTGGAATGCTCACCGTGAAGCATGAATGCAAGAAGAAACAACAAACAAAGAACAAAGAAAACACAGAACATGCAACCGGAAAACGAAAAGCAGACTGAAGATGTCGAGGGACAATGTGTCGCTCCACGGCCCCCACGGGGTGATTCCATCCCAGGTCCTCACATCCCTCCGGCTCCTCATATCCCACATGCTGATTGTTGCGATGTGACAGGGCAGGCTCAAGTAGGCGAGCAAACAACAACGCCACCCACCGCGATTCATGATAAACCTCGTGATCCGGTGCCTATTTGGGAGCCCAAAAATCCTTAGCCGTGGAGCACAAAATGTCGTTCAAAAGGGGCTATTGAATTGAACGGAAACGTTTGAAGCACAGCTAACATCACCCGGCGGGGAGGCACAAACGTCTGGTTTCCTTCCCATCCCTTCCACCAGGCTTCGGCATGGCATGCTCCATCCCGACCGTCCCGGCACGCGAATCTCCTGTGACCAACCCCAAAACAAACTGAAAGGATCATACAATGGCGAATATCAATTCCCTGTTTGAGGTCAAAAAAACCGGCGACCAGGAAGTCGTGATGCGTTTTCCGATGGGAATCGAAGTCGGTGCGAACCTCGACGCGAACTCCCTGCTGAAGGGAATGATCGAGATTGCCTTGAGCGAGGAACCCGATGTCGCCGGCCAACGACTTGACCCGAATGTCTTTTGCATCGGAAAGGACGAAGTATTGAGAGGGGCAGGTTGTTGATTGAAATTGCTTTGAGCTCCGGCGCTCCGACGATTCCCATGCCTGCACCTTCGGAGAAACCCCGCATAGCGTGACCGGAAAGGCGGGAAATGACAAATCCTGGCACTTCTTTTGAAATCAGAGCGGCCAAGCGACCGGGATTTGGTCGTGCGGTTTTCTCGGCAAATCAGGGCGCGTGAGCACAGAGGCGCGACATTTTCATTGAAGCGCATCTTAAGTATAACTGACACTCTTGAGTGCTCCTCACCGTGAGGCATAAATGCAAGAACTAACAACAAACAACGAAAACACAGAACATGCAACCGGAAAACGAAAGGCCGCTTGAGGATGTTGAAGGACAATGTTACCCCCCACGCTCAAAACCTGGTCCACACCCACCTGGTGGTCCTCAACCGCCACATGTTAATTATTGTGATGTAACAGGCCAAGCGAATGTAACCATGGATCCTGACGGCACGGAGCCGGGTGATGTCGGAGGACTTTTCACTGTGCGCCCCGGGGAGTCGAAGCAGCCGAAAAGGAATTAAGGGGGCCATGTCATGGCAAACATCTTCTGCGACTAACAAAGATACAAATTGAAAAGCTAACACAATGGCGAACATCAATTCCCTGTTTGAGGTCAAAAAATCCGGTGACCAGGAAGTCGTGATGCGTTTCCCGAGGGGAATCGAAGTCGGTGCGAACCTCGACGCGAGCACCCTTTTGAAGGGCATGGTGGAGATGGCCTTGAACGAAGAGCCTGATGTCGCCGGACAGACGGGCGTCAATTCCCCCTGCTGGGGCGATGGTCCTTCATGTGGCGTTCACACGACTCCCCAACCGTACGATCCCGAAAGATTCAAGATGCGCTGAATTGGCGAGCGAATCAAATGAACTGAGTCATTATGTTAAGTGCCATCCGATCCGTGTGGGCCAGGCATCCGCAGGCGCGAATGGTGCTGGCGATGTTGTGGGTGCTGGGCTTGGGGGTGGCGATGCTGAGTCTGGTGCTGCCGCAGCAGGTGAGCAATCTGACAATGCTTTGCCACGACTGACCGGGGCAAGGCATTATCGGGGGCTGGGGAGGACCGCTTGTGGTCGGAGGTGTTGCGGGCGATCAGGTTGTTGATCGGGTCGCAGGATCGTCATTGTGGCGATCCGCTGTGCCGGAGCGCTGCCGCAGGAACGGTTGCGCGAGTTACCTGCACCTGGTTTAATGATGATTGACATACTTTTCTTTTCGGTTGAGTTTTACTCCGCATTCACTGATCACAACAGAAGGACCTGCATGCGCCCCAAAAAAAACACTGCCGTTTTTGAGGCTGTCACGCCCAGCAGGCCAGAGCCGCCTCTCCCAGAGTCGGCCTTCGCTTCCGGTCTGCGCCCTTCCTTTAGCATGGCGGCCCGGATTTTCATCTCGTACTCGCAAGAGGACAAGCCGACGGCGGACGCCATCTGCGCTACCATGGAAGCCCGTGCGTACGGGTGCTGGATGGCCCCGCGCAACATCGTGGCCGGTCAAGAGTGGGCGGAATCGATTATCGAAGCCATCGATGCCTGCGAAGTATTCGTGCTGGTTTTTTCTCCCGCAGCCAATGCATCCAAACACGTCTTGCGCGAAGTCGAGCGCGCCTCCGCTGCCGGCAAGATCATCGTCCGCTTTCGCACTGAGGCGATCCAACCAGGCAAGTCGCTGGCATACTATCTGAACGTCTCCCAATGGTTTGACGGTTTCCCCGCGCCGGTCGAACAGCATCTTGGCCGCTTCTCTCAGACGATTGAGGCGTGCCTCGCCAGAAAGGCCGACGGGATAACCGATTCGCCGGGCCCTGCGCCTGTCACCCGCAGCCGCGCCGGCCGCCAATGGCTACGCTGGACCAGCGCATTCCTGGCCGCCTGCACCATTCTAACGGCCGCGATTTGGGCCATTTGGGGACGGGGAGGCGGGTCGAGCCTGAACATGGATGCGAAAGAAAAGATACGACTGGCCGAGATTGCGTGCAGCCGGTTCACGCCCGCCGGGCCGCCCGAGACTGGCTTGGCATGGACCAACAGCCTGGGAATGAAATTCCTGCCGGTGCCGGACACGAACGTCCTTTTCTGCGCCTGCGAGACACGCCTGCAGGATTTCGAGACGTTTGTGAAGGAGACCGCCTACGATGCCACAAGCCATGTGCATTCGATGGGCATCGATGGCTGGCAGGAACGCGGTGACACTTGGAAAAATCCCGGCTTTCAGCAGAGCCAGACCTGTCCTGTCTGCGGAGTCAATTTCGATGATGCCATCGCGTTCTGCGCCTGGTTGACCGAGAAAGAACGCGGCCAGGGTTTCTTGCTTCCCACCCAGTCGTATCGTCTCCCCACCGACGAAGAGTGGAGTCAGGCGGTCTGCCTGCCTCCGGAGCCTGGCAGCATCCCCAAGGACAAGAGCGCCGCAATCACCGGATTGTATCCGTGGGGAGCGCAATGGCCGCCGCCGCCACGCGCGGGAAACTACGCAGGCAGTGAAGCTTGGGATGACGGCAACGCACCGCAGGACGCCATAATCGACGGTTACCGGGACGGCTTTCGCCGCACTGCGCCGGTCGCAAGTTTCCGGCCCAACAAATATGGACTCTATGATCTCGGCGGCAACGTGTGGGAGTGGACGATGGACGACTTTGATCCTTCCTCCAATGACGGACGCAAGGCTCTGCGGGGTGCTGCCTGGCAGGTCGGCCACCAGATCCAATTGCTTTCCTCTTACCGCCATGCCGCTCCCAAGACCTCGCGCTATACGGGTGGCGGTTTTCGCTGCGTGTTGGACTTCACCGCAACCGCCGCCAAAGCACATCACTGAAAAAACCCCGGAAAATTCCCGAAATATTTTCTCGACACGCGGGCAAACAGGCGCATTCTCACATTCATATCAATTGATGACTAACCGGACGGATCTCCCATCAATACCACCTGCCGCCAACCCCAACATCACCGATCTCCCGACCCGTGCGCCCAGACATCAGACTCTCCTCTGTTTTCCTGCCATCCCCGGGCTCCGGCCCGAATGGCGCTAACTTAGGACTTCTTTGGGACGGTTTCTTCGGCCGCGAATGCAATATCCTCCTGAAGGAGGGACTACATACTCTTGGATTCAATGTTCTGGGAGAGGTAGGTAGTCCCGCCTTTAGGCGGACTCTTAAGTTAGCGCCATTCGGCACCGACCCCAAATTCCTCCGTCCCGGCCGTTCCGCCACACGAATCCCCCGTAACCAACACGGAAACAAATTATAAAAATAACACAATGGCGAACATCAATTCCATGTTTCAAGTGAAAAAGACCGGCGACCAGGAAGTCGTGCTGCGCTTCCCGAAAGGGATTAAAATAGGCGACAATCTCGACGCGAGCACCCTTTTGAAGGGCATGTTGGAGTTGGCCTTGCACGAAGAACCTGATGTCGCAGGACAGAGTTGCGACCCATATGGGAGCCAGACCGGATGCATCAGTGATGGTGCGGAAAACAGAAGACGCATCTAACCCACATGCAAAGCCAACGGCATCCCCAGGCGAATATGCATGCTGCCGAACAACTATAGAACACTTGGCCGAACCGTTTCCTGAGGAAGTAATCGTTGATATGAAAAATCGCCACATTTCCCAATGATTCGAGCTGAATCTGCGTTTATTTATGGTTAATGATATAAGAGTATTAACTGTCGCGCCAACGCAAATGTGCAATCTGCGATGTGGTTATTGTTGGGCTAGTGCCCAAAGTGTGGAGAGAGATAACGAAACCACAGTCCTCCAACTGGAAAAGGCAGAAAGCCTTATCGAAGACATCCTGGCCAACAGTCGCTCTCCAAAACTCCGTGTCATATTCGTTGGTGGTGAGCCAACCATGGTCCCTGTCGCCTGGTACGAATCACTCTGCGCCCGCCTCAGCATCAAAGCCTCAGAACGAAAGAAATCTATTAGTTGGAGTATTCAGACAAATGGCCAATCCATAGACCATGATTGGGCAGCTCTCTTTAGGAGGCACAACATGGGGGTAGGTGTAAGCATCGACGGACCACCCGAAATTGCGGCGCGTCAGCGCTCCGGCAGTGAAAAGGCTGCAAATGCTGTCCGGTTTCTCCGTGCGAACGGAATTCAGGTTGGGTCCATCGTCGTCGGCACATCGCTCAACCTTCCCCATATCGACCGAATCCACGAGTATCTGGGCGGATTGGGAGTTTCCTGCTTCCATATTGTCCCGGTAATGCCCTTGGGAAGGGCCAAGACATCAGAGAGTGTTCCCGCCGCTTCGCTATTGACGGCATACATAGCTTTAATAGACGGTTTTCTCCGCAATCCAAATTTACCCCAAGAGGACAGGCTAAGTATTTTTGTCCGGCGATTCATCCAGGGAGATTGTCGTCACCTGGCTGAAACCGAATGTTTCTCTGGCACGAAGCCATGTGGAAAGGAACTCATTTTTTTGGACAGCGACGGCTCATTATTTCCCTGCTCGTACGCCACTGACAAGGCACTCACCTTGGGACATGCTCAGTGCGATGGAGTGTCATGGTCTATTCCAAAGACCGTTCTCGTGACTCGGGTCTTGGCGGAGGAATTCGCGCTGCGGTGTTTGGCCTGCAGGGCCAAGACAATTTGTGGTTTTTCATGTGCAGCGGTGGACTTTGTGAATCCAGCGGCACGTGAGATTGAGTGCGAATTCTACCAATTGCTGATGCAGTATTTCGAATCAAATCGCAGGAAGATTGAGCAACTTTACAAAATATTGGAAACATAGGTATTATGGCAATCATTAAGACTATCGAGGGCGAGTATTATGAATTGGCTGATGAATTTCTGCAGAAATGCCTTGTGCCAAAGGATGTGGTGGCGAAGCATTCAGACCGAGTAAAGGCTTCACTGCGAATAAATATTTCCGAGGAGTTCAAGACTGTCGATGATAACCGCAATGAACCGGGCAAAGACCCCGGAATAGCGCCGTATTCTTCCATTTAAATTGATTCAATTTACAGGGCTTTGTGAAGTGCCCTATAATAGAAACAAAACAAGAAAGCAAACAGCAAATCAAATGTTGGGAAGATCTTCACACCTCCTGACAACAGAAAGCAAACAGATATGTCAAACAAAGCTATGGCAATAGACGAACAGGGCAATTATTACCTCATAGATGAGGAAGTGCTCAAAGAACACGGCACGAAGGTTCCCAAGGAGAACTTTTCAATCGGATTCAATATTAGTCCTGGAGATGTTCAGGGACAAAGTGATTGGCCTGTTTGCAGTTGGAAAGCCCATGTGAATTGTGGTGGTGAATAGCCAGCGCCTTTTCCGCCCAATTAAGCCCCCGACACGCACCGCCTGCGTTTCCATGGCGGTGCGTGTGTAGGTGGTTATGCGCCTCATTCAAAAGACTAGGCTGGAAGGTAATCTATGATTCCTGTGAGTTCAAGAGAGTTCTTTTGTAACGCCCGGATTTTAAGTTTTCACGCGACGCACGCATGTAATCTGCGCTGCTCCTATTGTTCGGTAGATGCGACATACGACGGGTACAGATTGCCGACGCTGCAACCCGAACGGTGTGTCGAGATAATCGATTTCGCGTTAGAAGCAAACGGGGGTCAACCGCTCAAGGTAGAAATCACTGGCGGAGAGCCCTTGCTTCTTGGCAAGCAGTGGTTTCAAAAGGTTCTGGATCACGCGCAGGAAAGGCGGATTGGAGTGGGCCTTACCACTAATGCCACGCTGCTTGATGAAGAGTGGGCTGAGATGTTTCGCTATCAGAGGGTGACTCCGAACGTGAGTCTGGATGGGACTGCAGAGGTGCACAATGGACAGCGAGACCAACATGAACAGGTAGTTTCAGGCCTTAAGATGCTGCAACGATGCGGGATGAGCCCACACGTTATTACCGTTGCTAGCGCTCGTGTGCTTAAGAACATTGACAAGGTGCTGGCGCTTTATTCCGCACTCGGAATAAAGACATTTTACTTGAACGATGTCAGAGACGTAGGAAGAGGGGTTGGAATGGAAGAATCCTTGGTCCCTACGCCAGGAACGATGGCAGACGCAAGCTTCAAAGTATTGGTTTACATGCGGAAGTGTCGAATGGCGTCGAGGGAACTGCAGATACTCGAACGGGTTTTCCGATACTTCCATACCCATTATTACGGAAACATCTGTGATTGTGCGACATGTCCAGCCGGAAATAGTTTTGTGAGTGTGCATGCCAATGGCGATGTGTTTCCTTGTCCAAATGAGACTTCACCCCGTTATAGTTTGGGAAACGTTTTCACTGGACCCGATGAACAGCGGAGAAAAGCAGTCCTTGTTGATTACCACTCATTGCAGCCGTTTTACCTGCCTTGTCTCACTTGCAAGGCGTCCACTATCTGCTTCTTTAGTTGTACCGCGAGTCGAAAGCGGTCCATGGCTCATGCTGAAAGGGATTGTGAATATACGCAAATACTGTATGAGTTGTTCTGCAAGAATGAGAATCTAATTGCTGACGTATATCAGATGGCTTTGCCATCACGGCGACTTCCTGATACTGCGGCTCAAGATAGGAAATAGGAGCGGGCACACTGAACACGATATGTTAATCGCCATTCGATCGGTGTGGGCCAGGCATCCGCAGGCGCGGAAGGTGCTGGTGATGTTGTGGGTGCTGGGCTTGGGGGTGGCGATGCTGAGTCTGGTGCTGCCGCAGCAGGTGAGCAATCTGACGAGCCTGTTTAGCGCGGCTGACCGGGGTGGGGCGGTATCGGGG
>Ga0118677_10009593_pt1 | contig 15079 bp, 1 predicted proteins | sample AliMusrvi5mmetaG_FD_86154 | JGI IMG/M metagenome (GOLD analysis project Ga0118677, IMG submission 86154)
ATTGTGTGCCACCATTAGTAGATGAGGTTGTTCCTCTGGTATAAGTTGCATATTGTGTGCCTGTCCAGAAGTACAATGTTGGGCTTACATTCAGGTTATTCCAGCCTGCTGATTCCCAATCAATAGCACATGGATAAGGATTCCCTACTAAATTCCAACCTAACCCTTTGGCTGTATTGGTTAATGGAAGTGAAATACTACCTGTATTCAAATTGGCAGATGTTTTACTCCAGAAGGTGATCAGTGAACTAGGAATATGCTTTGGATCTGATCCCTGTTGGATAGAATATCCAAGAGCTTTAGTGACAAGAGCTGCATCACTTGGGCGATAATAAGCTCCTTGTGCTTCAATGTAATAATTGAATGTATACCCAATTAAAATAGAGTTAAAAGGATCCCCTGTGACTGGTGATGAGACAAAATGGAAATTCCTATCTGGAATATAAAGCTGTACCTTCACTGAATCTGTTGATGTCAATGTTGAACTATTATCTGCAAGTACAATCTGTCCTATAGCGGTTGGACCGGTTGCATAAGTCTTTACTTTACCGTTAACGGTCAGACTCTTGCCTGATGAAATAACCAAAGCTCCATTGCTCTTAATGTAAAGGTTCTTACAGATTTTATTTGCGTCTACAGTTACAGTTTGATTTGAAGAAATAGTTACATCATCATTGTTTCCAGGAACTAAACCACCTACCCAAATTGAACCGTCTGTCCAGCTGCCTGTATGCGCATCGGTTACACTGGCTGCTGGTAATAAGGTTACTACTACGCTGCTCGTATTGGAACATGTATTAGCATCTGTACCTGTTACAGAATAGGTCGTGGTAGCTGTTGGTGTAACAGTGATTGTTGGAGTTGTTTCAGAGGTATTCCAAGAATAAGAAACTCCGCCTGTAGCTGTCAATGTAGCGCTATTCCCTTCGCGAACTGATTGGTTACTAACTCTAATCGTAGGAAGTGGATTAACTGTAACAACAGCAGTAGCCGTATTTGAACATCCTGTAGTTGTATTTGTACCTGTAACAGTATAAGTTGTTGAAGTGGTCGGTGAAGCTGTCGGATTTGATAAAGTAGATGAAAATCCTGATGGGTTAGATCCCCATGCATAAGTGTTAGCACCACCGGCTGTAAGGTTCTGTGAATTACCATTACAGATTGTTCCACCGCCTGCAGTAACAGTTGGTAAAGCATTAACCGTTACTGATGTACTTGATGTATTGCTACATCCATTACCATCAGTTACTGTCACTGTATAAGTACCTGACATTGCTGTGGTAGCATTGGTTCTACTTGGGTTTTGTGTATTGCCCGGTGAGAATGAACTTGGACCTGCCCAATTGTAAGTGGTCATGCCAGCTACACCGCTGCTTAAGTTTACTGAATTTTCTGCACAAACAGGAGAGTTTGATGTTACAGATGGTGTTGGCAAAGCATTTACTGTGACTGATGTATTTGAAGTATTGCTACATCCGTTGCCATCTGTTACTGTCACTGTATAAGTACCTGACATTGCTGTGGTAGCATTGGTTCTATTTGGGTTTTGTGTATTGCCCGGTGAGAATGAACTTGGGCCTGCCCAATTATAAGTGGTCATGCTGGCTATGCCGCTGCTCAAGTTAATTGTGTTTCCTGCGCAAACAGGTGTATTTGATGTCACAGATGGTGTTGGCAATGCATTCACAATAACATCAATTTTTGCTCTTGGTCCTTCACAAGATTGTGTCTGACTAACCCAATAGCTAGTTGTTCCTGATGATAAAGTTGATGGTGTTGGTGCTGATGAACTACCAGTACTACCTGATTGTTGAGTATACCATTTAAGATTGGTTCCAGTTGCTGTTAAAGCAGAAGCTGTCGCATTTTGACAGTAAACAACAGGAGTCGTTACTGTTGGCGCTGCAGAACAAGTTGTAAATGATTGAACTGTTCCTGAATATGAAGTGCCTGCACTATTAGTAGCATATGCATAATAATAATAGGTTGTATTAGGTGTTAATCCTGTAACAGAAGAGCCAGAATTAAATGTGCCTGTACTAGTGCCAGTACTTACAGTTGTTCCTGAAATGGATGGATCAAAGTCTGAACCAGCATTATAAATAAATCCAACTGTCGGTGTAGTATTTGAAGAACCTGCAAAATTAACTTTACCATTAAACGTTGCAGAAGTTGATGCCACACTTGAAACGCTTTGAGATATTACAGAAGGCGCTATTGTCGCCATATTGAAATCCCATGTTTTAGTCCCCCAACCATTACTATTACTTGTAAAAAACACATAAGTAGGACGTGGAGCTGTTAAGTGTGAATTTGCTAACTCACCATGCAAAGGTCTCTGACCCCAAGCAAAACGTTGATTAACAATTTGAGAAGTAAAACTGGCTGAAGCATTATAAGCCACAGTATAACAATAATAGGATAATTCCATATTTGCCTGAACTGTAGTTCCAGTAATACCGGTTGCACCACTTACGTTAGTAGGATTCCATGCAAACAAGTTGAGCGAATTATTATCTCCATCCTGACTATAATAATCAGTATATGCACCGGAATGGAAGTATCTTTTTGTTCCAATATTCTTTATTCTCTGATAATGTGTACTGTTTATCACTGTATCTTCAACTACCCACATATAATAACTATTATTTGAATATGGAATGTTACCTTCTGTAGCATTCACATTACGTGAGCAACGAGCATAATTAGCATATGAAGTACCATTAGCTGAATTATTTCCATCTTCAGTACCTGTAAAATTTTCTTGCCCATCATATAAATATTGATAACCATAGCCATTATAGTCATTCTTGATATAGAAAGGACCTGCTACAAAACTTGATGACCACCAAAGCGGATAGTCAGGTGTAAGTGTTTTAACAGTGATGGTGCTCGATGGATCTGATGTTTGTGTTCCTACAGCATTCACTACTTTAACCCTGTAATAATATTTTGTTGCAGTTGACAATCCTGTTACATTATAGTAAAGTGTACCTTGAGCAATACCTGTTACTTGTGTAACAAAAGAACTGAAACTATTATTGGCAGAAACATCTAATGAATAAGTATATGCTTCTGAACCCTGACCTGTTGGCGCTGTCCAGTTTGCAGTAAAACTTGTTAAAGTGATATTTGATGCTGAACTTGCCGTTGGAGCTTTTGATACAGTAGTAAATGTTGTATTTAGCCCAGTATTTGTTCCTATTATATTAGTACCACCTACCTGGAAGTTATACAATGTATTTTGTGTTAATCCTGATATTGCTGATGAAACAGGAGTAATAGATGATCCAGTTAATGGACTTGGTGTTCCAGCAATATTTAAATTATTGTAAGGTGATGTAGATGTTCCCCAATTAAAGAAAACAGTTGTGCTGTTATTTTTTGCACTTACCGTTCCATTTAATGTTGCTGTAGTTGTTGTAATACTTGTAGCAGCAGAAGTTAAGGTTATTGGTCTAAAATCTTCAGGTCCTACAGTAATTCCGGAAATAGTATTTGTATTATTACTATAATTATATTCTGCCACAGCCCAATCACTATTTACTGTTGTTACTAATGAAGCGCTTGCACTTGCATATTGCTGATTTGGAGTAATAGTTACAGTTACAGGCGCAGTGCCACCGGAAGCAGCCAAGCCACCAGTATAAGTGGCAGTAACTACTTGACCAACTAATACAAATTTTACTTTAATGCTTGTTCCACTTGAAATAGCCATTACACCATTATTTATAATGGTTGCTGTTGCAATGAAAGGAGTATTCACTGCTGCATTATTACCAATTAAACTTGTTGTAACGCCTGTTATTGATAAATCAGGTGTAGCAGCATATTTGGTAGTTGTAAAATTTATAGTTGAATTACAACTTGCTTGAGATACTTGAAGGTTATAGCCATCTGATGGAGAATAAGACGTATTCAAATAATAACCCCAAGTACCTAAAATATGAGAATTCGTTATTGTACAAGTCCCGCCGGCCGCAAGTCTTCCAGAACTAAAAGTTAAAGTCCATCCTCTATCTGCATCTGTCAATCCATTAAACAGTGTCTGATTATCAACATCAACTCGGTTATTATTTTCAGTTGCACAACCATCTGCAATATTACCAGTATAGGCTAGAACATTAGTAACCATATAATTCGAGGTGGAAGCATTCTTGAAATATTTCAAACCACTTCCATTATCAATTAGGTACCATGCATATATTGAGTTGATAGTTGGAGTTGGGGTTCCGTTATCATATTTCATATTACTTCCTGAAACACCGGTTGCATCATACAAATATTTGCTTCTTTGAACAGACATAATCGTATATTGGTCAGCAGTTATATTTGAATTGTTTCCAACTGCAGGTGCACCACCATCCGGATCTGCATCATACGTGATAATTGCAGAACTTGCTGATGAATAAGCAGAACTTCCTCCTGCATTTACTGCTTTTACTCTGAAATAATAGGTGGTTGAAGAAGCTAAACCAGTAATAGCAGAAGATAAACCTGATATACCTGTTACTGTTTTTGCTATACTACCAAAAGTATTGCTTGTTGAAACATCTACAGTATAAGTAATTGCTTCGCTTCCTTGTCCGGTTGGAGCAGTCCAGTTTGCTGTAAAGCCTGTTGAATTAGGACTGTTAGGAGTTCCAACGGTTGGAGCATTAGATAATGTAGTAAAATTGGCATCACTACCATTTGTAGTATTAACACCATTTGTTCCACTTACTCTGAAATGATACAATGTATTTGGAGTTAAACTTGATACGCCAGCTGAAACAGCAACACTCTGTGTTGAAACAGGTGATTGAGTTGCGGTTGTATTTGTGCCATAACTTACAGAAGTTCCTGAATTAAAAGTAACTGTAGTAGATGAAAGATTAGCGCTGATTGTTCCATTTAATGTAGCTCCGGTTGTAGTTATAGAACTTGCAGCACCTGTTGTAGCTGTAGGTGCATTAGCTGTTGTAGCTGATGATGTTAAAGGAGAAGTAATAAAATAATTATATGTAGCGTTATTTGCTCCATCCCATGTAAATGGCACGATTAAATAATTATATGCTTGTCCATTTGATAAGCTAGTATTTGTGTATGTCAATGTAGTGCCATCAGTGATGGTTGTTGCTAATGTTGTTCCGCTTGGTAATGATAAACTGCCGGGAGCTGTTGCATTAACTATTCCTGTTGTTGCAGGATTGCTTCCATCTTGTCTGCGTAAAATAATATAACCTGTTGCTGATGCTCCAGATCCGGGGAATGTAGCTGATGTCCAGTTTAAAACTAACTGTGCAATTCCTGTAGTTGCTGTAAATGTTCCCGGTTGAACTGTTGGAGGATTTGACAATGTTATAAAATTACCTTCAGTAGAAATGCCGGTACCTATACTGTTTTTTGCATATCCAACAAAATAATATAAAGTTTGTGGATTAAGTGTACGGGAATGTGAAAATGCGCCAACAGCCGTTCCGCCTTCAGCTAATTGATTATCAGTAGCCGCAACTGGAGATGTAGTATTAAAAGCTGTACCACGTTCAGTAATAGGATTGCCACCATTTGAAGTTATCGTTGCTCCTAAAGTAGCAGACGTGTTTGTTATATTGCTAACTGTAGGTGTTGTTAATAAAGGCGCTGTTGAAGATGTTGTAGCTATTGCTGCACTTGGACTTGACCATAAAGATGCTCCTTGTGTATTCACTGCTGCAACCCTGTAGTAATAAGTGGTACTTGGCGCTAAAGTAGTGAAAGAATAAGATAAGGTACCGGATGCTATACCTGTTTGAGAAGCATCAATTGAACCAAATCCATTGTCTTGAGAAACTTGTACAGTATATGTATATGTAACAGAACCCTGACCTGTTGGCGCTGTCCAATTTGCTGTAAAGCCCGTCGGAATTGGCACTGACCCTGTACCTACTGTAGGTGCATTGGGAACTGTAGTAAATGTTGCATCTGAACCGTTTATTGGACCACCTGCCGTATTTGTTGCACTCACTCTGAAATGATATAATGTATTTGCCGTCAAACTACTTACTGTTGCGCTAACTGAAGCACTTTGTGTAGTAACAGGAGATTGAGTGGCTGTAGTATTTGTGCCATAACTAACATCTGTTCCTGAATTAAATGTTACAGTACTTGAAAGTCCATTTCCGCTTACAGTACCGCTTAACAATGCACTATTAGCCAAAATCGAACTTGCTGAACCTGTAGTTACTGTTGGAGCAGTTCCGATTGCTTGAGACCCACCAGCAGTTGGTGTTCCTGAACAACTTGCACTTGGTATTGATGAAAACGTGAGGTTACCACAAGCTATTGCTGAAACAGCAATTGTACGATTGTATGTTGCACCGGAAGCCACATCAGCAGTAATTTTTAAATAATATGTAGATCCATTTGTTAACGATAGATTTAAACCACTCAATGTATAAGTATTAGCTCCTGTATATGTTTGAGTAGTTCCAACCTGAGTAGTTCCACTTGAAAAATCACTAGCAGTGCTATAATATACTTTGAGATTACTAATATCTGATGAAGTTGCACTGCCAGTTGTAGTAAAGCTTAATCCTGAAACTGTTGTATTAGCTGCACTAACACCCGTTTGAAATTTATATATTATATTTCCAGTTGAATTTGCCGCAATAGTTCCTGCAGCTACCTGTGTTCCTAAATCAGCTAATGCAATAACAGCTGGAGCAGCATCAGTAGCCATTACAAAATAACCAAGTGAAGCGCCTGTTGATGTTGTAGCTGTAATATTGGTTGTACTTATTGATCCACCCAATGAAGAATATGATCCACCTTGAGCAGCACTTTTTGCAACAAGATCAAGGCTTCCAAGTGCTGACTGACGACCAAGTGTAACAGTTCCTGCAGAGATTGTCCCTGAATTAACTACAGCATTCCAATACTCCGAATGACTAATACCTGTAACAGGTCCACTAAATGTTGCGGATGAGCCTGCATCACCTGTTGTTGGAGTTACTGTTATTGCAGTTGCACCTGTAGGATTTAAGATTGTAAATGGTAAATAATTACTTGATGTTGTTCCTGCTCCTACTGGGAATAAATAAGAACCAGTTGAAGTAGTTCCTCTTTTAAGCGGCCCATTAACAAATGCAGTACTACTTCCGCCTGAAATACCACCCACTGCTGTATTTGAAACTGTAAGAAGATTTGTAGCGCTTGTTTCTAAAATACCTGATGTTAAAGTAAGAACACCAGTTGCGCTTGCAAGTGTGACAGGACTTAATAACTTCACATAAGTATTATTATTTATAGTAAGATTACTGTAATATGTGCCATTTCCAAAAGTCAACGTTCCAGTAGATATACTGATTGTTTGTGGAGAAGCAGAAGTGCCACTTCCTCCAAAGATAACAGCAGAGGAAGTTGCACTTGTTGGTGCAAAAATTCCAACAGTTGCACCTTGTTGTAACCAATTTCCTTTTACAGTAAATGTTTCAGTAGCATGTTTTAAAGTAGAGCCAGTATTTATAATAATACCACCACAAGTAAAAGATGTCATACTTTGTAAAGTAACCAAACCGGCCGTAGTACCGTCTCCAATTGATAGAGTTCCGCTTATACTATATGTGCCACTTGGACCAAAACCACAACCATTATTTTGAGAATTACCCATGTTTGACAATATCACATTAGCCGGATAGCCAGGTGTAGTGCCAGCAGTACCAGATGTCATTGCAACCCATTCAAGCCCTGGTGTTCCATATCCCTGACCATTATGATTCCAATTTAAAGTTGAATTTGGGCCCCATGCAGGAGAATTTGTTTGTATTGCCCACTGATTACCATTACTAGCAACAACTGTTACAGTACCATTTATACGAGCGCCTGAACTAGCAAATTTTAATTTCCAGTTACCATCTGATGGATTTGTTACATTATATAAAACAGCAGCACCGGTAACTTGAAGAACAGTACCACTACCAGCCATCATATTGATTGTACCACCATCGGCATCAGTGTTTAAAGCACTGCCATCAAGGGCATTCGCAAAATTACCTGTAGTACCACCAGCTACAGAAATAAAAGTAGCGCCATTAGAACCCATATTAATTGAATTACCTGTGCCAATTTTAAATATACCTTTAGTAATAGTTAAAGTTCCGGCATTTTGAATTGTAGTCCCTGAAGCTTTAGTAAGGGTGACAATATCTGTTGAAGCAGTTGTATTAATAGTTAAATTATTGAAAGTTGTTGATGATGAACCGCCAATGCTGCCACCTGTACCAAAAATAACTGTACCAGCTCCATTGTTAAACGTCCCGTTATTGGTAAAAGCACCTGTTAGATTAAAATTTACACCAGTTGATGTTAGTGTTCCGCCACTATTTATTGTTACACTAGCACATGCTGATGCAACATTAATAGTTACTGTATGCCCACTCATAATTGTGACAGCATCACCTGCTACCGGAACTACTCCTTCTACCCAAGTACCAGTGGCATTCCAGTTACCTGTTGCTTTTGATGTTCTTGTTGCTGAATTTGCTGAAAGCACAACAAACATCAATCCAAGAACCATCAAATACCTTTTTAAATGTCTAATTAGTAAATTAGTTTTTTCCATAGATTTAAAAATTTAAGTTAATAAATAAAAAAAATAAATATGATTAAGAAAATTAAATTCACTTAACATACAATAATTATAAGACTAAAACTCCTATTCTATATACAAGACATTTATTTATTAAAGTAGGGTACCTTAAATTTTTGAATTATTTTTTATAATTCAATTTATAAAAATGTTTGCTTTTAGATGATAAACCTAAAATCAAATAAATTTTCAGGTTTTACTTTTAAGAAGATTAATAATTTGAGATTGCCACATTGAACTTTATCAAAATGCTGCTTTGATATGTTTCATAGTTCGGTAGGGAATTATTACATTTAATAATTTGTAATAATACTATGATTGCAAATATTATGTTGGCTATTTACTATAATGTATTATCTTAATAAAGCTATTAAACCGTTCAAATGAACTGTATTGCCTTCATTATCTATTGCCTCGAAAATATATGAATAATTGCCTTCAGGTTGTTCAACTCCTTTATATTTACCATCCCATCCCGAAGTTTGGCTGTTTGTACTAAACACAAGTATGCCCCATTGATTGTAGATATTTAATTTCATTGATTTCATTTCTCCTAACACAAAGTAAAAATCATTATGTCCATCTCCATTTGGGGAAAATGCTGAAGGAAGAAATATATTTGACGGAATGATAATACTGATGATTAAAGAGGAAGTGTCTTTACAATTTTGTGAAGAAGAAACTATAAGGGTGACAGAATCGTGTTCATTTTTTTTAGTGAATGTATGAAGAGGATTTTGATCGGTCGAAATATTTGTTCCATCTCCAAAATCCCATATCCATGAAGAAGCATTTTGAGATTTATCCGTAAATTGTATTTGTGTATTAATATTAACTTTATCATTCTCAATAAATATGGCTGCTTTAGGAATTGGGGCTACAATAATCTGTATTTCATCTGTATTAGAACAATTATTTCCATCAGTTCCAGTAACTATGTAGTTTGTGGTTGAACTTGGTGAAACATTGATGGTTTGCGTGGTAGAGCCGGTACTCCATTTCCATTTTATTGCGTCACCACCAGACTCTGTTAATGTTACATTTGGACTTGGATTACTAAAACATTCATTTACATCTTGACCCGCATTAACAGTAGGATTTTTTTCTACAATTACAACGGCTTGTGCTGTATTGCTACAACCATCGTTGGTGCCGGTTACTGTATATGTCGTGTTTATTGACGGAGATACGATAAGCGGATTCGTTGTTGAACCAGTATTCCAACTATAGTCCGTGCCATTACTTGCTGATAGATTTGCTGAAGAGCCTGAACATACAGTGCTGCCAGTAGCAGTGATGTTTGGAATGGTTTTAATCGTTGCAACAGCAGATGCACGAGTAATTGATATTTGCGTTCCATCCACAGCCTCTGCATAATAAGTTGTGGTATTACTGATACTGGGAGTAGTCCATGGAGAACCTGTCCCAATAGATGTTCCACCGGTTGTTGTTGTATACCAATTGATAATTCCTGAAGATGCTACTGCTGTTAAAGTAATAGTTCCTGTTCCGCAAATACTATCTCCTTTAGCAGTTATAGTTGGAAATGTACCAATTACTGCAATGGCAGATGCACGAGTTGTAGAGACACATGAGCCGTCTACAGCTTCTGCATAATATGTTGTAGTGCTACTTATATTTGGAGTAGTCCATGGAGAGCCCGTACCGATAGATGTTCCGCCTGAAGCTGCTGTGTACCAATTGATGGTTCCTGACGAAGCAGTTGCCGTTAAATCAACGGTTCCTGCACCGTTTCGGCTATTTCCAACAGCTGTTATAGTTGGAGTAGCATTTATTTTTGCAACGGCAGTAGCACGTGTAGCAGATACACATGAGCCATCTGCTGCTTCTGCATAAAATGTAGAATCTTTACTGATACTTGGTGTAGTCCATGGAGAACCTGTACCTATTGAAGTTCCACCTGATGCAGCCGTGTACCAATTGATGGTTCCTGACGAAGCAGTTGCCGTTAAATTAACGGTTCCTGTACCGCAACGATTAGCTCCTGTTGCAGTGATGGTAGGAGAAGAGGTTAATGAAATAATTAAAGGGAAATTAGGACCACAACCATTTTTAAATACAACAAAATAATAATTACCTTCATCACCGGAGGCAAATGTTTTGCTGTAAACTTGTTTTGTAACATCAGAACTTAAAGTATAACCAGAAATAAATGTTGAAGTATTAAATGTCGTTCCTTTTTTCCATCCCCATTGAACTCCGGTTTCTGTAGTTGTTCCGGTCAAAGTCATTGTTGCTCCAGGGCAAAATGAAGTTGCATTGGATGAAGCGCCAATATTCAGGTTAGGAAAAATTATTTTAACCGGACAAGTGGCAACACCATCATTAATGGCACGATAAAAAATTGTACCAGGTGGGCTAATAGTAACAGAATTGGTGGGACCCGGACTTGGCGTAATATCTGTAAAACTACCGGTAGCGCCTGTTGGGCTTGATTGCCAAGTATAAATGGGACTATTGTTCACAGTTGTTAATTGTGTACTTAATATTGTTGATCCTCCACTGCATAAAGTATCTTCTGAAGCAATAGCTGATGCACAATCACTCAATGGAGCTATATGAAGATTGGTATTATTATTTGTGCCATAATAATTGTCAGCTTTCCAAGTATAAAGTTGTGCTGCACGACAAGCACATCCATCTTTGATTTGATTAATGCCTATTTCTAATTTAAGATATCCTTTTGAAATATCAATATTATTTGCTGTAATATCAATCGCTGCTTCTGCTTGCCAATATGTTGCTTGTTTATTTTGTGCAGACCAGGCAGTAGTGGCATTATATCCCACTACGAATTGTTTTGTTGCTCCGGTTTTATCTTGAATATAAATTTCAGCAGCATCTGTATTCCACCAATTTCCGAGATTTATTGGATTGCTCCCATAAATTTTTAAGTAAAAATAAATATTGTTGTTATCATAAATAGCTTGCCAATCTGCAGCAGGATTTTCCTGAACGCCTGCACAAGCAGCATTACCGGAAGGAGCACAATCGTGATTGCCAGTAGCATCTAACAATGTATTCGCATGAGAATTATCAATGTGCTGAACAGGCGCCATATTCCAGACCGGTTCTGTTCTATTTCCATCTACAGTGATGGTTTCACATATTTTTGGAATTGTAAAAATTACTGCGCTTGGACCGCAACAACTAACAGGAGAAATTGTAGTGGTCAATGGAACGCCGGTTCTAATACATTTTACCCAATAAGTTGTTGCAGCAGCAGGTGTTACAGTTATTGAATTGCTAGTGTCAGGCAATAATGCTCCTGATGAACTTCCAATTCGCCATTCATATTTATCTGTTGTAGAACCAATGCCCATTGCTGTTAATACTGTTGGTGTGCCATTACAAATTTGTGTGCCATTGCTGGAACTGATTTGTTGTGTAATACAACCATAAACGTCAATTTCATCTATTCCCCAAACATCATTGGCTCCTTGTTGATCAGATTTAAAATATATCGAAAATCCATTGTCATTTAAATTATTAGCATTATCTGATCCTATATGAAAATTAATATCATATTCCGCAACATCTTCATCAAACATTAAACCATACGATTGATTATTTCCATCCCATGTGCCAGATTTAGTAGCATTACAGGAAGTTCTATTCCAGACTCCTCCAGTAACACCTTGACCTGACAGACCAATCCCTGCTATACTTCTGAATTGAATATGTGCATAAAGAGACTGATTACAATCAAGATGAGCTGCAGCATTTCTCATTTTAATTTTAACACAATAATCTCCTTTTTTATTTAACCCTGTAATTATATATCTTGCAAAATAATTTGCATTATCATTTGGTCTAAAAAGAAATACACCATCAGTATTATCATTCATTAGAGGCGTTCCTAATGGACCATTCACAGTACTTGGATTACTCACAATAGCATATGTACCACCACCAGTATTTGTTAAATTCCCATTTGTAAATTTATATGCTGCGGTATCAGTAACTTCAAATTTCTGATCTGCTAAACCATTATATATAATATCATTTAATGTCCAACGACCTGTTGTAGTTCCAGTTTTATTAGCAAATGTAACTTGTCCAACAAGATTACCAGGACAAGTATTGTTGCTGCTACAAGTAAATTGAGAATATACATTATTTGAAATATTTAAAAGAAAAAATATGCAAATAAATGGAATAGATAAATTGTATGATTTTTTTGATTTCATAATTAGTATATTTAGATTTTCAGTATATAAATATCAATATATTGTATTTATTATGATTCTTTGAAATTAGATTCTGTTTTTTTTATCTTTTAATAAAATTTACATCTAATTCAAACACATCTTAAAAAACTAATATCATTATTTAGTCGCAATCTATAATACTTCTTTTTGGTTTCAGATAGATTAACAAAAATGATAGATATAGTTATTTTGAAAATAAGGGAATAATTAAACTGATATATTAATAATAACATATTTGTTTTATTCAAAAGTAAAAATTTTATAATGCTTTGTTGGTAAATATTAACCAATAGAATTGAAAATTTATAGTTGAAGAATTCAAAATATAAAGTACAATATAAATAAACCGTTTGTAGGTTGTATGAAAAATTTTAACGCTTACTTTATTAATATGTAAAAATGTAATTTTAAAATTCAAAATAGTCAATTAGACTTTAATTCAAATAGTTTAAAAAATAATATTTCCATTAAAACACTAATAATTCTATTAACTCAAGATATAAATAGTTTTTTCTAAAAAAAAATATTTAGTTTGATATTGATTTTTTGACAATTAGTATTATATTTGTTTTTAATTATTTTTTTAATTTAATTTTTCAATTTAATATCTAGATAAATATTTTTCAATGCGGAAATTTACGTTTTTAAAATTTATAAAAGATGAAATTTCCCAATGTTTTCAACGTGGCTTGGTTTAAATAAACAATTATTTTTTTACTAAAAAAACAATTCAATTTTTTCTCGCTTATAGTTAAAATGACTATTAAAATGAAATTTTTTTTTAAATTTATTTTTTTTGAGTTAAAAACTTTATTATCTTTATCGTGTTGTTTTTCGATTAAATATCGAAATTGTTCTATGAGTTTTATTTTTTCTCTATTTATTAATTAAATTATTAATCATTAAAAACCAAAAATCTATGAAAAAAATTACTCTTTCTAGGATGAAACAGTTGGTGCGGGTAGTATTGCTTACTGTTTTTTGTTTGCTGTCAACTATTCAATTGAAGGCAACAGATTATTGTCACACAAAAATTAATGCTTCATCAGATGCTTCCTTTTATCTTTATCTTACTTGCAAGTACGTTAGCGGAACAACTTATTTGTTTCAAATGGATTTTGATGTTGCATTAACGAGTAAGGATAACGCAAATATTGGTTGTGATGTAACTGGTTTTTCTACTCCTTTTAATATTGGTAATGCTTTGGTTTCAACTAACGGTGGCAAAACTTTAAGTTGTAACATTTCCTCTACTGGTTCTCCTACTGTTACAGTAAATTATTTAGCAGCATCATTTTCTGGTGTTGGTCAGAAAGTATGGAATAATGTTCTTCCTCTTAGAGCAACTATTAACTGGACAACAACTTGCGGCTCAACTGCTCCTGTGTTAACTACAACAGCACCAACTGGATTTGGCAGTACCATAGGTACTATGAATGGTAATATATCATCAAATGGTGGTGCAGCTTTAACTGATTATGGCTTTTATTGGAGTACAACCAATAATTTTACGCCTCCTGGCGCTGGAACAAAAGTGCAAAAAGGAACTACCGATTATACTGGGAATATAACACATAATCTCACTGGCTTAACGAATGGTACACCTATATATTATAAAGCTTATGCTACTAATTCGGTTGGAACAACTTATGGCACGCAGCAAACATTTACACCGTCACCTTTACTCACTGGTAATTTATATATCAATGATGGTGCTTTTGCAGGTGGTGATTATTGTACAGCTATAGGTCAAGATATAGCTGGTAATGATGGCTCACCAAGTAAGCCATTTGCTACTCTAGCTTATTTATTATCACGTTCTGCGCAAGCACCAGGTGATATCATTTATATAGATGCCGGTACCTACTCATGGTCGTCAACACATACCTTTACTGCATCCGGTACGTTAGTTAATCCTATTACAATTCAGGGAAAAGGAAATGCGTCAACCATCATAACATCTACTACAGCCACTAATTCCGGCTTATATTTTACAACGGGTAATAATTGGGTGGTTAAAGACTTACAATGGAATACATCAACAGCAAGATCTGTATGGGTTGAAAGCGCAACAGGTATCACTTTAAATAACTGCGCCTTTAATTTTACTAGTGCCATTGCAATTCAGTCAATTATAGTTAATAATGCCGCGGGCCAACTGACTATAAAAAACTGTACTCTTACGAGAAGTAATACGACTTATGATATGATAGGAATAGTAGCTGGTGCTTCTTTAACA
>Ga0118677_10009595_pt1 | contig 15075 bp, 8 predicted proteins | sample AliMusrvi5mmetaG_FD_86154 | JGI IMG/M metagenome (GOLD analysis project Ga0118677, IMG submission 86154)
GAAAAACTGCTCGCCGTGTAATTCCTATATTCATCTGCATGACGCCACTCTCCCATCACTCGCCAAAATGAAGCCCAAGGTTGTGCCCGAGTTCGTGTGCGATGGTCCGGGCGAGCGAACCAACCTTCATGGGTTCCGGTTCAATGAGCAAGGTCTTCACGGGTGGCTGCTTGCCGTGTGAAGGTTTGTCGGGGGGGTGCGCAGGTCGTCGAGGGCCGCGCCCAAGTGCGTGAGGTTATCGACAGGGACGGCCCCGATGCCCACCAACACATTCCGGTAAGCGGGCATGGCGCGTCCGCCGGCCAACAATGCCATCTCCGGCGGCAGCACATCGCGCAAACTCACCAGTTCGCCCGCCAAGTGCGGATCGTCCTCGGGATAGACCAAGCTCAGGGCGACGGCGCGGGCCTTGCTGATTTGCGCCGCGCCGGCAATCTCCGCCGCCGGAAGGCTGGTTCCCAAATAAGTGACTCGCCAACCCAAACTCACCGCCGTGGCGGTCACCAGCAGCGCTCCGAGTTCGTGGAATTGGCCGGCCGGAGTCGCCACAACCAGATTGGGCGCATGGGCCGGCAACCCGAAGGGCTTGCTCGCATTCCCTAACACCACTCGCAGCACCGAGGTGGCAAAATGTTCGTGTGCGGCCATCAGCGAGCCATCGCGCCACAATTCTCCGAGGAGATGGCTCAGCGGGGCAACCAGCCGTTGCAGCAAGCCCTGCGTCCCCAGCGCGGAGGCCGCCCGCTTGAGGGCATCTTCCAGCACCAGTCCATCGAATGCCTTGATCGCAACCATGCACTCGTCAAGAAATGGCGCGCTGGCTTCACTTGCGCCTCCAGAGATACCGCTGTTGCCTGCTGCCGACTCGGAGACAACCTTGCGCAACCTGTCCTCAGAAAACTGCGCCACCTGACTGATGTTGTGGCCTGCTTGGGTCACCTCACGCAGCAACTTGAGCCGCTCGATCTGCTGCTGCGTGTATAGGCGCCGGTTGCCGGATGTCCGATGCGGCTCCACCACCTTGTAGCGCTGCTCCCAAATCCGGATCACATGCACACTCAGCCCGCTCAGGCGCGAAACCAACTGGATCGGAAATTGAACGTCTGGCATAAGCTCGACAGAAAATCCACAATTCAATCAAGCCATGCAACAAAAAAATAGATTTATTCAGGTAATTAGGAATTTTTCACCGAAAATGCGTTTGTTTCTCGGGTTATTGATTCATTCGCGAAATCATCCGAGAAAAAATTTGCACTTCGACATAACCTCTACAATGTCTAAACCTGACAACCGGAAGCGAGCCTTTCGGGCACCCATGAAAACACAACCGAACCAAATGAAAGAGCTACAACCGATGAAGACACGTTTGATTTCCCGAAGCTGGATGTTCGCCACCGCCCTCTGCGGACTATTGATTCAAACTCCGCTGTGGGCGGCCCCGAAAGATATCGCCACCTTTGAAACGGCAGATTCCGTCAAATCCTGGATCTCAGTCAACGACGGGGTCATGGGTGGAGTCTCCAAGGGAGGCCTCAAACGCTCCGAACAAGGGACATTAATTTTCAGCGGAGATCTTTCGTTGGAGAATAACGGTGGCTTTGCCTCCATCAGAACCCAGCCTCGCGATCTCCAATTAGCTGGCTCCTCCGCCATTCTCGTCAAGTCGCGCGGCGATGGTCGAACGTACTGGGTCGAACTGCGAGTGACGGGACAAATGGCCGCCAGCTCATACCGCGCCGACCTGCCCACGACAAAGGGTGAATGGAAAGAAACCCGCATTCCGCTCAGCGACTTCAAGCCACAAGCGTTCGGGCGGGCCCTGCCATTGAAGGCCGTCAATCCGGCGGCGGTGGCGTCACTCGGGTTCACGCTTGCCGACAAGAAATCCGGGCCGTTCGAGTTGGAGATCGAATTCGTGAAGGCCATCGGAGATGACGCCGCGCCGGTCGTGACCAAGAACGGCAACACTCTGGTTGACGTCGCCACCGCCGCCGGGGGATTCAAAACCTTGCTGGCTGCTGCCACCGCTGCGGATCTGGTCGGCGTGCTCTCAGGCAGCGGACCATTCACTCTGCTCGCACCCACGGATGAGGCTTTTGCCAAGCTGCCCGCCGGCACCGTCGAAACCCTGCTGAAACCCGAGAACCGGGGACAACTTGTCGGTATCCTCAAAAACCACGTCATCGCGGGACGAGTCAGTTTGGCCAAAGCCCTCGAGGCGGGTGAGGCCACCACCCTGCAAGGCTCAAAAACATCGATCACATTTGCCGACTCGCGAGTCCGGATCGGATCTGCGGCCCTGGTAAAAGCGGACATCAAAGCATCCAACGGCATCATCCATGTGATCGACCAAGTGCTCATTCCGGCAAGCACTGAGCAGACGGCGGCGACACCTGGGAAGTTGATCGAACTGGCCATCGAACGCGGTGTGCCGTTGTTCAACAAGGGGGATGTTGCGGCTTGCGCAGCCCTGTATGAACTGACTTGTGAGGCACTGCAAACCATGGAAGGTGTCACAGAAAAATCCCGCGCTGAACTCGCCGAAGTCCTCAAGGCGGCTCGCGCTGAGTCAGTCTCACGCAACCAAGCGTGGATTCTGCGTGCCGGCATGGACCGCATTTGGAACGATTTAAAGGCCGGCAACAAGCCGCCGCAACACCGCTGAGGGCTTGCCCGGTAAAGCACTCGAGGAATCGGAGCTGGCAATTGAACCCTCCCAGTGGCAGCCTGGGAGGTGGACAACCCGCAGAACATGAGTCGCAAATCCGTCATCATCATCGGCTCCGGTCTCGGAGGTTTGTCCGCAGCCATCTCGCTGGCTCAGGAAGGATATCTCGTCACCCTTCATGAGAAGAACGCGCAGATCGGCGGCAAACTCAATGTTCTCAAATCCCAAGGATACACATTTGACCTCGGCCCGTCCATTCTCACCCTGCCTCACATTTTTGAGCGACTTTTCACGCGCTCTGGCCGCTCCATGAGCGATTACATCCCGCTGCGGACGCTGCGGCCACATTGGCGAAATTTCTTCGAAGACGGCAAGGTGGTGGACCTGGATCCAGACCCGGAGCGGATGGCCGCAGAGGCTCGCAAGGTGGGCGAGGATCCTGCAAACGTGCAGCGTTTCCTCAAGTATTCGGCCGACCTCTACGACTTGGTCAACGCCGGCTATTTCGAACAGGGACTCGACAATGCGGCGGCCTTCAGAAAGTTTTACGGCCTGACAAATTTCCTCAAGTTCGACTTGTTTCGGACGATGCATGGGGGTGTTAGGCGCTATCTGAAGACGCGCCACATGCAGGACATCTTCGATTACTTCATCAAATATGTCGGCTCCTCCCCCTACCATGCGCCGGCGTTCATGAACTGCATGGCCACCATCCAGTTCCGCTATGACCTCTGGTATGTGGATGGCGGTTTATATCATATTGCCCTGGGCTTGCAGCGCCTGATCGACGAGCTCGAAGTAAAGGTCTGCCTCAACAGCGAAGTCGTGGAGGTGACCAAGCAGGACGGGCGCGTCACCGGCATCCTGACCAACGATGGCAGCCGCCATGGCGCAGATATCATTGTCTCCAACATGGAAGTCATCCCTGCCTATGCCAATCTGCTGCATGAGGATGAGAAGTTCATGAAGGGACTCGAGAAGTTCGAGCCATCGTGCTCCGGTCTGGTGCTTGAACTTGGATTGGACCGCACCTATCCGCAACTCGCCCATCACAATTTCTTCTACTCCGATCACCAGCGCGAGCATTTCCACACGGTCTTTCGCAAACGCCAACTCCCGCCTGATCCCACGATCTATCTGGTTGCCGCCTCCCGGACCGACCCCACCGTGGCCCCAGAAGGCTGCGATGGACTGAAAATCCTGCCTCACATCCCGCATATTGATGAGGATCATCCCCTCACCCGCGACGATTACATGGCCTTCAAGGAGCGGGTGCTCGATAAGCTCGAACGCATGGGGCTGACGGATCTGCGCAAGCACGTGGTCTTCGAACATTGCTGGACCCCGCTCGATATTCAGGAGCAGTATTATTCTAACAAAGGCTCCATCTACGGAGTTGTCAGTGATCGCTTCAAGAACCTCGCGTTCAAAGCACCGAAACAAAGCACCAAATATCCTAACCTCTTCTTTGTCGGAGGATCGGTCAATCCCGGCGGCGGAATGCCGATGGTGGTGCTGTGCGGCCAAAACGTCGCCAAAGCCGTGGCCGCATGGGACCGCCAATGATCTGGGTGTTCATGGCACTGTGGACGAGCGGATGGGTCCTCGCCGCGCGTTTCCGCCGCCCGGGCCTCATTCAGGGTGCCTACACCCCGATGGACACCAGCATCATCATCCCGGCGCGCAACGAGGCGCACAACCTCCCGCGGCTCTTGCAATCCCTCGCCGACCAAGCCGTAAAACCCCGGGAAATCCTGGTGGTGGACGACGCCTCAAGCGACAACTCCGCCGAAATTGCCCGTGACATGGGGGCCACGGTGATCACTCCGCCGCCGCTGCCCGAGGGTTGGCGCGGCAAAACCTGGGCCTGCCATCAGGGAGCACTGGCAGCTCAAGGCGAGCGTTTGTTATTCATGGATGCGGATACCTGGTTGGAACCCGAGGGCCTCCACCGCTTGCTCTCGATCCCACACGACGGCGCGCTTTCCGTCGTGCCCTATCATGCGGTGAGGAAACCCTACGAGGATCTCTCGCTGTTCTTCAACCTGTGCATGACTGCCGCCACCGTGCCCCGAGGCTTGGCCGGACAGGTTCTGTTAGTCAGCCAGCGCCACTATCAGCAGGTGGGCGGTCATGCGGCGGTTCGCGGGCAAATTCTAGAGAATTTCCGTCTCGCTGGGCACTTCCGGGCCGCCGGCATCCCGCTGCGAAGTCTAACGGGAAAAGGACTGGTAGCGTTCCGGATGTACCCGGCGGGAATACGGGAATTGGTGAATGGCTGGAGCAAGGGATTTGCAGCGGGCGCGGGTGGCACACCCATCGGCACCCTGCTGCTGGTCATCGCATGGATGAGCGGCCTGCTGCTGGCACCCCGGGCGGCAGCCCTAACAGGCGATTGGCTCCTGTGGGGACCCGCCTGCGTGCTGTGCTCGCTGCAGGTCGCCTGGATCGGCAGAAAACTGGGGGCCTTCGGTTGGCTGCTGCTGATGCTCTATCCGGTGCCACTGCTATTTTTCTTCGCAGTGTTCGGGTGGTCAGTCATCAGATCAGGAAAAAAGGTGACTTGGAAAGGCCGGGTGATCCATGCTGATTAAACTTTCGATGATTTGGATCGTGATCCTCAACGTCACGCTCTGGCCTGTCATCCAGATGGCACTGGCATGGGGATTCATTCGCATGCCCGGGGCATGGTTTGGGGTGCCGGTCCGAGGATTTGATTTCGAAACCCGTGGATTCTACGAGCGATGTTTCGGCGTGAAGCGCTGGAAGGATCGGCTTCCTGATGGTGCCCGTTGGATTGGTGGTGGTTTTCCCAAGAAGGAATTGGCCGGCGAGGATCACGGATATCTGGAGGAATTCATCCGGGAAACCCGGCGCGGAGAGTTATGCCATGGTTGCGCGTTGCTGTTTGTTCCAATCTTCTGCCTATGGAACCCGTGGTGGGGGGATCTGGTGATTTTTGCCTATGCCATCATTGCCAATCTGCCTTGTATCATCGTCCAACGATACAACCGCATCCGCTTGCACCGCCTACTGGCCCGCTTCAAAGCCCCCCCATCAACCGCTATCCGCCATGAAAATACACACGCTTGAACAACAACAAACCCTGCCTATCAGTCTGAACGAGGCTTGGGCGTTTTTTTCCACACCCGCCAATCTTGAGAAAATCACCCCGGCGGACATTGGCTTTGAGATCACCAGCCCTCTCGAACACCAGATGTTTGAAGGTCAAATCATCACCTACCGCGTGAAGATCGCCCCATGGCTGCGCCTCACTTGGGTCACCGAAATCAGATGCGTTGTCGAGGGGCACTCGTTCATCGATGAGCAACGCTTCGGCCCGTATAAATTCTGGCAACACAGGCACGAGTTCGAAGCCGTGCCCGACGGTGTGCTGATGCGCGACAAAGTCCACTACGCGCTGCCATGCGGGCCCTTCGGTGCCCTGGCACACGCCTTGTTTGTGCGCCCCAAGCTCGAATGGATCTTTGCTTCCAGACAACGCATTCTAACGGAGTACTTCGGTGCCCGATGAACTCACCCGTCACGCAAGTACCTCGCTAGTCCTTTTGTGCCTCTGATGCGCCGGGCTCTGGCACGACAAGCGCCTCGACAAGCAGGCCCAGCAGCACGCCGAGCGTGTATGCGACAAGGTTTTGCCACGAGAAGACATGCCCGAAGACCAGGTGCCCCAGGGTGGTGTGACGCAGGCTTGCCAGCCAGGGCGCTTGGCAGAGTTTGAGGGCTTCGATCCCGAAAGCGAAACAGAGCGCCCTAAAGCCCACTTCAAGGCTGGAGGCCTTGTTGAAAATGGCAGCCATGCCGAAGTACACCATGAGCGACCACAGGACATCGCCGGGATATTTGCCCATTGCCGCGGGAAAAACCTGTGGGTAGCGCCTTGAGGCCAGACCCAGGGCGAGCGTCCCGACAGTCGCCAGCAGATACCACGTCCACTTTCTGTGCCGAGTTTGCAGGAGTCTTGTCATGGGGGCAGGCATAGCGCCTCAATTGAGCTGAGTCCACCCTTTCGTCTCGTTTCCGATCTGTAGGACACTTCTGTGACAAGCACGGGAGAAAAACATCACCTTCCTCGTGCTCATTGGGTGAGACGGACGCGGATGAAGCGATTCCTACCTGGGGTGACGGGAATGGCGTCGCGTTGCAGGACCCGTTCGCGGGATGCATCGAGGGGGGTTACGGCTAACAACTGAACGTGGTCAGCAGCGGAGGACCAGACTAGCAGATCATCGCTGACCTCGACGACGTAGGCGAGATCAGGCGCGTCGCGCCACCTTTGGTAGGAGATTTGCAGGTATCCGTTAGTGATGGAAACCGCGGGCAGTCGGGAAAAATCGGGCGCGGTGGGATCCATATCGAAGGCATAAGTCACCAAATTGGCCAGGCCGGTGTGATAGGGATCCTCTGTGGGACCGGAGGCCAGAGCAAAGCGGTCTTGGAAGGCGGCGAAGCTGCGCAAGACAGTGATCGTGAAAGACCCTGAGGAAGTGCTTCCCAAGGAGTTTGTCGCGGTGCAATGAACCGTGGTGGTACCGATCGGAAAATTGGAGCCGGAAGGAACATCGCATTGCAGGACTAGGGGACCGTCAATGCTATCAGTCGCAGTCGCGTCATAGCTAACGGAAGCGCCATCCTTGGTGATGGCGGATGTGGTGAGATTCGCTGGAAGCGTGAGAACAGGGGCCTGATAGACGGTTAGAACCGCCGCGGAGGTGGTGGCGGAGCCCTCGGTGTTCGTGAAGACCGCGCGATAGGCATAGCCGTTCTGGGAGGCGGTGGCGTTGGCCAGAATCAATGATTTTGTGATTGCCGAGGCATTACTGGTGCTGATGTTGCTGAATGGCCCAGCCAGTCCATTCGCACTCACCTGCCAGCGAATCGTTGGAACCGGCAGACCACTGGCGTCAGCCGTCAAGGTGGCGGTGACACCGACGACAGTGATTGAGTTAGCCGGCTGCGTGACAACCACCGGCAGATTGCCAGCACCCGCGATGGCCATACCATGGGTGCCGCCGCCCGCCACCGCCGTGGTCCTGCGGGTCCCGAGCGCGCCGAGATTGGTGACGACGGCCACCGGGCTCAGAGCATAAAAATTGTAGGAATTGTCTCCCAACTGGCTATATTGATTGTCGCCCCAAGAGTAGGTTCTGCCGTCCGAAGCGATGACTTCGCAATGATTGGCCCCTGCCGCGATTCGGGTCACAGATTTTCCTGCGAGCACCCCGCTGGTTAGCACCGCTACCGGTGCATACGTGTTATTTAGGTTGTTATTCCCCAATTGGCCGGAATCGCCCCTGCCACATGTGAAAACATTGCCGTCGGAAGTCAGCGCCAGGCTGTGGCCAGAACCGGCGGCGATGGCAACTACTGTCTTGCCTGACAAGACACCGCTCGTCACCACAGCGACAGGAGTTGTGGCTACCGACGAATAAGAACTGTTGCCAAGTTGGCCCGTTTGATTCGATCCCCAGGAGTAAACGCAGCCGTCGGAGGTAAGCGCCAGACTGTGGGAGGATCCGGCGGCGATAGCGATCACGGTCTTGCCTGCGAGGACGCCGGTGGCACTCACCTCGATAGGAACCCAGCTTTGTGAGGGGCCGGGTGTTCCGAGTTGGCCGGAGTTGTTCAAGCCCCATGCGAAAACCCTGCCTTCCGAAGTAAGCGCAAGACTGTGTGCCCCTCCCGCCGCAATGGCAACAATCGTCTTGCCCATCAGCGCGCCGCTAGACGTCACCGCGACAGGTACCGAACTGGCAGAATTGGTGCCGTTTCCAAGTTGGCCTGTGGAATTCCCCCCCCAGGCGAATACCGAGCCGTCCGACGCAAGCGCCATACTGTGGCTAGTCCCCGCCGCGATGCCCACCACGGATTTCCCGGCCAGCACACCGGTGGCATCAACGGCGATCGGCACAGAACTGTTAGATATGTCAGCCTTACCCAGTTGGCCATAATAGTTAGACCCCCATGCGCAGATCACACCGTCTGAGGTGAGTGCCAAACTGTGGGAACCGCCTGCAACTGCCTTGATCACGGTTTTGCCAGCCAATGGGCCGGTGACATCCACCGCCACCGGTTGCCTGCTGGAATAACTCCCGTTGTAGCCTAACTGACCAGATGAGTTATCTCCCCAGGTAACGAGGCGGGTTTTCGCCCAATGAAGGACGAGACTTCTGCCATCGCCGCCGAAATAATCCACGACGTAGAGGTGGGTCAAACCGCCGAACGTTAGGGGCAGAATCGAGCCTTGGGGCAAGTTATCGAAAACCCCTTGAATGAAGGAAGCGCCAGTATTTTTCAGCAGGGTGAGGTCGGTACCCGGAACTGGAGTGAATCCGAGAGTGACCGCCAAGGAGCCGGCCAGCAGCGGATTATCGCAAGTGAGCGGAGCATCCGTCTCCGCAGCGAAGTTTGCCGGATTGGAAAATGACAGGATGGATAGCGTCGCGGGGACGGAAGTAACCGACGCGACATGATTGGAAAAAACCGCCCGGAAAGCATGCCCGTGACTGGCTTGAGTGACGTTTTCCAAGACCAGCGTGCCAGTAGTGACACTCGGATTTCCAACCATATCACTGAACGGCCCGGCACTGCCAGTGGCGCATTCCTGCCATTGAATGGTTGGCGGAAACACATCTGTGCCTGCTGCCAGAAATCTAACATTTGTATTCTGATTGCCCTGATGGACGAGCGTTTGGTTCTTGGGCTGGAGGGTCACCACAGGCAGGGCATTCCCGCCTAACAGCAACAAGCCATGACTGCTACCTGCCGCCAACGACTTGACTGTTCTCCCGGCCAGCGCGCCACTTGAGGTCACCGTCACCGGGACCAGCGAATTGGTGGTGGAACCATTGCCGAGTTGGCCGGAGCTGTTATAGCCCCAAGCCGCGACTTGCCCATCGCTCGTAATAGCAAAAGAGGATGAGTCGCTCGCAGCGATGGCTGACAGGGATTTCCCTGCGAGCACCCCGCCTGTGGCAACGGCCACCGGGACCGATTGGTTGGTGGTGGTTCCATCACCCAGTTGACCGTACGTATTGTATCCCCAGGCATATAACTTGCCGTCAGCCGTCAACGCCAAACTGTGGCTGTTGCCGGCGGCAATCGCCACCACGAATTTTCCGGCTAGAGCCCCGCTGGCGACCACGGGCATGGGCACGACGCCGTCCGAGGTATTGCCAGTACCCAATTGCCCCCAGGTATTGTCGCCCCAGGCAAACACCTTGCCATCCGATGTTAGGGCTAGAGAATGCGAATCACCCGCCTCGATGGCGACGACGGATTTCCCGGCGAGTGCGCCACTCCGATCCACCGGCACTGGCACCGAGCTGCTAGCATTTTTCCCGTTGCCCAAGGCTTGATAGCCCCAGGCATAGATTCCGCCATCGGACGCGAGGGCCAGAGTATGGTAACCGCCCGCTGAGATGGCCACCACGGATTTGCCAGCAAGGGCGCCATCCGTGTAAACGGCCACCGGCAGCCCGCTGTTGGTGGTATTGCCGTTGCCAAGCACACCGCCGAAATTATTTCCCCACGAAAAGACCCTCCCGTCGGCTGTTAGCGCCGCGCCATAGTAGGTGCCGGCAGCAGCCGCAACCACGGTTTTTCCAGCCAAGTCGCCACCGCCGACCACCACCGGCACGCTGGCACTCGTACCATCCCCCCACGTGAAGAGTTGGCCGTCGGAGGTGACGGCCAGGCTGCGGTTGTAGCCTGCAGCGACGGTGGTGACCGTCTTATTTAACAGCAATCCAGTGCTTGTGACATCAACTGGCGTTGTGCTGTTAGTGATACTTCCATTGCCCAATTGCCCACTACCGTTAGACCCCCAAGCAGCGAGCCGGGTCCATGGCCACTGCAGAACCAGACTTCTACCGTTGCCGCCGTAATAGTTGGCGATAAAGTCATAGGTGATGCCTGCATACGACAGGGACACCCGGCCTCCCTGGGGAATATTGTCAAAATTCCCGCTGATGAATTCCGGGCCGGAGTTGCCGATGAGGGTGAGATCCCTGGCGGCAGGAGGGGCATAGTTCAGATGAACATTTAGCAAACCTGAGGCAACCACGCCTGAGAGATGGAATGGAATGGTTGACGAATCCGTCAGTGATGCCGTCCACTCCACGAGGGATAGAGTGGCAGGGTTGGTTGTGGCATCGCCAGAAATGTTAGAAAAGACAGCGCGGTAAGCATAGTTCCCGTTGGCGGAGGTGATGGGGTAAATCGTTAGAGTGGGGGTGGTGGCAGTGGCATTGCCCGTGATGTCGCTGAAGGGGCCGGCCACTCCCGTCGGGCTGACCTGCCAGCGGACGGCAAATCCAAAAGGATGGGAGGCGCTTGCAATGAAGGAAACGGTAGCACCGGTCGCGGCGGTTCGGTTGAACGGGTGGAGCGTGATGATCGGCGGCCCGGTGTCTGCCAGAACCAGACTATGTCCGGTGGAGGCCGCGAGAGCGATTCCCTTCATGCCGGCAAAAGCACCGCTAGTTGTCACAGGCACCGGGACCAGGCTGGTGGTGGTGGTGCCGGTCCCCAACTGCCCATTGTCATTATTCCCCCAGGCGAAACACTGACCGTCGGTGGTGATGGCGAGGGAGTGGGCGTAACCCGCCGTGATGGAGGCAAGCGTCTTGCCGGCGAGTGCAGCGTCGGTATTGACAGCCGTTGGCACCCGGCAGTCGGTGGTGTTGCCGATGCCGAGCTGGCCGCCATAATTGGAACCCCAGCCAAACGCCCGGCCATCGGCTGTTAGCGCCAGATCATGCCAACCGGTGGAGATCGAGATCACGGATTTGCCGGCGAGGGCTCCGGTCATGTTGACCGCAGTCGGAGCCCCGCTGTAAAACGATGTGGTGGCGTTGCCCAATTCCCCCTCGTCATTATTCCCCCAAGCGAAAAGTTTGCCGTCGGAAGCGATGGCCAGACTTTGGTAGCCACCGGCAGCAATGGACACGAGGCTGCGCCCCGCAAGCTCTTCGGCGGTAAGGATTGCCATGGGCGAAAGGCATGTGCCATAGGAGAAGCCATTGCCCAGCTCGCCGGAATATGAGTCGCCCCAGGCCACCACGGTTCCTTCTGACGTCAGCGCCAGGCTGTGCCAGTATCCGGCGCTGATCGCCACAACCCTTTTGCCGGCGAGTTCGCCGCTGGTGTCCACAGCAGTCGGGCTGAGGATATGATAGCTATAGTAGCCGACGCCCAATTGAGCGTTGCTGCCTAATCCCCAGGCATAGACCTTGCCTTCATCGGTCAGCGCCAGGCAGTGAGAATTTCCGATGGCCATCGCCACCACCGTCTTGCCGGCCAGCTCACCGCTGGCGCTCACTTCCACCGGCACGCGGCTGTTCGAAGTATCACCACGCCCCAATTGGCCATAGCCACCGTTTCCCCATGCGAACAACCTGCCTTCCGAGGTGAGCGCCATGCTGACCCCGCTGCCGGCTGCCACCTTGACCACAGTCTTGCCTGCTAGAGGCCCCATGGCGGAAACCGCGACAGGAAGCAGGCTGTCGGTGGTCGAGTCGTTGCCTAGTTCCCCGTAGAGATTCCGGCCCCATGCTGCCATGCGGGTCAGTGGCCACTGCAAAACTAGGCTCCGTCCGTTGCCGCCGAAGTAGTTCGCGATATATCCATAGGTGACGCCGTTGAAGGTGAGTGGAACGGTTCCTCCCTGCGGCACGTTGCTGAAACGACCGATGATAAAATCCGTGCCGGTGTTCTTCACGACTGTTAGATTAGTTCCGGGTGATGGAGCAAACCCCAATTGGAGGTTCAGCGGCCCGGATGCCACGATGTGCTCGCCCTGAAACGCAACGCCTGTGGCAGCGGACAAGGTCGCCGTCCAATCCACCAGCGTAAGGGTGGCCGATAACGTCGCCCGACTCCCCGACAGGTTGCTAAACACCGCCCGGTAGGCGCTGCCGTTTTGGGCCTGGGTCACGCTGGTCAGTTCCAATGTTCCGGTTGTTGCGGTGGGATTGTCGGCGATGTCGCTGAATGGCCCGCTAGGTCCGAGCGGGCTGGCTTGCCACTGGATGGTGGACGGGAATTCGTTGCCTGCCGCCGCCGTGAATGTCACAGAGGCCCCGGCACTGGCGAGTTGGTTTGTTGGATTGCGCAGCACGCTGGGAGCACCGAGGGCCAGCAGTGCGAGGCTGTGGTTATAGCCGCCACTGATGGCAAGCACCTTGCGGCCGGCAAAATTTCCGGTGAACGGCAGCGCCACCGGCACGGTGGAGTTGGGCGAACCGTAACTCCCCCAGACGTAAGCCATACCGTCGGCCGTCAGGGCCAGGCTATGGTAGGCACCAGCGGCAATGGCCACCACGGTTTTGCCGGCCAGAGCGCCGTTATCAACCACGGCGACCGGCACGGAACTTCTAGTGGTGGTCCCGGACCCGAGTTCGCCGCCAGTATTTTCGCCCCAGGCGAACACCTTGCCATCGGACGAGAGCGCCAAACTGTGATACATTCCGGCGGCCACGGCAGTGATGGTTTTACCAGCCAAGGCACCGCTGGTGTTCACTGCCACCGGCACCAAGCTTTGGGTGGTGCTGTTGTTGCCGAGTTGCCCAACGGTGTTGAAACCCCAGGAATAAACCCGCCCGTCGGAACTCACAGCCAAACTGAAGTAATAGCCGGCGGCAATGGCCGATATCGTTTTGCCAGCCAGCACTCCACTGACGTCAGTGGCCACAGGCACCGAACTGTTAGCCTGACTATTGTTACCTACGCCGGTATAGCTTCCCCAGCCGACAACGCGGCCTTCTGACGTCAGTCCGAGGTTATGAACATAGCCACCGGCCACCGCCACCAGGGACTTGTCGGCCAATACCCCGCTGGTGTCGATGGCCACCGGGGTGGCGGCGCCCGCCCACGAGTAGGCGGTGCCGTCCGAGGCGAGTGCCACACAGGACGTGCCGCCTGCCGTTACCGCCACCAGGGTTTTGCCAGCCAGCACACCGCTGGTATCAACCGCCACCGGCACGGTGCTGCGGTTGCCAACCTGACTATTGACTTGGCTCGATGGATATTTGTCCCCCCATCCAAACGCCCGACCGTCTGCCGTGACCGCCACGCTATGAAACTGTCCCGCTGCAATCCCAATGATAGTCTTGCCAGCCAGCACGCCACCAGTGACGACCGGCACAGGTTCCACGTGGTCGTTGACGCCGCCGTTGCCGAGTTGCTCGTACGCATTCGCCCCCCAAGCAGAGACAGCCGCGCCGGGCCATTCCAGCACCAGGCTGCGCCCATTGCCGCCGCAGTAGTTGGCGACAAACGCATAAGAGTTTCCGGCGTACGTTAGATTGACGGTTTGGCCTTGCGCCAGGTTGCTGAATTGCCCTGCAAGGAACGCCAACCCGGTATTTTGCACCACGGTGAGCCGGGTCCCCGGTGTGGGCTCAAATGACAAGGTGAAATGCACGTCGTTGCCGCTTGCCGTGTATCCAGCCGCAGTCAGTGGGACGGATGCGGCAGAGCTGAAGTTGGCCTCAAGGGTCTCCCCATGGACGGGGCGCATCAGTGCTGCCAGAGCAAGCAAAGTAAGCAGGTGTCGGTTCATTGGGGTGATGGATGGCGTCTAGGTTGCGAAAATTTCGATATCGGCAAGATGCTTGCCAACCCGTCCTGCGCAGTCAAGCAAGGTCGGCAAGAAACGCGCGATTTCAGAAGTGCCGCCTGCACAAAATTGAAGAAACAACAATGCGGTATCCTGCTAGATTGATTGTATGGGGCGGGCCGCCCAATCCGGTTGACTTAGTAGGAGGATAGGCTTCCAGCCTGTCGTGGACGACGGGCTTCCAGCCTGTCGTTTCATGCACAGACAGGCTGGAAGCGCTGTCTTCCATCACAGGCAGGATGCCTATTTTCCGATCAGAGCGCTAGATTCAGAACTCAGTGTTCGACCTCAAAAGCGCCACAGCGCCGAGCAAGTTCAATTCCCTGAAATTGGCGTCAATGATTGAGGCCGCATTTCTCCCGGCGTAAAGCCATCCGATAGGGATGTGGATTTGAGAAAAGCGGGTTGGGTGGCTGAACTGAAAACGAAAGAAACGCCGTATTGCCGCGCCAGTTCGCGAAAGACGCTGAAGATTGGCTGGAGAATGTGAGAGGGCATCGTCTGCACTTCGTCGAAGATGACGACGGAATGGGCGATCCGGTGAAGCTTGCGGCAACGCGACGGACGGGCGGAGAGCAGCGACTCGATGAATTGCACCGAGGTCGTGATCACTACAGGCGAGTCCCAATTCTCAGCAGCTAGCGCGAGTGCATCTTTTTCTTCCCCATCCGCACCCGGTGGAGGTTTGACGGACGAGTGATTCTCAAGCACGATATCATTTCCCAAGATGTGGCGGTATTCTGAGGCGTTTTGCTCGATAATTGAG
>Ga0118677_10009596_pt1 | contig 15074 bp, 14 predicted proteins | sample AliMusrvi5mmetaG_FD_86154 | JGI IMG/M metagenome (GOLD analysis project Ga0118677, IMG submission 86154)
GCCGTAAATAAATAAACTTGGCGTTAAAAGTCTGATCATTCAGGAATTAGGCAAAATGATGAAGGGCAAAATGATGGAAGAAAAGATCAGAATTCCCGAGAACGGAAGCCCGATTCCAGTTTTTCATCATTTTGCCCAATCATCATTTTGCCAAATATATTCAATTCAAAAATGCGGATGTTGTAAGGTTTATTCATTTACGGGGCCTTAGCAACCAGCGGAAAGCCTTTTCCTGGGCGGATGGGCAGGCGCGTCAGGATGGTGTCGTTGAGTTCCTCGCCCATGGCGATCATCTTCCGCGCGAGTTGCGGCGTAGCCCCGTCTATTTGCGGATTTCCATCATGACGCCCATCCTTCCCGTTCACAGACAAAGGGGCGGACAAATTATCTGCAACCGAATGCCGGAAGTGCTTCGGGGCGGCGGGTTCTTGCGTGATAATGCGGGACCAGCCAAGCCGATTGCAAGCAACGGATTTGTTTCGGATTTGATTTCATGTCACAAACTGGCGGGCGATTCTCAATGGCAAGAGACGACAGCGGTTTTCAAATTGAATTTCAAACTCCATCCGTCACGCCCATGAATCACCGGCACATCTTGTTAGTCGTTGCCTTTGCGCTCGTCTCCTTCCCGATTCTCCATGCACAAGGAGACGGAAAGGTCACGGAAGGCCGCCTGGATGCCACCGGTCCAAAGGGGGAAGCGCTCGGCCCGTGTCCGCTCAAGCACACCGCGGTGAATGCGGAAATCAGCGGCGCTGTCGCGCGGGTGACCGTTATCCAGCAATTTCACAATCCCTTCCGGGAAAAGATCGAGGCGGTTTATGTATTCCCCCTGCATCAGGATTCCGCAGTGGATGACATGACCATGACGGTGGGAGACCGCGTCGTGAAGGGAGTCATCAAGGAACGCGAAGAGGCCAAGCGCATCTACGATGATGCCAAGTCCCGGGGGAAAGTCGCATCACTCCTCGACCAGGAACGCCCTAACATATTCACCCAGGCGGTGGCCAACATCGAGCCCGGCCAGCAAGTCACCATCACGATCAGTTACTCGCAGACGATCGCGTGGACCGACGGGCGCTTCGGGTTTGACTTCCCCACCGTCGTCGGGCCGCGCTACATTCCAGGTGCATCGAAGGCCCCGGTCGATGGGGAAAATCCGTTGCCCGCCATTCGCAAGTCCGATTCCCAGCGCGGATCGCAAGGCGAGGCCCCGGTGGTCAATCCGGACGCCATTCCGCCTACCGATCAGGTGCGCGATGCCAACCGCATCACGCCGCCGGTGGTCGAAGAGGGATTCCGTGCTGGTCATGATCTGTCGATCACGGTGCGCATCCAGGCGGGCCTGCCGATCACGGAGCTGAAATCCGACCTGCACGAGGTCAAGGTCGAGCAAGCGGATGGCGACCAGACGCGGGCGATTGTTAGACTTGTGGACAAGGCCGTGTTGCCGAACCGCGATTTTTCGATCAGTTATCGCACCGCCAGCGACAAGATCACCGACGCGGTGCTCACCCATACCGACGAGCGGGGAAGATTCTTCACGCTGGTGCTTCAGCCGCCGGCCCGTGTGGAACCGGCCGAAGTGGTGCCGCGCGAGCTGGTGTTCGTGCTCGACACCAGCGGATCGATGTCCGGTTTCCCGATTGAAACCTCGAAGGCCATGATGCGGCGCGCCATCGGAACCCTGCGGCCGGCGGATTGCTTCAACCTGGTCACCTTCTCCGGCAATACCGCGGTGCTTTTCCCCAATCCTGTCGCAAACACTGAGAAGAACCGGCATCTGGCCCTGGGTTTCATCGACACGCTGAAAGGTTCTGGCGGCACCGAAATGATGAAAGCCATCCATGCCGCCCTGGGAGGCGATCACGATCCGGGAAAGGTCCGCATCGTGTGTTTTCTAACAGACGGCTATGTTGGCAACGACCTGGCGATCGTCGGTGCTGTTAGGCAGCACGCCGGGACGACGCGGGTCTTCAGCTTCGGCATCGGCAGATCGGTGAACCGTTTCCTGCTGGATTCGATGGCGCAGGCCGGACGTGGCGAAGCCAGTTATGTGTTAAAACACGAGGACGCGGAGAAGGCGGCTAGCAGGTTTTACGAACGGATTGACGCGCCGGTGCTCACGGACATCGCGCTCGATTTCGGGAGTCTTGAGGTCGAGGAGGTTTATCCGAGTCAAATCGAGGATTTGTTCGCGTCCAAACCGGTGGTGGTGAAAGGGCGATACACGAAACCGGGCGCGGGTTTGATCAAACTCATGGGTCGGAACGCCGCCGGTGCATTTGAACGCGGGATCGCCGTGACCTTCCCTGAAGAAAACCCCGACAACCGCGTTCTTGCCTCGCAATGGGCGCGGGCCAAGGTCGGGCACCTGATGATGCGGGACATGACGGGCATGCAACGGGAACAAATGAAACCCGATCTCAGGAAAGAGATCATTCAACTCGGACTCACCTACAACATTCTAACGCAATTCACGAGCTTCGTCGCCGTCGAAGAACGGCATACCACGGATGGCGGCGCACCCCGCACAATGCAAGTGCCGTTGGAAATGCCGCAAGGCGTCAGCTATTCCGGGGTCTTCGGTGAGATGAGCAGCCTTTCGTCACTGGGCGGTGCCGACAAAGGCGGCGGCGCGGGCTTCGGATTCGCAACGGGAATGGGTTCCGGTACCGGCAAATTGTTCGGCCTCATCCCGGAGGCCATGAGCAAACGCTGCTCGAAAGCGGACCGCCTCCAGCGCCTCAAGGACCATGGCGGCACGCCCGCCTGCGAGGAGGCCGTCATTAAGGTTCTCGATTGGCTCAAGCAGCACCAGAACAAGGATGGCGGTTGGTGCGCAAGCAACCAGACCACCGCGACCGCCTACGCGTTGCTGACCTACCTCGGCCATTGCGAAACCCCGGCTTCACAGGAATACGGAGAGGTGACCTTGAAAGCCATCGCGTTTCTGATAGACAAGGCCGCGAAAAACCATGGCCGGCTCGCCGACAATCCCAACGATTCCAGCTGGCCCTACGAACACGCGGTGGCAACGAGCGCCCTCGCCGAGGCATATACTTATGCCAAGGAACTCAAATTCGACATCCCCGGCTTGCAGGACGCGGTCTTCAACGCCGGCCAATGGATCATCGATGACCAGGCGAAATCCGGCGGCTGGAGTCATTCTAACACAAATACGGAGAAGGATGGCGGCAGCGCGAAACCGGACAATCAGCTAGGCTGCGCGAACCTCCAGGCGCTGAAGGCCTGTTCGCACAGCGGTATCAACTTCCGGGGTATGGCGGCCTGCGTCAGCAAGGCCCTCAACTTCATCAAGTCGTGCCAGGATGCCGACGGCGCCATCGGCTATGCGGCCAAGGGCGATTTCACCGGCGTTTCCCCGCTTGCCGGTGCCGGTGCGTGCGCCTATCAAACGTGGGGCAAGTCATCCGACGAATTCGCTCGCAAGGCCTGCGACTATATCTCCAAGCATGTCAAATTCCAATGGGCCGCCGCCGGGACCGATTTCTATGCCCTGCCGTTCAACGCCCAGGCCATGATGAATTGCCGCGGCAAGCGGTGGAGCGATTTCAATGCCATGTTTCTGCCCGAAGTGCTCAGGGCGCAAAATCCGGACGGCAGTTTCAAGGATAGCGGAGCGACTGCCACGGACACCATCCGCCCGCCCGCTCCACAGCTTCATGGCCCGGGCGAGGTCGCGGTTCATTGCCGCACCTGTTTTGCCGCCCTCACCCTCGAGGTTTATTATCGCATCCTGTCCGTCGGGCAAGCGCCCAATTCCCGATGACTTCCGAGCCCGGATGCTGCCCGCCACCCGCCACCTCAGAGGAATGGTCCTGACCAGGACGCGATATTCATTAGATTTTCGCTATCAACGCCGATAGGTTTCTCCATCCGGATGAATCTTGTCGCCGACAAAACATGAAGCCGAAACCAGGCGCCGCCCATCCCATGCCGAATCGCGACGATGCCGCGCTGGTGGTGGTCGTGGATGACGAGCGGTCCCGGCGGTCACGCCGCCCCCAACCCTCGCCCATGAGGCGCGCATACGTCCGGGAGATGTGATTATACCAAGGTGTAACTTATTTCAGGCAATGATGCTGCCGGAGCCATGCTCTGTCAACAGAAGCCGCGCTTGCCGATCTTCACGCTTTTCAGTACACCGCTCGGGGGCTCTTCAGAATCTCCGAAGCCTGGAATTGTAGTTCCGCTCGTCGATCTGGCTGTTGAGCGTGCAGAAGTCATACAACCAGCCGATCCCGCACAGGCCGCCGGTGAGCAGCCACAGGATGCCGGTGCCGATCTTGCCGAGATACATCCGGTGGACGCCCAGCGGCCCGAGGAACGTCTGGAGGATCCATGCCAGGGAATAATCATAGCGCCCAACGGTATAGCGGCGGTTGGCTTCGTCATCCATGCCGGGAATCAGGAAAACATCGATGATCCAGCCGATCCCGAGGAGTCCGGCAGTGAGCAACCAGATCATTCCCGACAACGGCTTGCCATAGTAAAACCGGTGCGCTCCGGTGAAGCCGAAAAACCAGAAGATGTAACCGATGGCTTTGTTGTGGGTGGTTGCGGCGGGGTGGCTCATGCGCGGACCATAGCGCCGCACAGGAGCCAGGGCGACGCCAATTGTCACCGGATGAGGAGAGTCCCCCGCGGGGAGCTTTTTGAGCTTTGCCCCTTGGCCGCAGACGAGATGAACCCGCGCCCGTCACCGCCGCTTCCGGCCTGAAGGCCGAGCGCATCAGACTCACGCCTGTCCTCAGGATGTTGAGGGCCATGAGGATCCCTCAGATGGGGTCGAAGGGCAGCCATTTGGTGGCGAGCACGAACCCCCGTCCGGTGAGGACGGCGATCCCGGTCCAGCAATCGGTGAAGGTATGGTGGCCGTTGGCGACAAGAATGTTGGAGTTTTGTTTTTTCCCGAGTTTGATGAGGTGGCTTCCGAGCGCTCCGTTGATGAGTATTGCCAGCAGGGTGAGGACCGTTCCGATCCCGAGGAGCACCATGAAAATGCCGACGCCGAGTGAGAGGTTCATGGCGAACAGCAGGGCTTTGCGGTCCTGCCTGGATTTGTGGTGGGTTGTGGTGTCGTGGGGGGCTTTTTTCGACGGTCCAGAAGTGGCCAGGCCAATGCCGCCGGTAGTCTCCGCGCAAGCGTCCGGCCATCCCAAGCCAACGGCTTCCCTGGCCACCGATCCGCAATTCAATGTGATGAAGTCCCATGCCGGATGCCGCATTTCATTATTCGAGGTCGATGGCCCTGATGGCCTTGTGCAGGAAGGCGATCCGGTCCTTCACCGCCTTGGGCGTATTTTCCCCGCTTGCGTCAAGGATGCTCTGGTCGCCGGCAAGCTGTTGCGTGAGCCAGCCCCTCACCATGGCATAATATCGTGAATCGAGTCCCAGGGCTGTCACCGATTCCATCGCGCCGGGCGTCTGTGGATTGGCAATGGCTTGTCGGACGGCGAGCACCTTGCGTCCGAGTTCCAGTGCTTCCCGGGCTTCTGCGGTCAAGGTCGCCGGGGTTGCAGGTTTCGTGTTCCCATCGTCACCGGCGGACGGGGATTGTTCTGATTGGTTTGGATCGGCGCGACGCTCATCCAAACCCTTCCGGATCAATTTCATCAAGGCGGTTTCAAACCCAGATGGCACATGGGATTCCGCTCCCCTCCCGTAGTCGCGGCTGATCACGACGACCGCCTTGGCGCTCTTGGGTGGCAAAGTTTCCCGATCCACCATCGCGGCCTCACCGGCGATCCTGACAAACACCCAGATCCCTCCGCCCTCGCCCAACTTTCCTATCGGTCGGAACTCGATGCCTTCAAGGCCGTCGCGCCAGTTCGTCTGAACCTCCCAGAGATCGCTTTTGAGCAACGCGGCTTTTTCAAGGAATGCTTTCGGATCCTCACAGGCCTCGGTAACGACTCGGTCCTGAGCTTCGGATTGTCCCTCGTAAACGCTCTTGGTCGGCACTTCGAGGACATCTCCGTCAATCACGGCGACATCCCCGGATTTCTTCACGTCGTAGTCCCGGAGCGTGCCATTGCGATAAAGCCGGATTCTTCCGGTATTCCCCATGGCAAGGGGCTTGGTTATCCGGGTGAATATCGCACCCAGGGTCGCCGCCTTGGAGAGATCGAAGTGCCCCGGGTTCTCAACCTCGCCCGCGACAATCGCCAGTGGCGTGTGACGGATGCCCTCTTCCGCCAGACCCCTCGGTGAGAGAAACATCAGCGACACAATGGCGGGAAGCAGGAGGCGCGTTTTCATTTCTGTAACGGACATGTCGTTGGACGAGGCGCGAATGCAACAGGGAAATCCCGTCCGGCAACCGGCGATCTACCATACCGCATCCTCTGACGGCAAGCCGTTCTTTCCATTGGAGCGGGATCTCCGGCCTCAACCGCAACATCGCCCCTGCGGGTATGGGAGGGAATGTTGAGCAGTGGAATGACGCCGTTATCAACGGCTCGTCGCGCGGGATGCGCGGGGGCTCTTGGAACGCCATCGACGTCAAAGGCCTGTCCTCCTCGGCCCGCAACCACTACGACCCGTCGAACGGGTACTACTACATCGGCTTCCGCGTTGCCAGCGTCCCCGAACCCACGTCGGTCGTCCTGGCGATCTTCGCGGGCGGCGTGTTGCTGGTCCGCCGGAAACGCTGAATTTTCCCTTTATCCTTTGATTTCGGATGCCGATCCTGGTGCGAGAGTCTCCGTATTCGAGCTGCAGGCGCCATCCATGACCGATGCCGCCAGCGCCGCATGCCCAAGCCGGTCGCCAGTGACCACATCCTCGCAAACCACAACGGCATGCCGCTGGCCCATGTGGATGCCTGTGAACGTCTTGCCGTTCAACACACCACTCAAATCCACCGCTTGCGGGGTGCCGAAACTCGCCGTGGCGCTTTTGTTACCCAGTTGGCCGTGGTCATTGTTGCCCCAAGCCGCCAGCGTGCCATCGCTGCACATGACCAGGCAGGATTGACCGCCCGCCGCGATCTTCACGACTGACCTGCCATTGAGAAGACCGCTCGCATCCACCGGCACTGGAACGTTGCTGCCTGCGGTGCCGTTGTTGCCAAGCTGCCCGAATGAACCGGAGCCCCAAGCTGCCAGGCGGCCATCGGCCAGCAGGGCCAGCGTGTGATTCAGCCCTACGCCAACAGCTTTCACCGTGCGACCGGAAAGGGTGCCGCTCATGCTCACTGCCACGGGCACCAGCGACCTGGTGTTGTTCACGGCGGTCTGAACATAGACCACCCCGCGCTCCGCGATCACCGCCCCGCCATCGCCGGTCACCTCCGATCCGCGAACAGACCCCTGGCGTGAGTTATGGGCAACAAGATCAGAACTCAGCGTTCGACCTCAAAAGAACCAATGAGTGGAGCAAGTTGGATTCCCTGAGGGCGGGCTGACCGAACGCTGGCAGCGGGTCAGATTGAGAACGGTTGGACATCGGAGTCGTCGGAGATCTGGACCTTGATCCGGTGCTTCTCGGGCAGGAGCAACTCCACCTTGCGTCCGATGCCGTCAGGCAGAGGGGAGGGGGGGCGCTGTCATTGATGGTGCCGAGCACTTTGGTGATGATGCGGCGCATGTTGGGCGCAAGGTGCATGTGTGCCACCAGGTGTACTTGCATGCCCGTCGCGCCAAGTCGCAGGACTCCATCAAAGCGGGTCAGTTCGCGGAACCTCGCATGGCCGTCGCGGTTGTTGTCATAGAGTTTTTTGAACGGGGCGAGCGCTTGGTAAAACAGGTTCCGGGATTCAACCTCGTCATTTACACCTGAAGAACCTGAAAACGCCAGAATCCTGCCAATTACCGTTAGATGCTAGGCATGTTTTGGCGGATAGATAAACCTCCGGGGCGGCGTTTGTGTCCGGGCACCCGTCAAAATCCGCCTAACAAATCGCCACAAAAAAACCAAAATCGCCAGTTTTCGGGGGTTTGCTTTACACCGCTTTACACTTGTTGTTAGAGCGAATCCGGAGTCATCCCGAGGGTTCCATCTTCTCGCAATATGCTTATTTCCTGCGGTTTGAAAAATTGGCCAGCACCTGATCTAGCAGAACTTTCTGTTACTTCACGCAAAAAAAGTGCAAAAAAAGTGTAAACCTGAAAAAACACCTTTCACATGATTTGGATGGGGGTGGGAGGACCCGGGGACTGAGACGCTTTGATAAATAGATTTACTACTCATTATCAGCGACTTGCAAACACATCGAACAAGCGTTTTGTCACCACTGCCTAGTGGGGCGGAGTGTTGGACCGCTGTGAGCCGCATGTTAGATTGCTGATAGATAGTCTATGGCCAAGAATCAAAGCTTGGCTCGCGAGCATCACGAAGTTACACATGTGGACTTGGCATGCCCGAAGACTTTGTCCACATTACATCAGTGTCGGTTGGCCGTCACTGGATTTTTGGCTGTTGGCTGGCGTTGACGGTCGCATCGGCCTTGGGGGGGTGGTTTTTCGGACGCAGCCAGTTCGTTGAAAAAATTATTCCGCCCGGTCAGGCTACCCGGGTTCCCTTTCCCCATCGGAGCGAGGCCGTCGCAGTGGTTGATTCGCCGACGGACCAATGGACCGTGCGGGTGAAAGGAGCCAGCCCAGCGGATTTCCCGCGGTTGTTGGAGGAGTGGAAGACCATATTTCCGCAATCGGAGGACGGCATCGAAGGCGAGTCGGGAAACGCGCTGCGCTGGCTCTTGGCCAAATGGCTCGTCGACGACCGCGAGGGATTCGTAAGAGTTGTGACCGCCGAGGATTTCAAATGGCCTGATCAAGCAGCGCTCGTGATCACTCGGTTTAATCCCGAAATGATTTCCGCACTGCGTCTAATCAGCACCGAAATGAGCGGCGACGGTTCCCGGCAGCGCGAGATTCGAGCCGAGCTGATTCGCAGCATCTGTAACAGTTACTCCATCGAATCCTGCCTCAGCACCGCCAAGCTTTGGGCCATCGAGCTCAATGGCGGACGGGATGAGGAAACCTTCAAGAGTCTCGCCAAGCGTGCCGCTGCCATCGACCCCAATAAGTCGGAAGCCGCACTCGAATCCCTTCCCGAGGCAGCCCGCGCCTTTTTCGCAGCGGAGGTCGTGAAACGACTCCCACCGGAAGATGCCAGACGCTGCCTTGCCTTGTTGGACCAACTCACCGCGGCGCAATGGGACAGGTATTTGGGCGAATCACTCGGAAAAAATGGTGCTGATTACGCGGACGCCATCTTCAAGCTGCCTGCAAGCACCACTTCCGAAGCGCAACCGCACTTCATGGATGCGTGGGCGAAAAAAGATCCCGTTGCAGCCGTCCAATGGTTTTCTCAGCTTCCTGAGGATGAAGCCTTCGGACCCACCGCGCTTGGACTCTTCGAGGGATGGGCGTCGTGCGAACCATCCGCCGCCCTTGCCTGGGCTGAAAGCCTTGCCAGCGGCCCTTTCCGCCAGGCGATTGCATTGTCTGTGACGAACGCGCTGGCCGAAAACAACCCGCGGCAAGCCTGGCGCTGGGCAGCGTCCATTATGGATCCCGAACCCCGCGCGATGGCATACGATTCCATCAATTCCACTCATCGGGATGGTGCTCCGGCAGAATTCAACAAAGAGCGAGAGGCGGCGATACAAGCCGCCGGAATGGAATGATAGAACGTCATGAAAACAGCGCTCTTTCTATTAACTCCGCCACTCGCCTTCTTCGCCGCCGCGATGCTGGCCGGACTCGTGACGCTGCACGATGCGACTGCCGACGCGGATCGACCCATCCCATCCGGCCGGCCAAAACGTGCTGGCGTCATCCAAGGTTCGAAATCGGGCCGGACTGACATTGAATCTGCTCTTGCTGAAATGGAGCGTCGGGTTGTCCGGTTTCATCTGCCGGCAGTCAAAATCCATGATGCCCAAGGCATGGAAAACCAACTGGTCACCCAACGCCGCAAATCGGCATTCGGAGCTGGTGGATTAGACGCCGTGAACTACGCCAGGCTTTGGGCGGTGGAAAATCCGGCGGAAATGTTTGAGTGGTTCATCCGCCGGGACTTGGTTCCCAGTGACATGAGAAAGTCCCTTGTCGAGTGGCTGTTCTTCCAGTGGGCCAAACAGGACATGCCTGCCGCGCTTGCAGCCATTACGCGCATTTCTCACGCCGAATCCCGCGCCCAGGCGCTGGTTTCCACCTTGGAGGTCCTGTGCCAGACAGACCCTGCGAAAGCGCGCGACCTTCTGCTTCAAAATATCGATTTGTTAGGAGCCTTGAAGAGCGTGGAATTTGAGGAATTCGAATCGGGAAAGGCACGCACGGAACTCATACTCGCCCTGCCGCCCGGCAGGCTTTGTTCGCTGCTCATGGCTGAGAACATCAGATGCCTGATGTATCGCGGGATAGGTTGTGGGGGCGACGACAGCGGTTATTACGCCAAAGCGGCGATTGGCACCGAGTTATGGAGTCAGCTTTCAACCGATGAGCGGCGCGAATTGGTGGACGCCGGATTGCGCTTGAGTGATTTTGACGAAATCCAATTGGACGGCTTGGAGGATCTCATCAAACAACGTGCGGAAGCCTCCAACGATCCTAGGCAAGCCTCGCTTTTCATTGACAGATACGGTGTATCATGGGCGAAACGCGATGCGGCCGCGGCGGTGTCGTGGGTGATGGCACATCTAAAAGGGGAAGAGCGGATGGAGTGGAGTCTCATCCTCATCGACTTCGCCGCGGAGAAAGATTTCGACGCGGCGATGCGCGTCTGGCGGACTCTGCCTGAAGGAACACTTCGCGAAGAAGCCGCCAAAAGGCTTGCTGCAGTGGCACCTGCCGATCACGAGGCGGAAAAAGCCTTGCTTCAGGATTTGGTGCCCAAGCCCGGTAAGTGGTGAATATGTATTTCCGATTCAAACGAGCAGGAGAAGCACGGACAAAAAAACCAGGTCTGAAGTTCAGAAGGTCGAAATGCAGCCTGCCCCCGGAAGAAGACACCACTTTAACACCATCCGCTTTTCAGACCGCCCGCATTCCGTGAAGATGGTCGTTAGACAACCAAAGATCTTGCAGCGTTTCGACGGCATTTCGGAGGGTTTCCTGCATGGTTGGTCACGTTCCGGCGTTTTTTCCGGGACATAAACGCAAACATCCCGAGGACCTCATAGTAATTGGCAGTTTTCCCTGTCATCTGATTTAATCGAGGATTTTTTGGCAGGGCACCCGGGACAATCTGAAATGCGGCAAGGTCATCCAAGCCCGACTGAGTGAGGTAAAATCCATCACGCTCCGAACTCAAAAGGAGATAAGTCTCATTACCGTCATGATCCACACCATCCGGAGAGACTCGGTAAGTGTAGCCGTCCAATCCGGTCACATTGACCTCCCAACATCCCAATGGTTCGATGTATTCGCGAATTCGTCGCCTCTCCCGCCAAATCCAACGAAGGTCACCACCAAAAGGGCGCCCTGTCGCCGCCGCGTACTTGGAAACCGCCAGCCTCCATGAAGTCGTCGCGCGAGTCACCGGCGTGATTTTGCCAACCTTTATCCATTTTATGTTCGGCAGGGAATTTTCAGGGCGGCTCAAGACATGCGCACTTTTGGGGATTGGATTGTCAGGACCCTTTGGCTGTCTCAATGTGCGGCTGTAGTTAAAGGCCAAATAGGCGCATACCTTGAGAATTTCCGCAGGACCCGAGGCCACCTGGTAATCCGTAAACCCAATCCCCCGTCCAGCCCGCGAAACCGCCTCCTGAACCCGCTCAAGCACTGATCTTTCCGCCCTCAATGACCTGGTCCGCTTGCTCCAGCACAACATGTGCACGTGTATCCGCCCATGTTTGTTGTCCTCCGGGTGAGAGGCCACAACCTCCACACTTTCAAAACCCTGTCGATACAAGTGATTGCCGGTATAGTCTTTGAGAAGCTTGCGAACCCGCGCATAGTCCGGATCCCCCGCAAATGTGAGCGTTACAAAATGGACCCGGCGGAATTTGCCAAGGTTGTACTGGAGTTCCTGGAAAAACCGATACGCCCGCTTATCCCAATCCCGCCGGTTCGGACGACAGAAGGTTTCAGCCAGCCGATACCTCACCGCCTGAGCCAGCGCCATGAACCGAAGCAGGTAAGGCCTGAGGATCGCCTTTGCCTCCGGGTTCCCCCGCCTGGCCCGGATGGTCCACGATTTGACTTTTGCCAGAATCTCCCTCAGGGCAACCTTTCCGCCGGGAAGATGGGGGGCAATCCTATTCGCCAACACCGCTATGGCCACCTTGATGAAAGCGCTATCGTGCTCATTTTCAATGGTAGAGTCAGTTGTTTCTCCATTGTCAGACAAGGAGGAAACGTAATCCAGGAGCTGCTTGATTTGTGGCCAATCCCAGGGATTCGGGGCAATTTCAATGGTGGTTTTCCCATCGGTTGATGCGTCGAACCCGACGGGCAATCGGGTGGGAGGTAGACTGCAGGTGGGTTTTGGGGCTTCGGTGGATGATTTCACGAGAGCCTTATCCGGTAAAAAAGCACCGAAGGTTGAAAAATCTTCGATTTGGGTGAGATTTTTTCAGGAAGGTTTTTTTTCCAGAAACCGCGCCGGTGGCGGGCGTAGCCCAATGGGCCGGTTTTGACCGCGGACCCGTGTCCAGCGACAATTATAAATTCCCGCCCTTCACAGGCAAACGAACCCGACGGGCGGTGCGATTCCGGGAGATAATCCGGGGGCTCACCAGCCTGTGTCACGAGATCCAGGCGGGGTGCCCGCAGAGAACATCAGGGACCGGCTACAGGCATGGCACGTCCCGTTTTGGGTTTCGGGATTAGGGTTTTGCGGAGTTTCCCCCGGATTGGGGAAACTCCAGGGTGACGTTAGCGAAACACTCCGGTTGTACCGGGGCGGTTGGGCAGGAATGATTCGGGAGGAAGGTTTGTTTGGAGACGGGCGGCGTTGCGTGTCATCTGCTCCAGCAGAGCTGCAAGGCATTTCTCCTTCCACGCGGGGGAGTCGGTGATTTCCACCGGGATCAGGCAATTGCGGTGTTGGAGTTCTTCCGGGGAAACCTTTCCCTGTTGCAGCAGGCGCATGTCCGCCCGTCGGGCGCGTTCCTTGCGCCGCCGGATTTTTTCAAGTGGGGTGATGGGTGGTTTGGGCACGGCTGCAATCCACTTGGTCACGGCTCTGGCGCGGCACGGGCATGTGGTTCCTGGATGGCTGAGTTGACTTGAATCAAGTGAATTTATCGGCTTGGATGAGGGGCCGCAAGGTCGGAATTTGAAGTCTGTCGGAATTTGAAGTCCTGCGGCAGGATGTTCAAAGGTCGATACCGTCCGGCCATTCCATCAGACCGTTCGTGAGTTCGCGCAACTTTGCGTAGGTGAGGCACCCGTCGAACTTCTCCCCGATTTGTTCTGAAAAAATCCACTCCCCGGCGGCACCGTCGAACGGAGGATCCTCGCGAGGGTCGATGCGCACCGATAGATGGCCCCATCGGTATCTGGCGTATACGGTCTCGCCCTGCTCGGTCGTGCCGACGATGGTGGTCGGACAGGCGCAGCAAATACAGTGTGCTTCGACGACTTTGATCATGATTTTCGGCGTGGGCATGTGGCCTTGTAGGCGATGATCTCGGTGAGTTGCTGCAAAAAATGAGCGAGGTTTGGACAGCGGCTGCGGATGGCAACGGGGCGGGCCGGGTCAGGCATGACGTGTGATCCGACCGCGTGTGGATTTGCCCTCGTGTTGATACATGGCCACCGACTGCACAGGTATGCATGACGGCGGAATCCATCACCATCGAAAAACTCTTCGGGAACAAAAGCAAATGTCGGTCGGACCCTGGCAAGATCTGGGTGGTAGACGGCGTGCAGGACACGGCCAAAATGGGGATGAATCAAAGTGTGCATAAGTCGAAATGTAGATCGGGTTTTGGAGCAGTTGATGGTGCGGGTGGGAGAGTTTTGAGAACGTCGAGCATGGCCTCTTCAAGAAACCGCATGCCCTTTTTTGCCGAAATCGCCCCGGTGATGCGGCGGGCCACGGCTTCGCGGAATGCCGCCTGCATCCGTAACGGGAGCGTCTCCGTTGCTTCGTTAGCGATCAGCCGATAGTGTTCGGGCCGCAGTTCCGGCAGGCAAATCAGGGAACTATTAAACCGATTCGCGAGTTCTCTCGGGAGCTTTTCGGCGACGATTTCTGCGGAAAGTTCCTCATCCGCCGGATCGGTCGCGCCGAAGCCGATGGCTCTGCGGTTGCTGACAGAGTCGAAATATTCCTGGAATGTTCCAATTCCTAGGATGAAAACGGTTGTGGCAAGTTTCGTCGTGAGAAGTTCCCGCCACTTGGATTCGCTGACAGGCGCGGTGTCATCGTCGTCACTGGCTTCGTCCGGCGATTTGAGGCCGTTCGGCCACTTTCTATCAGTAAGGTCGAATATCTCACCGCGGATATATCCCAGCCAAGCGTTGTCTCCATGGTAACCAATTTTGTCGATCTCGTCGATGACGAGCAGTGTTCGATCATTGGCCGAAATAGCTGCGGCGAGCGTGGAAACCGTTTCAGCGACACCCCGGTTGTGCGCTCCACAGGGCATCCAAGCCGGGGCGCTGACCCTAACCATTTTGGCGTTGACCGCCTCAGCGGCCATCGCGGCCAAGGCGGTTTTGCCTGTGCCCGTTGGGCCGCAGAGAAGCGATGCGAATCTGGGCTTGATGGGCAAATCCGACCAGGCCCCGCCGTAGAATGCTCTACATCTGGCGACGATTTCATCGAGAGCGGCTGCTTGGTGGGAATAAATCTTCACACCAGCCGATTCCTTGCCGCCCGAAGCGGGCGGCGAAAGCCTGCCCGGAGTGGCGGTGCTGTGATCCTGTTTCAGGATCTGCGGCAGGTTCCCGCCATCCACTCCAAAAGCTGTCTATTTGCTTGGCATTACGGGATAGAAAGCCAGCCGACCTCCTCGTAGAGATCGTGATCTGAGGTGCGCTAGATTTCTGGACCATCAACCGCTACAATAAGCACCAGATGAACCAGAAACCACGCAAACGCTACACCACCGAGTTCAAGGCCCAGGCCGTCGAACTGCTCAGCAC
>Ga0118677_10009597_pt1 | contig 15072 bp, 4 predicted proteins | sample AliMusrvi5mmetaG_FD_86154 | JGI IMG/M metagenome (GOLD analysis project Ga0118677, IMG submission 86154)
ATGTGTATAAGAGACAGCTTTTAGTGTAACTAAAGCAGATAAGCCAACAGTTAGTGCTTCTGTAGTGGGTGGAGTAGGTAAGATACAAGAAATACCTGCAGTTGTGAGTGGCGGTGGAGGCGGTGGCGGAAGCAGCGGCGGTATCAGCTTCCTCACCCGGACCAATGCCATGCAAGAGGTTTCAGTAGCGGCCATCAATTACTTCCAATCTCTGGGCGTGAACCTCGATCCCGTGGCAAACCCGGGCAAAGCTCTCTTCTTTAACGACCGCCAGGGGGTGCTGGTAGTGCGTGCGACCCTGCAGGATCTGGACATCATCGAGGTGGCGATTCAGGTGCTCAACATCGTGCCGCCACAGGTCAACATCAAGGCCAAGTTCGTGGAAGTTGCCCAGCAAGACAACAAGGCTTTCGGCTTCGATTGGTATTTGGGCAACATGTTGATGAACCACGGAACTATTGGCGGTCAAGCCGGCACGGCCCCCTCGTACAACGGCAAACCGACCGCCGCCAACCCACTCGGGACTTTTCCCGGCGTTCCCGCTAATCCCGTCACCGGCGCGGCAGGCACGACCATCGCACCCTCTTCGACGGACACGATGTTGACCCAGGGTTTGCGCAATCAATCACAATCGCTCTTCACCCTTACCGGCATTCTAACGGATCCGCAGTTTCGTATGGTACTGCACGCGTTGCAGCAGCGGACCGGGGCCGAACTTCTGGCTCAACCCGAGGTCACAACCCAAAGTGGCCGGCAGGCGCAGATGAAGGCCACCGAAGTGAAGACGATCGTCACCGGCTTTAGTTTCAGCCAGAACACAGGCGGGACCAGCGGGACGGCTGGCACGGGCACAACCGTTCAAGCTCCGACCGCTACGTTTGTGTATCCTCTCCCCGAGCAAATGGAGTTGGGGCCGACGTTGGACGTGATTCCTTGCGTGTTGTCGGATGGCTATACTATCAACCTTACCATGATCCCGACCTACCAACAATTTGCGGGCTACGACAATCCCAATGAAGTGGACACCTCGGGGTTGCAGACCTCAGGCGCATTTCCGGGCGGCCTGGTTCTTATTCCCACGGTCCTTCCTAAGTTTCGGGTGCGGCAGGTGGTTTCGGCAGTCAACGTGTGGGACGGCCAGACGGTGGTCCTGGGAGGGTTGCTGGCCGAGACGGTTCAGACGATTAAAGACCAGATCCCTATGCTCGGCGACTTGCCGCTGGTGGGCACGTTTTTCCGCAGCGAGTCCAAGAACACTACCAAGGATAACCTGCTCATTTTTGTCACTCCCGTGCTGATCGACCCCGCGGGCAACCGCTTGCATTCCGAAGACGAAATGCCGTTTGCGCAAGCTGGCATCCCAGTGCAACCCCCGGCAGCCTCAGCGGCGGAAAAGAACTGATGCAAGTGGTCCGTTGCCCTGTCCAATTTTGTCGCACGGTCTAAGCCGCCATAAATGTTCGTGAAAGCCTGAATGTATGTCTCTCTCACTGTTCGGCCGTAATACATTGGTCTGCGGGTTACTGGCGGTCGCGGCCCCCGCCTTGGTTCTGGGCCAGACCAACTATCTCCCCAACGGCGTTGAATACTCCATCGCCGGTTCATTGGCGGGAGATCAAACACGGCCCCAGCTAGGTCTCAGTGTCTCGGGCGGATACCTCGTCTGGCAGGATAACTTTACCGACGGAGACGGCTTGGGCATCAGCGCCCTGCGTTTGGATAGCAGCTTCTCCCGAGCCCTTTCGCCCTTTCGCGTGAATTCTATCGGAGCGGGTGGGCAGGAGAACCCGCAGGTGTCGATGCTGAACGGTGGTGGAGCGGTGTTCGTTTGGCAGGGCGGGAAGCAGGGCTTTCAGCGTATTTACGCCCGGTTCCTGTCTGGGGGCAATCTCTGGCAGGGCGCGGAAGTGCAAGTGAACACTTTCACCAACAATTCCCAGGTTAGTCCGGTGGTTACGACCCTGGCGAACAGCAACGTTGTGGTGGCGTGGGCCAGCTTCAATCAGGCTGCGTCTACCAGCCTGCAAGACGTTTACGCGCAAGTGCTTTCCCCGGCGGGTAAGAAAATCGGCGGCGAATTCCGGGTCAACCAGTTCAGCAGCTATAATCAGCGCGACCCGGTTATTACCGCGCTGAGCGACGGACGGTTCGTCGTAACTTGGGTTTCCGAACAACAGCGCACGCTCGACGCGCCGGGCGACAACGCGGCCGCCGTTGGTACAGCCAGCGTAGACATTTATGCCCGAATCTTTGCCGCCGACGGCACCGCTGCGGGCACCGAGTTCCTGGTCAACACCAGTTCCGGCCTTTGCTCCAGTCCGCGTGTAACGGCAGCATCCGGGGGAAAGTTCATGGTGGTATGGGCCGAGAAAAATCGGTCGGTGGACACCAACGGATGGGACATTTTGGGGGCCACTTTTTCCAACTCCGGGATAGGCAGTGCGGCCCGCTGCATTAACACCACGCGCTTCGGCGATCAGTACCAGCCGAGCATCAGTTGGGATGGCATGGATTACCTGGTGGTTTGGACGGCCCTTGGCCAGGACGGCTCGCGGGAAGGTGTCTTCGGACAGTTACTGCATGATGACGGATCGCCGGACAAGGGTGAGTTCCAGATCAACACTTCCTGGATCAACCAGCAAATGCAACCGGCCGCGGCATCCGACGGTCAGGGGCGGTTTCTGGTGGCTTGGACGAGCTTTGTAGGAGGGCCTTACGGTTTCGATTTGTTTGCGCAGCGGTATGTCAATGTCTCCCAACCTCTGCTCGCGATGAGCGCGCCTTTTGTTCATGTGCCTTTCGAGTTGAGCGGCGGCGTCTATCAACCTGAGGTGCAGATCTCCTGGCCGTTGCAGGCCGGGCTGTCGGTTGAGAATTACGATGTCTATGTGAACGGCGCCCTCGCGTCGACGTTAACCTCCAACATTTGGACAATGACCGCATCGGACGGATTAGCGGTTAATAGCGCGTATTCCTTCCAGGTTGATTATGTAACGACCAGCGGCCGGCGGTCGCCGCTGTCGCCCGCTACAGTGGGAACAACTTGGGACAAGCAGATCTACAAAGGCGTCCTTCCAGTCGAGTGGATGGCGCGATACTGGGGATATGGCACCTCTTGGCCAGGACCGGACGATCCGGTAGCGGCGGGTGGCCCAACGCTCTTGCAGGTTTTCCTGACCGGCGCCGATCCGACCAAACCGCTGACTTGGCTGCGGACCACTCTGAACAATACCGCGCAGGGCTACTTCTTGAGTTGGAATCCTCAGCCAGGTCTGACCTATCAGGTGCAGACCTCAACGGATCTGACGGCCTGGCAGAATCTTGGCTCCCCCCGGTTCGCGGTCGGCGCCACGGATTCACTTTATATTGGGCTCAGCGACGCCGGATATTACCGGGTGATGTGGCTGCACTAGAGGACCTTCTATGTTGCGATTATTCAAAAGAGTAGCGTGGTTGGGCGTTCTGGCGGCGGGCTTGCCGGCCGCGCAGGCGTTTTCGCTGCTTGGGCCGGGCAATGAGGCCTACCAGGTGCCGGACTTGGGTTACATGGTCCCGTTACGTTCCGATATCGGGGCCCCCAAGAACATTGGCGAGGAATACCGCCGGAATACACCCGTGCTTTACTACGCCTTTGACCAGAACTTCCTCGATTACTTCGGGACCGACGGCGTCCGGGCGGTGGATCAAGCCTTTGCGATCCTGAACAGCCTGACCAACGTTTCGAAGTACAGCGCGGACCTGTCGGAGGTTCCTCTCGAGGCCAAACGCTTCAATCAGACTGCCGGGGCCTTGAGCTTGCAGGATGTAAAGTCGGCGGTGCTTGGCATCATGGTGGAACAATTGGGCTTGGCCGACCCGATCCGCTATACCTGGGGCATCCACGACCGCCTCGTCGGGGCGACCTGCCCTGGGGAATACCTGGTCGTCAAGCGCAATTTTGCGATCGTGCCCTCGGCCTTGGATCAGCTCCAGTACTCGAGTTACGTCAACACCGAGCTCTATTCTTACTATATTCACGATTATTGCGCGAACCCCGTCCCGCCCGGGGACGCCCTGTCAGAGGCAATATTCATACCGGTTGACGTTGGCATAAATGCTCTCCGGTACACGCCGGTTGCCTCGTTTTCGCTGAATACTCTGGTGCCGGGCCAATTCCTCACCGGGCTGACCCGAGATGATGTGGCCGGACTGCGGTATTTGCTGCGGTCGGGCAATGTCAACTGGGAGGATAACCCGCTCAACAGCATCGTCTATGTCACGAACAACACTTCCACTGGGTTGCAATTGCTGGTGACCTCGAACCTCACCCTGTTGGCGGCGCAGTCTCTCACCAACGATGACGCTACCCTGCTGGGACTCTACCCCACGCTGGCCATTGTGCCGGGCAGCACGGTGCCGACCTTTACCAACGTGGTCACAACCAATCTGTCGGCCTATTATACCAATTCAGCTTGGGATCCCGTCGGCACGCCGCCGCACCTGGTGTACTCGACCAATTACACTACGAACGTAATGTTCGTTTACACCCGCTCCTTTGCCAACGTGGTGACCAACTCTTACTCGACCAAGGCTAATGTGACGGTCATTAGCACGAACCTTTACTTCCCTCCAAGTGGACCGGTCGGGTACTACCTCACCAATGTAACTACCACGACCATGGTGACGAACACGGTGTCGGGTGACTATTATATCATCCCGACCACGTCGTGCGGTGTGCAGATCCTGTCGAATGTGTTGACCACGGTAATTGGCATTACCAACACGCTGGCGGTGACCAACATTAACCCAACGACGAATACGATCAGCGGCAACTACCTCATCGGGCGCGACTACATCACTTGGTTCACCAACCACAACCTGGCGGCTTACCAGGTGCTCTGCGTCTCCAACGAGCCCAGCTTACGGCGTGGCGTCGAGAAGGTTACCTTCGTCAAAACGGCCTACGATTCGTTATTGGGGCGGCTCTACAACCCGCAGACCAACTACTTTTCGATGACCACGGTCACCAACAGCACCAATTGGGTCCAGACTTTCCAGCGCATCGCCACGGCGCCGGACTTCCTCTTCACGGCGCGGGATACACTGCCCGGCCCCAATGGCGGCCTCAACTGGGCCGACGTCGCCCGCAATATCACCTTCAACACCGCCAACGCTCTGCCCAATCTGGCCGGGCCCGGGACCATAGATCCCCCCACCACGATCACTTTCAACAAGTCTGGTCCTGTCTTCTATAACATCGCTACGAACGATCAGTGGTTCCTCTCCGAGGGGCGGATCGGCACCCGATTTCTGACCTTGTGGGCCTCTTACGATGACAGTACTAACGCCCCGATAGTGTTTCCCAACGGCACCAGCATCGCTTCGGTGGAAAGCCAGATGCTCATGCAAGTGACCAGCGTTTCGCTGCCACCCGCTAACACGCACACGGCTTACACTACCCAATTGACGGGCACCGGCGGCGCCGGACCACCGTACACCTGGTCGTTGGCGCCTGATTCATCTCCCCTGCCTTCCGGACTGGTGCTGACGCTCGATGGCCGGCTCTCCGGCAGCCCGGCGGCGCCCGGCATCTATTCCTTCTTCGTGCAGATGACTGGCTCGGATGGCGGTTTCACTGTCTGGCAGGTGGCAGTGACTGTGCTGCCGTAACGGAAACGTATGCCCCGATTGAAACAACCTAGATTAGCACTCATGAAACGACAGATTCTCATCGGGCTGGCCGGCTTGGCCATGGTGTCGGTGGCGCTGGGGGCGACTTCCTCGTCCTATGTCAACAATTTCGTCCTGATCTCCCCTCCCGCCACGCTGCCGGTGGTTGACGCGACGAATTTCATCAACAACTCCGCCTTCATTGACAATTCGCTCAACTCGATCCTTAACACAACCTTCTTTTCGGTCCAACCCTATGCCACGGCCAACACGGTCAACTACACCAACTACGGTGTTTTAGGCACCCTGGCAGGCTTCCAGTTCGACACTTTTAACACTCACACCGCACGGCACACCATGGCCGGCAATCTGGATAATGAAGTGGGCGCCATCATCAATTGCGGCGGCACCAACGACGGCCCTTATTTCACGACCAACAACCTCCGCTTCTTCTTCGGGGCACTTTCCGGAGGCGGGGCACTATGCGTGGCTTCGGCGACAAATATCATCAACCGGGGCACGATCGAGATGGGCCCGGACAGCCTGCTGAGCCTCCAGGGACAAAACGTCAGTCTGTCGGGAGGGTTGTTGAATATGGAAGGCTTCGAGAGCGGGAACGTGTTTGGCGTCGGGATGTTTGACGGCTATTGGGGATGGGGTCAGACTCCCAGGAACTATAATCCGATGGCCTACTTCGGTTCGACCTTTGCGAGCACCCCAACCCATTGGGTGACCAACCGTGACTACTCGGCCATGCAACAGTCCTTTTCCGTGTCGCAGGGCGCCTACCTGAACCCGGCATACGCTCTCGGGCCATCGAACTTCCTGTGGCAGATAGTCTACCTCCAGAATGCCGACCAGTCCCTGAGCAACAACGTCTATTTCCCCGGCGTTTCCATCGTGGAATGGGTGTGGCGCTCGACCAACATCATCACTGGCTTGACTCTGACCAATCATCTCTACCTCGAAGATGACATGATCACGATCACCAACCTGGCGCTGACCACCAACGGGATTGCCCCTCCCAGCACCGGGTACCGGGAAACGTTCATTCCTACTAACTATTTCTTCTTCCAATCAGGGTTCAGTTTCTTTGGCACTCCTGCCACCCCGGGTCTGCCGCCGGGCGTGATTGGCCCCAACACCAATTGGACCACCGAATACACCGCATATGAAGCCATTTTCGAGCCCACCACCGTCATCCCGGGCGAGCTAACCGGCCAGACCTTCACTAACATGCCTGGCCGGATTGAGGTCACAGCCGATAAACAACTCGACTTGCGCTCCAGCCGCATTGCCGCTTTGAATTACCTGCGGTTGACCGCTACCAATAACTTTATCCAGGATCGTAATACACGGATCCTGACGTATGTGGCCGACTACAACCTGGGAGTGACCAACGCCACCTTGACGGTCAGCAATCTGCTGGCGCCAACCGTCCCCAGACTTAACGGTTACGTGGACGTCTTCAGCACCCGTTGGACCAACATAGACGCGGCCTTTATTACCAACACCTATTTCGTCACAATGGTGGACAGCCACCTGGCCAGCACCTCCCCGAGTTTCTTGCAGAACCTGACTTTGCACGCCACCAATATCGTCATCAGCGACGTGCTCAACGTCCTTTCAAATATCACGATCGACGCCTATAACCTGACGATTGCCACCAATGGCCCTGGCTCGCAGACACCAGCGGGACAGCTCAATATCCCTTCGGGCTTGCAACTGGGTGCCAGCGCTCTCCCACGGCTGCGGACTTTGACCAATTACGGCGTAATCAGCGTTCAGAATTCGGCCACTTTTGGCAGTGCCACCCAACCCTATTGGGACTTCGTGAATCGTGGTAGCGTGCTTGTGGAGGGTTGTTCGATTTGGGCCACCAATTTCGATAACACCGGCCTGATAGACAGCGGCCCGGGCCCCATCAGGATCGCTGCTAACTCGGCGGCGCTCAGCAACGGCGTTTTCAACGCCCCTGTCAGCGATATTATTCTCAGCGCCGGCAGCCTGTTCATCACCAATCAGTTCCTGAACTCAGGCCACAGCCTGACCATCTGGGCGACTAATTCGCTGAGCGACGGCGGCCCGGCCAGCGGCAATATCTGGCTGGCCGGTGTCCTGGGATTCAACCTGCCTATCCAGCCTCCTGTCGGAAGCCTCCTTGGGACGACGATCACCGACACGGCCCCGGCTTGGGCCACTGTGTCCAGCCAGTGGGCAGGTCAGGACCGCGGAGCCGTGGCAGCGGGCTACAGCAACAACGTTGCCTTGGGGCGCTTGATCCTGGATGGTGGAACACCCGGCAGTTCCTTTGTTTTCAACGCTCCTGGCGGGAACAACGCGCTCTACGTGGATTACCTCGAGTTCAGGAATTACCTGACGAACTTCGACGGCAGCGGCAATCTCGCAAACCTCTACTTTGGGCCGGGCATGAAGATTTATTACGCCCAGCTCATCATCAACGGTGTTTCCTGGGCTGAGAAGCTCAATCACAAGAACGGCGACGGTTTGAACTGGGTCTCCTCTTATGCCGGCGCGTTCAGCTCGACCAACATGTATTATCCAAGCGAGGGCACTACCAACCGGCTCAATCTGGCGCTGGTCCAGAGCTGTACCCTCGATTCCAACGGGAATGGCATCGCCAACTGCCAGGACCTCGAGCCGGTGTTCGTGCCTTCGCAGGTGGGCCTGGCGGCCGCGATCACCAACGCGCCGCAACCGGCGGTGGTGCTTTCGTGGAACAGCATTCCCTATGCGGCCAATTCTGTGTTCTTCAAGCCGTCTCTGGCGGCGACCAATTGGCAATTACTGACCAACTTCGTGGTTGGCCCCGCGGGAGGCCGACAGCGAGTAGTGGATCCGGTTGCGGCCGGCGGCCGTTTATATCGCGTGCGCGTGGATGGGGTATCGCCGTAGCCTGCGGGTGGCTAGAGCGGCCGGACGCAATGGACTTGAGCCGCCGGGCGCGTAGGGGATGAGTTATTTTAGCTAGTTAACTGTTTTGAAGTCTTATGCGAAGCTTGCGAATGAATGTCTCTTTCCTGGGCCGCGTCGGTTTGGTGCCGCTCGGGATTTGTGCCTGGATCGGCTTGGCCGTGATGGCCAGGGGGGCGGCGGCGCCTCCGAACGATAACTTTGCCAGTGCCATCGTCATCTCCGGGTTCTGGGGCACCACCAATGTGGACACCACGGCCGCAACTGCCGAACCCGGCGAACCGGCCCATGCCAACAGGGCCGCAGCCCATTCCGCCTGGTATAAGTTGATCGCCATCCAGGATGGTTCCATGACGGTTCATACCTATGGCAGCGCCATTGATACCCGCCTGGCCGTCTATTCAGTTCCAGCCAACACCAACGCCGCCGTCAACGGTGTGCTGTTCCCTGTAGCCGCTAACGACGACATGGACCTGAGCCAGTTCTTTGGGCCCAGCGTGTCGGCCGGTCCCAGTCTCGTTACGTTCCCCGTCAAGCAGGGCGGTGCCTATTATGTGGCCGTGGACAGCAACGGCGGAGGGGGTCAGATTAAATTGACCTGGGGCTACAATTTTGGCGGGCTGTTCTGCTTCACCAAACCAAAGGCAAACTACCCGCGGGGGGTTCAGGCTACCAAGACCGAAGGCTCCATCCAATTCTCCGTCACTCGCTGCTTTGGCTCCGCGGGCCAAGTGCTGGTGGACGTGGTGACCACCAACTATCCTGGCCCCTTCACGCCGGCTACCAACGGTTTGGACTACGTCGCAGTGAGAAGGACCCTTACGTTCAAGAACTACGAGACTATCCAATCATTCCAGGTGCCGATCATGGAGGCTCCCGAACCGCCTCCCGATACCAACGGCCCCATGGCCAACGCGAACGTTTACTTCGATGTGCAGATCGTCGGCGTCCGGTTCGACCCCTCGGAGAATCTCAACCTGCTGGCACCGCCAATGATCATGACGGGTGCGGATAAAAGCACCGGCCGCGAGCTCGAGATGAATCTCCCAGCCGGGTCTGCCGACCAACTTCCACCAATTTCGGTCCCTCCCCCCACCAACTTCATCAACTTCTCCTTCAAGCATCATATCACCACCGAGCGGGGTGATCCGGCCTATCCCGGTTATGCGGCGGTTTGGATCGAGATGGACGGTTTCGGCGACGGCTCGGGCGGCTGCGGTTGGGGTATTAACAGTCTAAACGTCCTCGGTGACCAAATGAACAATTCCTTCGAGCTGTGGCCCGAGTCGGACTATGCCACGCCCCAGCCGACCAATACCGCCCCGCCCAGTCTGGGTCCTGTGGACTACTTTGCTGGCTGCATCAAGGGGCCTTCACCGTGGGGAGATGGGATTACCGTTGATCCCTCCGGCACCTCGGGCACCGTCACCTTCAGCCAAAGTCTTCCCCGTCGAGCGTTGATTCTGGTCCCGATCAACAATGACATGGTGCCTGAGTTCAACGAGGACCTCGAAATCGAACTGGGGCTCCCATTTACGAGTTCCTTACCCGGCGAGGCGAACCGGATGACGGTCACGATTAACTTTGATGGCGCCGATCAACCCGCCGGCGCTCTCGAAGGGGCTTATAACTCCCATAACCAGCCACCCGAGAACCCATACCCCGGCGCGAACGGGGCTATCTTCTCCCTGGCGGTCCAGCCAGCCGACCAGAGCGTTGTGATTGGCGGCGCTTTCACCGGATACAACGGCTTTCTCCGAAACCGCATCGCCCGGATCTACTACGACGGCACGATTGACGAGAGTTTCAACCCGGGCAACGGCGCTGATGGACTAGTGACCTCGGTGGCCTTGCAGCAGGACGGCAAGATCCTGATGGGCGGCGACTTCCGCTCGGTTAATGGGATCAATCGGTACCATGTTGCGCGCCTCAATATCGCGGGCGGCGTCGATGCCACCTTCAATCCAGGCCAGGGGGCTGATAATACAGTCTGGGCGCTGGCTCTCGGCACCAATGGCAGCGTTGTTATTGGCGGCCAGTTCGACAGTGTCAATAATTACCCGCGCAAGCGCGTTGCCCGCCTCGACAGCCTGGGCAACGTGGACCTCACCTTCGACACGTCCAGCCTCGGGCTGAATGGCACCGTCTGGGCCGTCGCGCCGCAGAGCGACGGCAAGGTGGTCATTGGAGGGGATTTTACCACCGCCGGTGGCCTCTCGCGCTCCCGCATTGCCCGACTTAACGCCGATGGCTCGTTGGACACGACCTTCGACCCTGGCCTTGGCGCCAACGACACAGTCTATACCCTGCTGGTTCAGGCCAGCGGCCAAATCCTCGTTGGCGGTGCCTTTACGCAGTTCCACACCGCGCAGCATCATGGCCTCACGAGGTTGCAGCCCAGCGGCACCCTCGACCCTTCCTTCAGTCCCGGATCGAGTGCCAACGATGTCGTTTATTCTGTCTATTACTCCCCCACCGACACCCGGATATACGTTGGGGGTTCGTTCACCGTATTTAACGGCACGCGGCGCGTTGGCCTGGCCCGGTTGTTCCTCGACGGCACCGTGGACACCGGCTTCCTGGACACGGCCTACAACCAGTTCGCCGGCTTGATCAACCCCCTGTTTAACCCCGACCTCTATCCGCACAATGTCGTTTACACCATCGGCCAGGAAAGTATCTACATTGTTAATGGTACTAACGCCCTCCATTTCGACGATGTCGTCATCGGTGGCAGCTTCGACCTTATCGGCGGTGGCGGGAGTACCCGCCGATCCCTGGACAACCGCGAAAACCTGGCCTTGCTCCGTGGGGGTTCGACCGTTGGCCCGGGCAACATCACCTTCGCCTATCCGAGCGGTAACGGCCTCAACAACGCCGATAAGAATGGCCAGTATCTGCTACCGACACTCATCCGCACCAACGGTACGCTGGGGACCATTGCCACCCGTTTCTCCCCCGACCCCCTGCCGGTCGGCCCCGGCGCCGCGATCTACGGTCAGGACTACACCTTTGATCCTTTGAACAATGGACTTCCCTCTTACAGCACCACTTGGGGTCCGCCCGGCGGTGGGAGCCGCATGATGAGCGATGGCATCTGGTGGCGCAATTACCCCGATCCGTTGTCGGTGCTTCCGAATGATATCGGGGTGCTCGCGTTTATTCCCTCCCAGGTGAATATCATCAATAACACGACCGCCTCAGGCAACCGGTCTTATAATCTCATCCTGTCGAACCCATCGCAGGCGGACAGCTTCTTCCTCGGCGGAGCCAACATTCCGCTCGGCCTCGCTCTTGGGCCGGAACCCGCCACCCCCTCCTTGATTATTGATAACCGGAACCCGCCGGGAACCTTCAGCTTTATTACTACCAACTATACGGCTAGTGAGGCGGGGGGCTGCGTCTCCATCATGGTCATCCGCACCAATGGCAGCAGTGATACGGTGACTTTGAAATACCTGACCCAGGACCTTCCGGGCACTCCGCCACCGGGAATCGGCTTCGCCCGCTCCAACGTCAACTATTACGCCACCAGCGGCACATTGACATTCTACCCCGGCATTACCAACCAGAGTTTCAACGTCTGCATGCGGGACGACGGCCACGTGGACCCCGACCTGGCGCTGCTCCTGGTGATCACCAACATTACCGCCCAGCACCCAATGAACGGCACTCCCCTGAGCGGCGTTACCAACGCCTGGCTGACTATCATTGACAGTGACTTCCCGCAGGGCCGCCTGAACTTCAGTGCTGCTTCGTTTGTAACCAACGAAACCGCAGGCAACGCGGTCATCAATGTCACTCGCACCGGTGGCAGCCAGGGGACAATGACCGTCCTCTGCTCCACCACTAACACCCCTACCAGTACGGCTGTTGCCAATGTCAATTACCTCCCGATCACTAACAGGCTGCTGACCTGGACCAACGGTGACAGCGCCCCCAAGTCCTTCATGGTCCCGGTGCTGCACGACTACGTCATTACCAACAACCTCACGGTTGGGCTCAAGTTCTCAACGCCGGTCCTGAACGGCGTGACCAATGGCTTGGCGTTGGGCCCGCTCAGCAACTCGGTCTTGACCATCCTCAACGTTGACGCCCTCGGCACGTTGTCCTTTAGCAGCCCAACCTATTCGCAAAACGAAAACGGCGGCTTCGCCATTATCCCGGTGGTGCGCGAGGGGGGCAGCATCGGCACGCTCAGTGCAAACTTCAATGCGAGCATCGGCCTCAACGCCTCTGCGGGTGTCGAATTCGTCGCCACCAACGGCACATTGACTTTCGGCCCCGGCGAAGTCAGCAAGGTCTTCACCGTTCCGCTCATTGATAACCAATACCTTGATTTGTCCAACCGCGCGGTCGTCTTGCAGTTGACCAATCCCGTGCCTTCCGGAGTTCTGGCCTCTCCTTCTACCGCCTTGCTCAACATCGTGAGCGATGGCGTCAACCAGCCGCCCGGCGGTGGCGACCCCACTTTCCGCACCGCCTTCAACGCGGCCGTCAATGCCGTCGGCTTGCAGCCTAACGGCGCGATTGTCGCCGGCGGGGCCTTCACCGTGGCAAATTCGGTCACCCGCAATCGCCTGGCGCGCCTCAACTCTGATGGTTCGCTCGATTATGGTTTTGCCTCCACGCCGGGCCAGGCCAATGACACCATTCGTGCCCTGGCCCTTCAAACTGATGGCCGTATCCTCATCGGCGGCGATTTCACTACCTACGACGGCTCCAGCCGCAATCGCTTTGCGCGCGTGAACCTGGATGGCACGCTCGACTGGCAATTCGATCCCGGTTCCGGTCTGGACCACAGCGCGTACGCGGTAGTTGAGACGTTTACTGACACGAATCAAACAGTGCGGAAGGTCCTGGTCGGCGGCAGTTTCACGCTCGCCAACGGCGCGCCTCGTCATTACCTGGCCCAGTTCAACGACAACGGATCGGTGGATCTGGGCTTCGATGCCTCAAACGGCGCTGGCGGCCTTGACGGTTCCGTTTGGGCCATCGCCGTCCAAGGCGACCACAAGGTCATCATCGGCGGGGATTTCCTCTCGATCAACGGCGTGGCCCGCAATCATATAGCCCGTCTCAACGCCGACGGCTCGCTGGATTACAGTTTCAACAATCCCGGCACCGGCGCCAGCGATTCCGTCCGCGCCCTCACGATTCAGCTCGACGGGCGAATCCTCGTCGGTGGTCTTTTCACCAACTTTAATGGCACGGTTCAGAACCGTATTGTTCGCCTCAACGCCGACGGCTCAATCGACCCGACATTCAATGGGGGCGTCGGGGGCGATGGCGCGGTCTATACGATCATCTTGCAGCCGGACAACCGAATACTGCTGGGCGGCGAGTTCACCCGTTGGGACGGTGTGACCCGCAACCGCTTGACGCGCCTCAACCCGGATGGCTCGATCGATCCCACGATTAACTTTGGCGCCGGCTGCGATAGCTTCGTCGCCTCGCTCGTGCTGCAGACCAATGATGCCGTCCTCCTGGGTGGCGGATTCACCACCTATGACAACTCGCCCGCGCCTTACCTGACGCGCATCTTCAGCCGCTCCGTCGCTGGTTCGGGCACATTCGAGTTCTCTTCCGCAACCTTCGGTGCTTACGAAACTTCCAGCAACGCCGTGGTCACCGTCCGCCGGCGCAATGGCACCAGCGCCCCGTCCACCGGGACGAACGTCTATGTCACCGTTGCCACCGGTGACGGCTACCCGCCTAACGGGGCCACCAACGGCATCAACTACCTGGGCGTCATCTCCACCAGCACTTTCCCGCCCGGTGAAACGGTCGCCACGTTGCTCATCCCCGTGTTGCGCGATTACCAGGTCACGCCCGACCTGACGGTGAATCTGCAATTGACCGACATCGAGCCCTTGGGCTTGGCCGGACTTGGCAATCAGCCCATCGCCACGCTCTTTATAACCAACATGGACAGCGCCGTGAGTTTCTCTTCGCCAGCCTATGCGATCGCCAAGAACGACCAGGCAGGCCGGGCCACCATACCGATCTATCGCCTCGGTAGTACCATCGACGGTTCCCAGGTGGATTTCTTGACGACGGGCGGCACCGCCCAGCCCTTTGGCCGCTACGTGCCTGTGACGACGAATGTCTTCTTCGCCCCGGGCCAGACCGTCCAGAACGTCTTCATTCCTATAATTAATGACAACCAGGTGCTGGGCGACCAGACCGTCACGATGGCGCTGGCCAACGCGACAAACACAATCCTCTCGACGCCGGCAACGGCGACCCTGACGATTATCGAGACCAGCACGGCCACTGGCACCCTGGCATTCAGCGCCCCCAGTTATGTGGTCAACGAGAATGGCACGAATGCTTACCTTACCGTCCTCCGCGCCAACGGCGTCACCGGAACGGTGACCGTGGATTACTTCACGCGGGACGGGACCGCGCTGGCCGGTATAAAATATGCCGCCACCAACGGTACCTTGGTCTTCGCGGCTGGCGAGACCACCAAGACCATCGTGGTAC
>Ga0118677_10009601_pt1 | contig 15069 bp, 11 predicted proteins | sample AliMusrvi5mmetaG_FD_86154 | JGI IMG/M metagenome (GOLD analysis project Ga0118677, IMG submission 86154)
CCACCGCCACCTCCCCCACCTCCGCCGCCAATGAACTTCAGAGGCCTTACTATGTCAGGTGGCGATCCGTTTGCCATGGATCCCGACAATGCAGACATTGTTTCTTACGATCGGAAAGATATAGGCAAAGGACTGGAGAAAATTACCATCGTCAGGAAGAAACATACCTTTGTTCCGGATGGAAAAGATGTAGAGATCAAGGTGGATGTTTCTGATGACAAGAAAAAATAGCAAGAAAATACAATTGATTCTGTAAGCAAAAGAAAGATGTCTGTGAGGGCATCTTTTTTTTTGCAATACAAGTTTCAGCGCATTGATGCAATTTAAATGTGAAAAGAGTATAAAAAGTAGCTGGAGCATTTGACTTGTAATCAAAACCAAACGCCGAAATCAGCAGCGAATCTCTTTCATTGATAAATATTTGGTGCCAATATCTCCGTTTTATGTGTTAAAAAGAGGGATCCATTTTAATGTTTTTTAAGAGAATTTTGAGCTGATTTTGGTACAATTGCACAATCTTTGCAAAAACAGAATCACCAATGAAGAATGTGACGCTTTTCTTATTTATGTTGTGTTCCCTGGGTTTGTCAGCCCAACAAGATACGTTGCTTTCCCTCCTCGAGAGCGAAACACTTTTCCAGAAAAACAACCTGGATTTACTTGCATCAAAATACAACATCGATGCGGCTAAGGCTACTGTTATTCAGGCACGAATCTGGGAAAATCCGAATGTTTCAGTTGGACTGAATGCCTATAATCCTGAGCAGAAGAAATATTTCGATATCGGGAAAGAGGGGGAGAAGAGTGCCGGTTTTGATCAGTTGATCCATTTGGGCGGAAAGAAACGGAACGAGGTGGCCATGGCAAGAACCAATGCCGAAGTTGCAGAACTTGAATTCGCCGATCTGCTGCGGAATCTCAAGTTGGAGCTGAGACAAACTTACTTTGGTCTTTATTACCAGAATTTATCATACAATTCGATTCAGAAACAGCTTGCCAATCTCGATACGCTGGTAGTTTCGTACCAAACACAGGTACAAAAAGGGAATGTTCCCATGAAAGATCTGGTGCGGTTGCAATCGCTCGAATTAACCTTAAAAAACCAGAAATCACAGTTGTTTGAGAATATTGTCGATTTTCATGCCAAGCTAACACTGCTAACTGGTATTTCCTTAACCATTGTCCCGGTACCTTCCGGGAAAGAGATTGCCTTGTACGAGGGTGATAAAAAACTGGAATTGGATACCTTGAAGAGTCTGGCGATGGCTAATCGTACCGATCTGAAAATTGCCCAAAAACAGGTCGATGTCTCAAGCCTGAATGTAAAATGGCAAAAAGCCCTTGCAATCCCCGATATTACGGTTGGTGCCGGTTGGGATCAGCGGGGTGGAACTTTTCAAAACGAAGTTTCCCTGAACCTCGGCATCCCCTTGCCACTTTGGAACAGGAATCAGGGAAACATTAAAATTGCCAGGGCGCAATTGAGTGAGACGACTGTTCAAAAAAACCTTCAACAGAACAAAATAGCATCCGAAGTCGTACAATCCTATAAAAAATGGCAGGAGGCAGCAGAAAATTACCACTATCTGACCAAAAGTTCCCTTCAGAACCTGGAAGACGTGCAAAATGGGATATTAAAAAATTTTAAAAACGGAAATCTTTCCCTGATCGAATTCACCGACTTTATGGAGAGTTACCACTCTACCCTGTTGCAATATTATCAGTTTGCCCAGAATCTGGTCAATGCCTGCGAACAGCTTAACTTTACAACCAACTCGAAAATATTTTAATTAACGGTTTCAATGAATGACTCTATTATGAGAGACTTAGTCAAGATTTTAATCATTATTCCAAGTGTCTTTTTATTTGGCTGCAAACTTCATAAAAACAATGAGAATGCCGATTCAAAAGCATTTATGTTAAGTGATACAACTTTTCGGACCACAACTTTCGCCAAAGTAGCAGAAGAACCGCTCAAGAATGAGTTGGAGTTCTTTGGTAAAATCACGGCCGATAACAATAAACTCATTGAAATTTATCCGGTTGTCGGCGGAAGTGTGACCAAAGTTTACGTCGAACTGGGTGATTATGTGAAAAAGGGACAGTTGCTGGCCACCATACGAAGCACGGAGGTGGCCGGATTTGAAAAGGAGCTGAACGATGCCATGAGTGACGTGGTGGTTTCCCGGAACAACCTGAAGGTGGCCCAGGAGATGTTTGAGGGTAAACTGAACACTGAAAGGGAAGTATTGTCGGCCAAAAGCGAACTGGAAAAGTCTGAATCCCAGCTGAACAGGATCCAGGAGACCTACAAGATCTATAGCCTGAAACCCAATGCCGTTTATGAAGTTCGGTCGCCGATCAGCGGTTTCATCCTCCAAAAAGTGATCAATGAGGACATGCTTTTGAGGAACGATCATACCAACAACATTTTCGACGTTGCCCAAATCGATGAAGTATGGGCCATCGCCAATGTCAGCGAAGCGGATATCCGGCAAATTGACCTCGGGTTTGACGCAGAAGTCACAACTTTCAGTTACCAGGACAAGGTTTTTCACGGTAAAATCGATAAAATCTTCAATACCATTGACCCGGAGACGAAATCCATGCAGGTACGGATCAAACTTGAAAATCCGGATTTTCTGCTTAAACCTGAAATGAAAGCGACCGTAAAAATCAGCAATACCTTGAATGAGAAGATGATGTCGGTCCCTTCCTCAGCCGTTATTTTCGATAAAAGCCGGAATTTTGTGATGATCTACAAGGATAGGTCCAACATCGAAACCCGCAAGGTGGAGGTATACCGCCAGGTAGGAGACAGGACTTACATCAGTTCCGGACTCAAGGAGGGCGAGACGGTGATCACCCACAACCAGCTTCTTATTTATGATGAACTCAACGATTAGGCTATTCCATCTGACCATTGAAAAATAAAATATAAACAGATGAACAAGTTTATCAGAAATATTATTGCCTTCTCGCTGAAAAACAGGATGTTCACCTTTTTGTGGGTGGGAGTTCTGGTAGCTGCAGGAGTGATTGCCTTCAAACAGATGCCCATCGAGGCTTTTCCGGATGTCACCAATACACAAATCATCGTCATTTCACAATGGAACGGCAGAAGTGCTGAAGAGGTGGAACGGTTCGTTACGACTCCCATTGAGATTGCCATGAACTCGGTGCAACGCAAGACCAGTGTGCGCAGCACTACCATGTTTGGACTTTCGGTGATCAAGATCATCTTCGAGGACGATGTGGAGGATTTCTTCGCCCGGCAGCAGGTCAACAACCAGCTTCGCAACATTCAGTTGCCGGATGGTGTTGAACCAGACGTTCAGCCTCCCTATGGACCAACTGGCGAAATCTTCCGTTATATCCTGAAAAGTGACAAGAGGGATACCCGCGATCTGCTGACCATACAAAACTGGGTCATTGACAGGCAGATACGATCCGTTCCTGGGGTTGCCGACCTGAATGCCTTTGGTGGACAGGAAAAGGTATATGAAATCAGTGTGGACCCTAACCGCCTCGCAAGCTATGACATTACTCCGATGGAGGTGTACGATGCCGTCAGCAAAAGCAACCTCGACGTAGGGGGCGATGTCATCGAGAAGAATGGTCAGGCCTATGTGGTCCGCGGACTTGGCCTGCTTCAATCCATCAAGGACATCGAAAACATCATCGTGAAATATGCCAATGGAAATCCCATCCTGGTCAAGCACATTGCAAAAGTGGCTGAGAGTTCTCTTCCGAGGGTTGGACAGAGTGGCCTGGATGGCAATGACGATGTAGTGGAAGGAATTATTGTCATGCGAAAAGGGGAGAATCCTCACGAGGTACTTGCCCGGATCAAGGACAAAATCAAAGAGTTAAACACCCGGATACTGCCTTCGGATGTCAAAATGGAGACATTTTACGACAGGGACGTCCTGATGGATTATACGACCCATACGGTGATGCACAATGTTTTGGAGGGTATCATCCTGGTGACGGTGATCGTTTTCCTCTTCATGGCAAGTTGGCGAACTACGGTGGTAGTATCCGTGATTGTCCCGCTTGCCCTTCTGTTTGCCTTCCTCTGCCTTCGATTGAAGGGCATGACGGCTAATCTGCTCTCATTGGGCGCAGTGGATTTTGGTATCATCATCGATGGTGCAGTGGTAATGGTGGAGGGACTGTTTGTCACCCTCGATCATTTGCGCAAAAAGGTAGGAGACGAAAAGTTCAACAAACTGGCCAAAGGGAGCATCATTAAGAAAAACGGAACGGAATTGGGCAAGGCCATCTTCTTTTCCAAACTGATCATCATCACGGCACTTCTTCCGATCTTTTCGTTCGAGAAAGTGGAAGGGAAAATGTTTTCACCCTTGGCCTATACACTTGGATTTGCGCTGCTTGGGGCATTGATTTTTACTTTGACTCTGGTCCCTGTCTTGTCGCATGTCCTTCTGAATAAAAATGTACGGGAAAAGGATAATTTCTTTGTCAATTTTTGGAACCGAATCACGGAGCGGGCTTTCCTATGGACCTTCAGTCACAAGCGAATAAGTCTTACGGTGGCCTTGGTCGTTATGTTGCTGACTTTTATGTCAACCAAATTCCTTGGAAGTGAATTTATGCCGCAGCTCAATGAAGGTGCGCTGTGGGTGGAGGCAAAATACCCGATGAGCCAGAGTCTGGCTGAGACTGTAAAACGAGTAGCCGAATTGCGGAAAGTCCTGAACGGATTTGAGGAGGTGAACGGAGTCCTCTCTCAGACAGGTCGCAGCAATGACGGTACCGATCCAAGCGGGTTTTATTATGTCCAGATGCAGGTCAACCTGAAACCCCGCGAAGAGTGGAAGAGCAAGATTACCTATGACCAACTGGTCGATCAGATGGACAAGAAACTTCAGAATTACCAGGGCATCATCTTCAATTATTCACAGCCTATTATAGACAATGTCGCCGAAGCGGTGGCCGGATTCAATGCAGATAACGGCGTTAAAATTTATGGGGATGATTTGGACAAGCTCGATGCCATTGCCAACCAGGTGGTCGAAAAGATGAAACATGTAGATGGGATCCACGATTTGGGGGTCATGAGGAACCTCGGACAACCGGAAATCAGCGTCATTCTCGACAAAGAAAAAATGGCTGCCTTTGGCGTCTCTCCTGCAGATGCACAGACCGTTCTGGAGATGGCCTTCGGCGGAAAAACCGCCACCGAAAAATACGAAGGGGAGCGCAAGTTTGACATCCGGATCCGTTATGAAAAACAGTACAGGAAGGATGAAAATGACATCGCCAACCTGAAGGTCCCTGCACTCGACGGGACAAAAGTGCCTCTGAAGCAAGTATGTACCATTAGCAAGATTACCGGTCCTGCATTTATATACAGGGACAACACCAAACGATTCGTGGGTGTGAAGTTTTCCGTGCGCGACCGCGATTTGGGCAGCACTGTCATGGAGGCCCAGGCGGCCGTAAACCAGATCAAACTTCCTGAAGGCTACAGCATTGGATGGGCCGGCGAATTTGAAAACCAGGTCCGGGCGACCGACCGGCTGATTAAGGTGGTCCCTTTGAGTTTGATTGCCATCTTCCTCTTGCTGTTCATCATGTTTGGAAATATCAAGGATGCATCCCTCGTCATTGCCAATGTGCCTTTTGCCCTGATTGGCGGTATTCTGGCGCTACACCTCACGGGTATCAATTTCGGAATTTCAGCAGGCGTCGGATTCATTGCCCTTTTCGGAATATGTATCCAGAATGGTGTCATCCTGATATCGGAGTTCCACAAGAATATCCGATCGGGATTGATACTTAACACCTCCATTCTGCAGGCAGTCAAGGTACGTACCCGACCGGTGGTAATGACGGCACTGATGGCCTCCATCGGATTGATGCCGGCTGCCTTGTCGACCGGCATCGGATCCGAAAGCCAAAAACCTCTGGCCGTCGTCATCATCGGTGGATTGATTACTGCCACGATACTGACACTACTGATCTTCCCGATAATCTTCTGGATTTTTAACCGGATCAAACACGAGGTGATTGAATAGGAATTTTTTAGCTTCAATTGGGCTGATCTTGCTGAAGTCCAGCGTCTGATCGGCACTGACTCCAGCCTCTTGACGAATATTTCTGTACCTTGGATTTGCAACTATCGGGTCATTGACATCTTTCCAGTGATTCTGGAGGTTTTTAATAAAATGTTGATTTTATGAAAAGAACAATCTGGATTGCCTGTATTTTCATCGCTTCGCAATCTTTCGGAAAGACTCCGAACGATACCGGAAGCCGCATCAGCCGTGAGGATGCGCAAAAAGTGCTGGATCACCACAACAAGGTGCGGAAGGAGGTTGGATCACCGGAGCTGACCTGGAGCAAAGAGCTGTCATCCTATGCCCAGGAGTGGGCAGATCACCTGGCCAATGAAAACGGATGCAAGATGGAACACCACAAAAAACCCGAACTGAAAGGCGAACCACTTGGTGAAAATTTGTTCTGGGGTAGTTCTGCTGAGGCCTATCATCCCCTGGATGCCTCTGTTTCGTGGTATGGAGAGAAGAAACTATACAGGTATGGTAAATTCGGAATCGGTAACTGGCACGAATTCGGTCACTATACCCAGATGATCTGGAAGAACACCAAACAGGTTGGAATGGGAGTTGCGGTATGTAAAAACGGTGCCTTGATGGTTGTGGCCAGCTATTATCCTGCCGGGAATTACATGGGACAGTTTCCCTATTGAGGCGAAAATCAAATTTTATTTTCATCGCTATTTATTCCAAATAATTGAAACAATGAGGAATCTCATTACGTGGAGGAAGATATTTGTGCAATTTTGGCAAATTTAATTTTGGCACGATATGAACAATCTGATCAAGGATAAGGAATTGTGTTCCCGCTTCAAGGCGATGTGGTGTCTGATCGGCAATTCACCCTTGCTGGTCATTCGTTTCAAATACCGTGGAGAAAAGCGGACGATCTATGCCAAAGTTGAGCAGTACAACATTACCGGCAGCATCAAAGACCGGATGGCGCTCTACACCTTGCAGAAAGCCTATGAAACCGGGCTAATCCACCCGGGAGATACAATTGTGGAGGCAACGAGTGGCAACACGGGAATCTCTTTTTCTGCCATTGGAAGGACGCTTGGCCATCCCGTAAAAATCATCATGCCCGACTGGCTTAGCAAGGAGCGAACTGATATCATCCGCAGCCTCGGAGCCGAAATTCATCCGGTTTCTAGGGAGGAGGGCGGATTTCTGGGAAGCATCCGCATCTCGGAAGAGATCGCAGCAACAAATCCCCATATTTTCCTTCCCAAGCAATTTGCCAACCCTTTCAATGCAGAGGCGCACGAAAAGTCTACGGGAACAGAACTCTGGTGGCAAATGCAACACAATGGCATCCGGCCGGATGCTTTCGTTGCGGGGGTTGGAACCGGCGGAACCGTGATGGGCGTAGGCCGTTACCTGAAATCACAGAATCCGGATATCAAAATCCATCCGCTGGAGCCGGCCAATTCTCCGACCCTGTCGACGGGTTACAAGGTGAGCCAACACCGTATCCAGGGTATTTCAGATGAGTTTATTCCTCCATTACTTGACTTGAAACACCTGGATGAGATTGTTGCGGTCGATGACGGGGATTCCATCATCATGGCCCAGAAACTCGCGGCTGAAATAGGTTTGGCGGTTGGAATATCATCCGGTGCCAACTTCCTGGGAGCCCTTAAGATTCAAAACAAGATGGGAAATGATGCCGTGGTGGCCACGGTTTTTTCAGACAGCAACAAGAAATACCTCAGCACCGATCTGCTCCGGACAGAGCCGGTCAAGGAGGGTTTCCTCTCTTCAGACGTTGAATTGATCGACTACATGGTCTTCAACAGGGTGTGCAAGGTCTGTTTTGGGGAATAGAAAGAGAGGAAGTTGACAGTTGACAGTTGAAAATTGACAATGACGCATAATTCTGAATTAGTGGTATTGCAAGATGATTTAATGACAGTTGAATAGTGAAAAGGGGATCAGAATTTCTCGAAAACCCCCAGACCGAAAAGTGCAAAATCATATTTCACCGGATCTTCGCGATCCATCATTCTTAGGCTGATATCCAGTTCTTCAACTGCCCTTGCATCATTCTGCGATCTTGTAAGCAGTCCCAGTTTCCGCGCCACATTGCCGGAATGCACATCCAGCGGACAGGAGAGTTGACTCGGCAAAATGGATTTCCAGATTCCAAAATCGACGCCGCATCCATCATTCCGGACCATCCACCGCAAGAACATGTTGATCCGCTTTGCTGCCGATCCTTTGGCAGGATCAGAAACATGCTTGTGTGTCCTCTGCGGCGCTGACAAGGAGAAAAATTCCGTTTTAAAATGGGCTATGGCCGGCTGGGTGGATGTTTCTGTCACTGCTGCCGCGAAAACAGTCTCGAGTCCTCCCTTAGTCAGGTAGATGTTTCTCAGTGCCTTGATGAAATAAAAAAGATCGGTCTGGTTGAAAGTACGGTGTACAAAGCCTTCGAGCCGTTCCAACTGCCTGTCATCGTGATGCATGATAAAATCATAGGGTGAGTTTCCCATCATGGCCATAATCCGATTGGCATTCTGAACAATCATCTTCCGGTTGCCCCACGCGATCGTTGCCGCCAGGAATCCTGCCAGTTCAATGTCCTCCTTCCGCTCAAAAAGGTGGGGAATGGAGACGGGATCGCTCTCAATAAACTGTGGACGGTTGTACAACGCAACCTTTTCCTCCAGGAAATCCTTAAGATCTGATAAAATTTGATTCAAGTAATTAAAATTTGAGCTGCAAAGTTAACGAACAAATCCCTGTTTAGGTGATTTCCGTCCAGCATCTATGCGCCAGCAGCTAATAGCTAACAGCCCTTCCTTTTCATTATTGCAACATATTTCGTATTTTACGGATGAAAAGCCAATAGCTAATCGCTAACAGCTATTAGCCAACAGCTCTAACCTTCATAGATTCAATGAAAGACTCCCCGCCACCCCAAACGCTTCAAATCACCGTCACCGGACTCGTCCAGGGTGTCGGGTTTCGGCCGTTTGTCTACCGGATGGCGAACTTGCATCAACTGACTGGCTGGGTGCAGAATACCAACGAAAATGTGCGGATTGAGGTGAGCGGAACGACTCAGAACTTGTCAGCCTTCCTCTCCGCATTGCGGGAAAATGCCCCGCTGGCTTCTGTGGTTGAAGAGATCACGGTTCAGGAGACCGAAATGGTGCCTTACCAGGAATTCTCCATCCGCAGCAGTTTCGACGGATCGGAGGAGGTGACCGAAATCAGTCCGGATATTGCTGTCTGTGAGGCTTGTCTGCTGGATATGAAGCAATCCGGGAGCCGCCGTGACTACTCCTTTGTCAACTGCACCCATTGTGGACCCCGTTTCACAATTGTCGAAGACCTTCCCTACGACAGGGCCAAAACCACGATGAAAATTTTTGAGATGTGCCCCGATTGCAGGAGTGAGTACGAGACCATCTCCGATCGCAGGTTTCACGCCCAGCCAACCGCTTGCAACAAATGTGGACCGCATTACCAACTGTTCCGAGGACAGGAAATGATCAGTGGAAATATTGGTGAAATAATAGAAATTGTGTCCAATTGCATCGGAGATGGCGGACTTGTCCTGATGAAAGGACTCGGCGGAATGCACCTGGCCTGCGATGCTTTCAACGAATCGGCCATTCAAAGACTCCGCGGTCTGAAAAACAGGGAGGGGAAACCCTTTGCCCTGCTTTTCAGGGATCTGGAAAGCTTAAGAGAATATGCCGATGTGGGAGTGATCGAGGAGCAATCCCTGCTTTCATGGCAGCGGCCCATCGTTTTGCTTGAAATGAAAGGCAACCCGGAAGGGAAGGAGCTTCCGGCAGGTCTTAACGCCGGATTGAACTTGTTGGGGGTGATGCTTCCCTACCTTCCATTCCATTACCAGCTCTTTGCCAGGCTCCGCACCGAAGCCATCGTGCTGACCAGTGGAAACTTCAGCAGCGAGCCGATCCTTACTGAAAATGCAGAAGCACTAACTCAGTTTTCAGATCGGGTCGATTTGGTTCTTTTGCACAACCGGGCTATTTTCAACCGCACCGACGACTCCGTAGTCCGGATCATGGATAACAAAGAAAGAATTCTCCGCCGTTCGCGCGGATATGCCCCCGCACCCGTCCGCACGACTTTGAATGCCGAAGGAATCGTGGCTTTCGGGGCGGAACTGACCAACTGCTTCTGCGTAGGCAAAGGCCGGAAGGCGTTTCTCAGTCAGCACATTGGCGACCTGCAGGGCTTTGAGACACTGCAGTTTTATGAACTAACCCTTGCGAAATATATTCGGTTGTTCCGTATCAAACCGGCTTTGCTTGCAGTCGATCTGCATCCTGACTACCTCTCCACCAAAACCGGAATGGAATTTGGGGAGCAACCGGTGGTTCAGGTTCAGCACCACCATGCCCACATCGCCTCCTGCATGGCCGAGCACCAACTGGACGAAACGGTGATTGGCGTGGCACTGGATGGGACGGGTTATGGCGACGATGGCCATACCTGGGGATCGGAATTTTTCGTTTGCGATCTGAACGAATACAAGCGGATCACCCATTTCGAATACCTGCGGATGCCCGGCGGGGACAGTGCCTCCGAGGAACCCTGGAGGATGGCAGTTTCCTGGTTGTACAAAGTTTACGGGCAGAAATTTGTCGATCTGAAACTTCCTTTTTTGTCACAGTTGGATCCCGAAAAAATCAGGATGATCGTTCGCATGATGGAGCAAAAAATCAACTGTCCGCTTACCTCCGGAGCCGGCCGGTTGTTCGATGCAGTTGCGTCACTGTTAAATCTTGTCCAGACCGGTTCATTTCAGGCCGAAGGTCCCATGCGGCTGGAATCGATGGTTATGGAAGCCTGCAATGCCAATTATTCCTTCATGTTGGGCGAGACGATCTGCTTCGATGATACCCTGCTGGAGATTGTTGCAGATATCGTTGCCGGCTTAGATTCCTCCATCATATCTACAAAGTTTCATAATACAATAATTTTAGCCATCTTTGAGAGTGTGAACGCCATCCGTTCAAAGGAAGGGATTCACAAAGTGGTGCTTTCGGGCGGTGTTTTTCAAAACAAATACCTGCTGGAGGAAACCACTAAATTGCTGAAGGAAAACGATTTTGAAGTTTTTTCGCATGCAGCCATACCCACCAACGATGGCGGCATCGCGCTCGGACAATTAGCCATTGCATCTAAAAGGAGGGAATTAAAATGTGTTTAGCCATACCTGCCAAAGTTATTAGCGTTGAGGGAGTAAGCGCTGTGGTATCCATCGAAGATGTGGAGTATACTGCCAGTCTGCTGTTGCTTCCGGATGTAGAGCCCGGCGATTTTATCATGCTTCATGCCGGATTTGCCATTGAAAAGGTCGATCCCGAAGAGGCTGCCCTGACCATGCAGCTGTTGTTAGATATGGAAAAACACCGACCTGAATTCAACTGACATGAGATTTGTCGATGAATACCGCAACAAGGAGCTGATCATGGCAGTCGCCGAGAAGCTGAAGACAGTTTCGAAGAGGGAAATTGTGCTGATGGAGGTCTGCGGCGGTCACACCATGGCCATCCAGCGGTTTGGCCTCCATGCACTCTTGCCCCCGACTGTCAAATTGATCTCCGGTCCCGGTTGTCCGGTATGCGTTTCCAGCCAGCATTTTATCGACAAGGCCATGGCACTTAGCCGGTTGGAGGATGTCATCATCACCACCTACGGCGATCTGATCAGAGTGCCTGGCTCTACCACTTCGCTCGAAAAGGAGCGGGCCAATGGCAGCGACATCCGCATCATCTATTCAGTCCTTGAAGCACTCGAAATCGCGAAGAACAATCCCGGCAAGCGGATCGTTTTCCTGGGAATCGGCTTCGAAACGACGGCTCCCGCCACAGCAGCCGCCATTGTACAGGCAAAGAAAGCGCACCTCACCAATTTTTTCGTCCTGAGTGCACACAAGGTGATGCCTCCGGTCATGAAAGCGCTGGTGGAAGAGGGAGTGACCCTTCATGGATTTCTGGCCCCCGGTCATGTAAGCGCCATTACCGGCACTTCGATTTACAACGATCTTGCCTCTGTCTATGGTTTGGGTGTTGTGGTTGCAGGATTTGAACCGGCCGACATGATGCAGGCTGTGTTGATGCTGGTGGAACAAATCGAAGCAGGAACTCCAATGGTTGAGGTCCAATACCAGCGGGTGGTGCAGCTGGAAGGAAACAAGATGGCGCAGCAGGTGCTTCAGGAGGTGTTTGAACTGAGGGACGACCAATGGCGCGGATTGGGAAATATTCCGCTAAGCGGATTAAAAATCAAAAATGCGTATGCCTCATTTGATGCGGAGTGGGAGTTTGAAGTGATGGTTCCCGAATCTTCGGAGCCGAAGGGTTGTATTTGCGGACTGATCCTCAGAGGCCTGAAGACTCCGTTGGATTGCCCCCTCTTCGGGAAGAAATGTACGCCGGTCGATCCGGTCGGAGCCTGCATGGTTTCGGGCGAAGGCACCTGTGCCACCTATTACAAATACCGTGTGTAAAAACTACAACTGGGATGAAAGAGACGAAAATCATGCTGGGTCACGGAAGCGGAGGCAAGATGATGCACGACCTGATCGAAGGATTGTTCCTGAAGCATTTCAGTAATCCGATCCTGAGGGAACAGACCGATGCCGCCATCCTTTCCACGGAAAGTGCCGAAATTGCCTTTACAACAGATTCCTTCGTGATCGATCCGATCTTTTTCCCCGGCGGAAATATCGGGAAACTGGCCGTCTGCGGCACTGTCAACGACCTGGCTGTCTCGGGCGCGGTACCGCTCTATCTCAGTGTCTCCATGATTATCGAGGAGGGCTTCCCATTGGAGGATCTCGAAAAAATAGTGATTTCCCTCGCAGAGGAGGCCAAAAAAGCCGAAGTCCTGATCGTAACCGGCGACACAAAAGTGGTCAACAAGGGCAAATGCGACAAGTTGTTTATCAATACGGCCGGTATCGGAAGGATCAGCAAAGTAGACAACCAGATTGCGAAAGCAAGGAATATCCTGCCGGGAGACCTGGTGCTGATCAATGGTACCATCGGCGATCATGGCATGGCCATCATGAATGTACGGGAATCCTTTCATTTCAGGAGTACAGTCGAATCGGACTGTGCCTCACTGAACGGATTGATCAGGGAGGTGGTGGAGCAATACCCTGTCAAGTTCATGCGCGATCCTACCCGGGGTGGAGTCGCTACGGTGCTGAACGAACTGGCAACCAAGACTGGGTTTGGCATTGAGCTGGATGAGACGACTTTGCCTGTTTTGAAAGGTGTCAAGGCTATGTGTGAGTTGCTCGGATTCGATCCGCTGCAGGTGGCCAACGAAGGGAAAGTTTTGTTGGTCGTCGCAGAATCTGATGCCAAAAGAGTTCTGGAGACGATGAAAATGAATGAATTGGGCGCAAATAGTACGATCATCGGCAGGGTAGTCAGCGAACATCCCGGACGGGTGGTATTGAAAAATGAGACCGGAGGCCGGAGGATCATCGACTCCCTTACCGGCGACCAGTTGCCACGAATCTGTTAATTGGAAAGCAAATGCATGAATTCTCGCTCGCCCTCGAAGTAGTTTCCCTTGCCGGTCGTGAACTGGCCAGACAGGAGGCCCGGTCGATCATGGAGATCATCATCGAAGTGGGCGACCTCAGCGGAGTGGAAGCAGATGCCTTCGAGTCGGCACTTGGATTGCTGACCAGGGATTCGGTACTGGAGAATGCCGGAATCAGGATCAGGCGAACACAGGGTACCGGGAAATGCATCGGCTGTAACCTGGAATTTGTCATGCACAACCGGATGGATGCCTGTCCCCAATGCAACTGTTTCCCTTCCGAAATCACGGGAGGGAAGGAGTTTAGGGTGGTGTCGATGAAGGTGGTTTGAAGGGTTTGGAATGTTTGAAAAGTTTGAAGGGTTTGAAATGTTGAAGGGATTGAAGGGATTGATTGGATTGAATGGATCGATTGGTTTGAAATGTTTGAAGGGTTTGTAGGGATTAGTTTTTCAGTAGAGGGTTGATTCTTGTTTTCACTCTGTGAAACTCTGTGCTTTCTCTGTGAAACTCTGTTTAATAATTCTTTAAAGTGATTTTGTCGATAAAATTTTAAAACTGAAAATTATGTGTGAAACTTGCGGATGCGGATCAGAAGATTTCAAAATACATGACAGAAACAAGGAGGGAACCGAACATGATTTTCTTCCGGATCACAGGCATGATCCCCATCATCACGATCATCATCACGAGGAAGATCACACCAATGATGGTGAGCATTTTCACACGCACGAACACAACGGGACGATCCACTCCCACGAACATACCCACGACGGGGTGCACTTCCATTCCCACGAGCACGACGGCGTATCTCATTCCCACGAGCATTCCCATGACCATGGGCACGCGCACGAACACGGTCATGGCCCATCCCGGGAGGTGCAGCTCAACCTCGATATTCTTTCGGAGAACAACCGGCTGGCCAAAGTGAACCGCAGCTTTTTTGAGGCTGCGAATATCCGGTGCTTCAACCTGGTTAGCTCACCAGGATCAGGGAAAACCACGATTCTGGAAAAGACGATTCAGACCTTGGTTGCCACCCACAAAATTTTTGTAATCGAAGGTGACCAACAGACCTTGCTAGATGCCAACCGGATCGAGAAGGCCGGTGCACCGGCGATTCAAATCAACACCGGATCTGGATGCCATCTCGATGCCGGCATGGTAGCGTTGGCGCTGGAGAAATTGCATGTCGAACCCAACTCCATACTTTTTGTTGAAAATGTGGGCAACCTGGTCTGCCCGGCCATGTTCGACCTTGGCGAAAACATGCGGGTGGTGGTCATCAGCGTGACGGAAGGGGAGGACAAGCCGCTCAAATATCCTTATATGTTCCAGACCTCTCAACTCTGTCTGGTCAATAAGTCGGATCTTCTCCCCTATGTGGACTTTGATGTAGATAAGGCCATGGGTTATGCCCGATCAATCAATCCAGAGC
>Ga0118677_10009602_pt1 | contig 15067 bp, 3 predicted proteins | sample AliMusrvi5mmetaG_FD_86154 | JGI IMG/M metagenome (GOLD analysis project Ga0118677, IMG submission 86154)
GTTCGAATAGTTGCCGCGCGAAAGCAGAGGAAGAATGGCGGCGGGCAGGATGCCCGCGCCACCGTGGACCGGGCATCCTGCCCGGAGCCATCAATTGCAATACAACAGGCTAAACGAACTGTATTGGGCGGCTCGCCCGTTGCCCATGGTGAGCCAATGCGTGGAGGCAAGCCGCTGCCCATTGACTCATCAGGGTCATGGGCGACTGGAAGCCGCCCCTCCTTGAGGGCGATTCGGAGATCGCCCCTCCGGAATTGGGGGTTTCCAAGCGCGGCGCGTCGGAGCATGCTTGGCGCGCCACCCGCCCCATGACGTTGAATCCTTCCGCCACTTCACCGCCGGACTGTGCCTGGCTGATCCGCATCTCCGAGATCTTCGAGGCTGCCGTGCCGACCCTCCTCGGCCAACTCGACTCGCCCGTTTGCACCAAGCTGGGCCATGAGTATTATCTGCTCCGACCTGCCAACCCTGCGGCGTTGCGCCGGATGCCGGTTTCAATTTTCGTTAGATGGAGTCTGCCGGTACACCACAGTTGGCCCTGCCGCCCGCGTGCCATGGAGGGTTTTGTGGAAAAGGCGGCCCAAGCCCTGCTGCGGAAATTCGCGGCCGAGCAGCCGCAAGCGCTGTTAGTCGGTCTGCTCGATCCGAGTTCAGCGGATTCGTATTACAAGAAACTCGCCTCCAACCTTCGCGGGCGGGCGCTGCAACTGTTCCCGGCGCCTGCCATGCCATCGCCGGAGGTCGAAGCCCAAATCCCGGACGCGCCCACGCTGTTTTGCATGCTAGGTAACGAGGGACTTTTTTGCGGGATGCAGAGTCCCGCGCTGGCCAACGGATTCTATCCGGGTGGAACCAAATTCATCAGCCAGAACTCTGCCGAAACCATCAGTCGCGCCGGTGCCAAGCTCGCCGAAGCCCTCCACTATCTGCGCCTCCACCGGCCGCCGCCGCCTCCGCCCGCTCATTGGTTGGAACTCGGCGCAAGCCCAGGCGGGATGACCTCCGAATTGCTCGCCAGAGGCTACCGGGTGACCGCGGTGGACCGCGCGCCCCTGCATCCGCGTCTCGCCTCCGCCCCAGGCCTAACGTCGATCTGTGGTGACGCCGCCACGTTCCGTCCGCCGGACAACACCCGCTATGACGCGATCCTATCCGATATGAATGGCCCCGCGCGCGACTCGCTGGAAGCGGTGCTCCGGCTATCAAAACACCTGAGGCCTGGCGGCCTGGCGATCTTCACGCTCAAGACCGCCGGGGTCAGCACGGTGGACGACATCCATCGCTTGTGCGCCTCAGCGAGCGCCCTGGCCGCCACTGGTGGCTTGCGATTGTTTGCACAAACCCACCTAACCTATAACCGCCACGAGTTCACGCTGTTTTTCGAGTCGCCCGCCGCGCCTCACTCCAAGCCGCGCTCGGACACTTCATCCTCATCCCAGCCCAGATAGTGGCCGAGTTCGTGGAGTAGCGTGGTTCCCACTTCGTCGCGATAGTCCTGTTCATCCTCCTCCACCCATTCCCACAGGTTTTCCACAAACAGGCGGATTCTGGGCGTTTCCTCCGGTATCGGCTCGTCGAGCAGGCAGGTGCCTTCGAACAGGCCGAGTTCATCGCCCTCAAGCTCGGCGTCATCGGGACTCAGCCCCGGACGCGGCTCGAAGGAAATCACACAGCGGTTGGCCGCCGCCTGCACGTCACGCGGCAGGATTTTGACCAGTGCCTTTACCTCCTCATCCGCCCAACGACTCAGTGTCTCGAAGTTCATGCCTCCTTCGATAGCACCGATCCCCGCGCGGGGCAACCGCCAAGTGATGACACCGCCAAGTGATGCCCCGACCCCGTGGCGCGGGCATCCTGCCCGCCGCCATGCCTTCTTTCCTTTCGCCATTGGCAAAGCGTACGGGACAGGCATCGGCGCTGACGGCCCTTGTGTTCCGTTAGGCATGGGTTATCTGTGGGCACCGGGCAGGATGCCCGGACCACAAGTGGGCTCACGGCGTGGACAGCTCGGCTTGAAGGCGCATGAACCGCTGCGGCGTGCCGGTGCCCAGCGGGGTGAGGTCGCGCACCACCAGCGCCGCCGGGGTGTCGGAAACCACCTCGGTGAACATCGGTCCGGCGTCCCACGTCGTTAGATCGGAGGAAACCTCCACGGTCAGCGCCGCCGGATGATCGATGCGGCGCGGAATGGTGATTTGCAGGAAGCGCTGGCCCGCGAGGGTGACAATTTCCACGGGCGTGGCTGTGGGCGCTCCGGCTTGCAGCGGCGAGGTGCCGAAGACATATTCCAGCAAGTTAGGCGTGCCGTCGTGATCCGGGTCGTCATTCGGCCCGTTGAGCGCTTCTCCGGCCAGTTCGGTCAACTGCCACTGTTCCCAGGTGGTGGATGACGTGAATTGCTGCCCGACGGCAGGTGCCAAACCCGCCGGGTTTGCCATGGTATAGCCATTCACGTTGTTTTTCATTTGGAGGAAGACCGCGCGATCGCCAAGGAAGAGCGGATCCGCATCGTGGGGGGCGAGGCTGGCATCACCCGTCTTGACCCATTTGGGAGCCGCCCCGGGGTTGTACAGGTAATAGTTATCATAGCCGGTGGCACCGAGGGTCACGTCGCCCTGCCAGATCGAAATCGAGTCGGCAGTGAGGGGGTCGGTGCTGCCGAAGAACCCGTGCGCCAGGTCCATCTGACGGCTACCGGGTCCGGTGGCCGTTTGAGTGATCGGGTAGCCGCCGCCCACGAAATTCCTGCCGGCGTGGAGCGGCCGGATGAATTTGTTAGCGCGCACCTCGCCGTAGGCGAGGATCGGGGCCGCGCTGCCGTATTTGTTCACGAACATCCCCTGGCCGGGGGCGATCACCGTGGCGGCCTGGTCAGCCAGCGCGGGGTCGCCAAGTTTGACCCATTTGGGTGAGCCGCCATTGGAGAAGAGCCAGTAGGTCGTCCAATTGGGATCGTCAAAGGTTTGCACCTGATCGGCGGTGGTGGGAAGGGTCGAGGCGACGCAGTGGCTGAGCGGGAACATCTCGCCCAGCGTCCAATGGCGGCGGATCTCCACGTGATCGCCGGCAAGGGTCGCGGGCAGGGCCCCGACCAGCGTGTTGAACGGAGGCGTGGCGGCGAACACATTGCCATCCGTGGCCAAGGTCACCGTGCTGCCAGTGGCGGAAACCACATCGAAGCGTTGGCCTTCGTTGTTGCCGGAAACCACTTCAAGATAGTAGGCCACTCCGGGGGTCAGCAGCGTGGCAAGGTCCACCGGGCCCGCGCTGGTGGTGAAGCCGAGCGTTTGGCCGCTGACGCCACCGCTGTCCACCGTTCCGGTGAACACCGGGCAGTGCGGATAGGGATTGTTGTAGGTGGTGTTGCCCACTTGCAGGGCGCTTTCCGTCCAGCCTTCGATTCCCGTGTAGGAGACGTGGTCGATGGTGTGGTCGCCGTTTGCGTCGAGTTCGACGCGCAGCCTCACGAAGCCTTCACGGGCCTCGAAGTTGCGGATGGTGACGCTTTCGGTGCAGGCGCTCACGGGAGTGACGACCATGTTTCTGGAGCTGATGGTGCTCAGCGGGATGGAGATCCACGACGTTGCCGCGCCGAGCGCGGCGCTGTATTCCAGATAATAGGTGACATTGGCTGTCGCTCCAACCGGGCGGCTGAAGCTGAATTCCACCTTGCTTGTCGGCACCGTGGATGGGGTGAGGATGAACGGCGTTCCTGCTCCGCTGTTGGCCGACAGACGGAACGCGTACTCGATGAGGTTGTCATAGTTGTCGCCATCCGGGTTGTCGCCGGGCTGGTTCTTCCCACCCAGGGGGTTGAGGAACTGCCATTCCTGCCAGGTGCCGTAACAGGTGAAGCCGAAATCGATGGTCATGTCGTTCTCGCCCGGGCTGATGTTGATGACCGGACCGGTCACCGGACCACCGAACACCGGTTGGCTGCCATTGTTGTCATTGTCGATCTGGTCATCGCTGTGGTCTTGCTGGGGGCATAGGCCGGGCGGGAAGTCCGGCGCGGTGGGCAGATACACCACATAATTCCCGGGCTTCAGATTGGGGAAATTGTAGATGCCGATCGCGTTGGTCTGCGTGGTGGCCAGCGGTGTGTCCACGCCTGGGATCTGGGTCGAGTGGTAGAGTTCCACCGTGATGCCGGGCAGGCCGGGCTCGCCGGCATCTGCGTGGCCATTGTGGTTGGAGTCGAACCACACCAGATTGCCGATGCTACCGGCTAGCACCTCGACGAAGGTCTGATTGGCCGTGGTGTTGCCGGGGGTCACGACGATGGGAGTCACATCCCCGATGATGTCGAGGTTGCCCCCGTCCACATCGCTGACGCTGAGGTAGCCCGCCGGTTGGGTTTCCACCACCTGGTAACTGCCGGGCGGCAGGTTCGCAAAGCCGTAGCTGCCGTTGGCGGCGGTGACGGTGGTGGTTGGCTGCATGCCGGGGGTGACCGGATCGCTGTCGATGTCGTTGCCGGCGGCGTCCTTGAGCGTAAGGGTCACATTGGGAATGCCGGTGTCGCCGGTGCCGTTGCCGGTCGTGTCGGCGAGCACCGAACCGGTGATGTAACCCAGCGGGATCGGGACGGTCGGGCTGGTGTCGGTGCCGTTGTCCGGGCCGGGGTCCTGCTGGTTGCCGGAAATGACCGCGACGTTGACGTAATTGCCGCTGGCATTGACCTTGACAGTGAGTTGGAGCGCGACGCTGGCACCATTGGCCAGATTGCCGATGGTCCACACGCCGCTCAGCGCGTTGAATGCCAGCGCCGGATTGGCGCTGATGAATTGATAGCCGCTCGGCATGGAGTCGCTAACACTCACGCCGGTGGCATCGGATGGACCGTGGTTGGTAGCAGTTAGAGTAAAGACGACTTGTGAACCGACAGTCGGCGTCGGATTGTTGACGGTTTTAGTGATCGCGAGGTCGGTCTGCGCGATCGGGCTGGTCGGCATGCTGGCGGTATTGTTAGACAGGTTGGGATCCTGCTCGGTGCCGGTGACCGTCGCCACGTTGAGGTAGTTGCCGGTGGCATTGACCTTCGCGGTGACTTGCAGCGAGGCGGTGGCACCATTGGCAAGGCTGCCGATGGTCCACACGCCGGTTGCGGAGCTGTATGCCAACGCCGGAGTGGCACTGACAAACGTATAACCGGTCGGAAGGGCGTCGGCGACGCTGACCCCGGTGGCGGCGGACGGACCGTGGTTGGTGGCCGTTAGCGTGAAGACCACTTGTGAGCCGACCTTGGGCGTTGCGTTATCGACCGTCTTGGCAATCTCAAGATCGGTTTGCGGAACCGGGGCGGTGGTCACGCTGCCGGTATTGTTAGACGGATCGGGATCGGACTCGGTGCCGCTGACCGTCGCGACATTGAGGTAGTTGCCGGTGGCATTGACCTTCGCGGTGACTTGTAGCGTGGCGGTGGCACCGTTGGCAAGGGCACCGACCGTCCACACACCCGTTCCGGAGTTGTAAGCCGGGCTCGGATTGGCGCTGACGAATTGATAGCCGTTAGGAAGAGCATCACTGACACTCACAGCGGAGATCGCGGCCGGACCGTGGTTGGTGACGGTGAGGCTGAAGACCACTTGCGAGCCAACGTTGGGCGTCGGGTTGCTGACGGTTTTGACGATTGCAACATCGGCAAGCTGGCTATTCACAAAGTTCGCCACCCCGACACCACCTGCGGGGGCGATGACTGCAACCTGATTCGGTGTCAGCGAGACGTAGCCGCTCGGGTCGGTTTCCACGACTTGATAACTGCCGGGGCGCAGAGCGCCGAAGCTATAGCCTCCGTTGCCGGCGGTGGTGGTTACAGTCGCTTGCATGCCGGGGGTGAGCGGGTCGCTGTCGATGTCGTTGCCAGCGCCGTCTTTGAGTGTGAGGGTCACGCCAGCCAGCGGCGTGTCACCGGTGCCATTGTTGTCGGTATCGGCAAGCACCGAACCGCTGACGGTGCCGGGCAGTTCCACGATGAAATTCTGATTTACCGCGGGGTTGCCCGGTATCACGACAATGAGGGTGACGTCGCCGATGATGTTGGGGTTGCCACCATCCGCGTCCGACACGCTGAAGTAACCGGCGGGCTGGGTTTCCAACACGCCATAGGAGCCGGGTGGCATGCCGCTGAAGATGTAGAAGCCGTTGGAATCCGTGACTGCGGTGACCGGTTGCACGCCAGGGGTATTCGGATCGCCATCGACCGGGTTGCCGAGGTGGTCCAACAGGGTGAGGGTCACGCCAGCGAGCGGCGTGGTGCCCACCAAAACATAGCCGCTGATGGCCGTCGGCAACTGCTGGATGCCGAAGTTCGCGTTGGTGAGGCCGCTGGTGGCCACCGCCACCGCGAGGATGCCGTCGGGCGTGCCATCGCTGCCGGGGCCAGCGCCGAGGTTTTCGCCGGTATTGACATATCCCGCTGGCAATGCCGCCGCTGGGGCCGTCGCACCCGCAGTCCCTTGCGTGGTGGACAACACAATGCTGTAACTGGTGTTCGCCGCAACCGTGCCAAATGCATAACTTCCGTCCGCAGCCACCGCCACGGCTTGCAACACCTTGTTGCTGCCATCGACCAGGTTCGCGTAAAGCGTGCCACCCGCGTTGGTGCCTGTGCCATTGACCGTGCTGTCGGTCAGACCGTTGGCGTCGCTATAAACATTGCCCGCGATGCCCACGGCGATGAATGGCATGCTCACCGCCGCGGGTGCCGAGAACTTGCCCGCCGCATCGGTCACCGCATAGGTGAAATTCACCACAACGGAGCCGTCATTCGGATCGAGCTTCAGCAGCGAGGCCGAATAGTTCGGAATGATCTGGCCCGATGTAACCACCGTGCCGTTGTAATAGAGCGTGCCATTTGTCGGGAGCGTCGTGATGACAAAGGTGGTCACCAAGGCATCTTCCGGATCGCTGCCAGTCAGGGTCGGCACGGTGACCTTGGTGGTGCCGCCCGGGTTGAGTTGCAACGCGGCGGTCACGGCATTGGCTGCGGGCGTGCGGTCGATGCCAAAGTTCGCGTTGGCAATATTGCCGCCCGTCACGACCACCGCGAGGATGCCGTCGGGCGTCCCATCGTTGCCGGTTCCCGTGCCGATGTTTTCGCCGGTGTTGACATATCCGGATGGCAACGCCGGAAGCGGTGCAACGTCGCCGATCAGACCCTGGTCGGTGCTGAGCATCAATGAATAGCTCGTGTTAGGAGCAACTTGACCGAATGCATAACTTCCATCCGCCGCCACCAACGCCGATTCCACCACCTTGTTGCTGCCGTTGACGAGATTGACAAAAAGGCTGCCGCCAGCATTGGTGCCGATGCCATCCACGGTGTTCACCGGAGTGCCCAGCAATCCGTTGGCATCATCGTACACATTGCCTGCGATGCTGATATCGGTGAGCGGCATGGTCACGGTCGCCGCGGCCGATTGCGTGCCGGCCGCATCCTGCACCGCATAGGTGAAACTCACCGTGATGGTGCCGTCGTTCGGATCGACCACCAGCAGGGACGAGTCATAATTCTGGATGACCTGTCCCAATGTCACGGCGGCGCCGTCATAATACAGCGTGCCGTTGCCGGGCAGTGTCTTGATGACAATGGTGGTCAGCGCGCCATCCTCCGGATCGGTGCCGCTCAAGGCTGGCACCAACACCTTGGTCGTGCTTCCCGGGTTGAGTTGCACCAAGGCTGTGACCGCATTGGCCGTCGGTTTTTGATCGATGCCAAAGTTCACGTTGGCAACGCTGGCGGCTGCCACGGTTAGCGACAATACCCCATCGGGCGTGCCGTCATTCCCGGTGCCGGTGCCGAGGAATTCGCCGGTGTTGACCCAGGCGGCTGGCAACGACGCCGCCGGCGCGGCTGAGCCAACGGTTCCTGCCGTCGTGCTCAGGACCACCGTATAGGTTGCGGCAGCGACCGTGCTCGGGAAAACAAAATTTCCGTTCGCGGCAACCGCCACGACTTGCGAGACCTTGTTGCTGCTGTTGACCAGGTTGGCAAAGAGCGTGCCGCCAGCGTTGGTGCCGGTGCCGTTGACTGTGCTGTCGGTCAGGCCGTTGGCATCGTCATAGACATTGCCACTGACGCTGATGCCCGTGAACGGCAACGTCACAGTGGTTGCCGACGAACTCTTGCCCGCCGCATCGGTCACCGCGTAGGTGAAGGTCACCGTAATACTTCCGTTGCCCGGATCAACCGTCAGCAACGCCGGGTTGTAATTCGCAATGCTTTGGCCCGGCGTCACCGCCGTGCCGTTGTAATACAGCGTGCCGTTCACCCCTAGCGTGCTGATGACAACCGTGCTGGTCGCACCATCTTCCGGGTCGGTGCCGCTGAGCGCGGGCACCACCACCCGGGTCGCACCTCCCGGATTGGGTTGCGACGGCGCACTCACTGAGTTAGCCGTTGGCAAACGGTCGATGCCGAAATTCGCGGTAGTGACATTGGCATTGCTCACCGCAACCGCGACAATGCCGTTGACCGTGCCGTCACTGCCCGCGCCACTGCCGACGAATTCGCCGGTATTGACCCACCCCGCGGGCAGGGCCGCAGCAGGCGCCACGCTGCCCACCGTCCCTGCGGTTGTGCTCAAAACCACCGTGTAATTGCTGGTGCTGCCACTCGAAGCAACCGATCCGAAACTATAGGTTCCGTCAGATGCCACCGCCACGACCTCCGCCACATTGTTAGAGCTGTTGATCAGGTTGGCATATAACAATCCGCCCGCATTGGTGCCAACGCCATCCACCGTGTTCACCGGGGAGCCCAGTAATCCGTTGGCATCGTCATAGACAATGCCACCGATGCTGATCTTGGCGGGTGGCGCGGTCAACGTCATGGTCACGGCCGCCGCCGCGAGGGATTCCACACCCGCCGCATCGACCACGGAATAGGTGAAAATCACCGTGGCGGCTCCGGTTTCGGTGGGATCCACCGTCAGCAGCGCCGCATCGTAGGATGGGATCGTCTGACCCAGGGTCACTGCGACGCCATTGTAGTAAAGCGTGCCATTGCTAGGCAAGGTCTTGATGATCATGGTGGTCACCGCGCTGCCTTCCGGGTCAGTGCCGTTGAGGGTGGGCACGGTCACCTTGATGGTGCCGCCCGGATTGGCGCCGGTGGAGGACACCGCATTGGCCACCGCACGCTGGTCGATGCCAAAGTTCGCATTGCTCACATCGCCTGCGCCTACCGTCACCGCGAGCTTGCCATTGGCCGTGCCATCGCTGCCCGCCCCGCTGCCAAGGTGTTCCCCGGTGTGCACCCAACTTGTGGTGGGCAAGGTGGCAGCAGGCGCGGCTGCGCCCACGGTGCCCTGCGTCGTGCTGAGCACCACCGTATAACTGTTCGGTGGGACATCGGTTAAGACATACGCGCCGTCCGCCGCCACGGCCACGGCTTGCACGACGTTGTTGCTGCCATCGACCAGGTTGGCATAGAGCGTGCCGCCGACATTGGTGCCCGTGCCATTGACCGTGTTGTCAGTTAGGCCGTTGGCGTCATCATAGACGCTGCCGCTCAGGCTCGGGTATTGATAGCCGAAATTGCTGGTGGTGTTCGCCAACGCCGCCTTGGTCAGGGTGACGGTGGTTTGGCCATCCTTGACGCCATCCGGATCGGCCACGAGCTTGTTGAGAGAGGCCGGCAGGGTGGAGGTGTCAACCACCACGGTATAGGTGCCCAACGACAGGTTGTAGAGTTGATAGGTACCGGTCGAATCCGTGACCGCGAATGGCTCACCGGCATCCCGCACACCGTTGTGGTTTAGATCCGCGAAGACGGTCACATTGGCAATCCCCTCCCCCGCGTCCGGCAGGCCGTTGTTGTTCTTATCCTCGAAGATCGTGGTGCCGATTGTTCCGGCCAGAGTGATGATCGACGCGGTGCTGCTCACCGGCGCGAGCGGGCTGCCGTTCGCGTCCACCGCATACGAGACATCGGCGGTGTTGTCCGCGGGAGCGGCCGCGCCGTTGACCAGCAAGGTGACATCAATGGTTTTGGATGCGTTGACCGCCAGTGGGCCGAGGTTGTTCCACAGCAACAAGCCGCTGCCGCTGGAGTCCGGCGCGATCGTCGCCGAGACAAACTTGAACGAGCTACCGCTGAAGGTATCCGACAGCGGCAGCGTGGTGATGGAGGTGGTGCCGGTATTCTGGAGCACGATGCGGAATGTGACATTGTCGCCCTTGTAGGCCGGGCCGCTGGCAGGTGTGAGGAGGGTCTTGGTTAGGGTGACCTGGGGTTTGTCGATGGTTACATTGGCTGTGGACGGACCGGCGCTGGCCGTGCCACCCGCGGATGCGGAGTTGGCGGCAGTGCCTGCGGCGATGGCGGTGAAAGTCACCTGAATGTTGACAATTTGTCCGGCCGCCAGCGGCCCAACATTCGTCCAGCTCAGGGTTCCCGTGCCGGTGGAACTCGGTGCGAGGCTCGCGCTCACAAACTGCAGCCTGGCATTGTCATAAGTGTCGGACACCGAAACCGTCGGCAGCGAGGCGCTGCCGGTATTGGAGACCTGGATATTGTAGCTGACCGTGCCGTTGACCAGCGCCTTGGCGGAGGTCGGGCTAACCAACGATTTGTAAATGCTCACGCTGGAAGTCGCGACGGTGGCGATGACCGCCGTGGCGGACGAGGTGTCCGTGGAGTCGAACGCATCGACATAGGTCGCCAACAAACTGGAGCCGGCCACGATGTTGAGCGCGTGGTCGCCCTGGGTGACCGTGCCGGTGTTCACCGTGATCGGAGCGCTACGGAAGATCCCGGTATTGGCCCCGGTTTCGGTTAGAGTGATGGTTTCCCGGTCGCCGGTGCTGGTGGTGACCACCACGGTGACCGTCTGAACGGTCAGCGGATCGGTGTTGTTGTCGCCGTCGACGACCTGCACATAGGCCGGGCCGCTGGTGGTATAACTCGTGACCGGATTGCCCGAGGCATCGGTGAAGGTGGTGGTGCTCGGCGTGCCGAGGTCTTGCTGGGTGACTTGAAACGGCGTGGTGGCGGTTGCGTTGATCCCCTCGGTGCCTTCGTTGGCTTTCACCGTGATCGAGTAGCCGCCGAGGCCTGGTCCGCAAATCCAAGGATACTCAAAGGTCCTCGAACTGGTGGTCGTGGCCGTGGAGGATGTTAGATTGGCTGTCGTTTGTCCGGCGGACGGGTTGGTGATGGTGACATCAAGGCTGGACACGTCGTAGTCCCCGAAGGGGTCGCTCGCCGTGGCGCGGATATAGACCTGCTGGCCATCGGTGGCGCTGTTGATCAGGGTGCCGCCCGGAGACGGTGCATCATACAGGCCGACAGAATCCACCGTGATGACCGTGCTGGTGGGCAGGCTGATGGCGGATGGCTTGGTGGAACTGCCGTAATCCACCGCAAAACTCACCCCGCTTTGATTGTTGGTAATGTCGAGATAGATGTATTCCCCGACCGCAACCGTGGTCGTCGAAGCGAGCGGGCCACTCCACGTGAGGGTGCCGGTTGGGGCGGTTCCCGCATAGGCGGGAGCGGTGAGCGTGGCAAAGGTGGTGGCACCCGCGTCGGTGCTGCCTTTCCTGAGCGTGGCGGTGATGGCCGGGGAGGCTGGCATCGTCCCCGTGATTCCCGATAGATAAGTGGTAAGCCCGATGGTTCCGCTCGCCGGCATGGTGAACGCCTTGGCCATCGCCGGGGATTGGCGGAAGGTGGTGGTGGAGGTGATGCCGGTCGTCTCGGCCCCAAGAGTGAAAAACGTGGATGGCGAACTCTCGTTGTTATATTCGGTTTTGATCCAGTCGGCGCTGCGGGCAACGTTGGAGATCCGGAATTCGTCGATCAAGCCGTTCAACCCGGGGGTGCCCGTTGTTGCCGAGGCGTGGCGTCCGAGTTTTGGAGTCGAGGGAGTCAGCGCTTTGCTGCCAGTGTCGGTCGTGGTCGCGACTTGCGTGCCATTGACATAGAGCCGGAAGGCGCTGTTATATTCGCGGACCATCTGGATGTGCGCCCAGGTGTTCGCGGTGATGGTTCCGCCCGTTATTGAGGCGGAGCCGCTGCCATCGTCATAGCGCGTCTGATAGGCCCAGGCGTTCGTCACATCTTTCAACGAAACCAGCGGATTGTCCGCTTGGGTGCCGATACGGTCCAGGAAGTAACTGCCGGTTCCATCGCCGGCGGCCCCGGCCTGAACGGTGCCGGTCACCTTGACCCACAGACTGTAGGTGAAACTGCCTGAATAGGGTGAGGCGCCGAATGGCTGGGCCGCCGCGTCGATATGTTCATCGGAAGTGGTCGCCGAGTTGGCGTAAGTTGTCGCCCCGCCGAGCTGGCCGGCGGATCCGAACGCGACCCCGCCGGTTTGTGTTCCGGAATTGCCGTTGGCTGTGGAATCGGCAGCGGTGGAGGGACCCGCATCACCCAGATGATAGATCAGCTTGAAGTTGGAATTCCAGGCGGCGGTCTTGTTCTGCTGGTCGGCAGCCGAGCTGTTGCCATAGTATAGGTAGAGCACCGTGTCCGCCGTGTGACTGAGGGCCGGAACCTTGACCCAGGCGACCAGGGCTCCCGTGGCGGTGGTGTATTTCTCCCTTTCGTATGGGAGAATGGTGACTCCGTCACTGGCGGTGAAAAGGATGTCGAAGCCGTCGCTGCGGGCATGCGCCGCAAGATTCGCGTCGCTCGCCAGGTTGATCACGACCGGGAAGTCCGTCTGGTCCGTGTTGGGGACCTTGGTGTGGTCGATGGTAATCGCCTTGCGGTATGACCAAGACGGCAGCAAAGCGGCAGTGCTCGAGGTCGGGGTTGCCACAGGATTGATCCGGTCCAATCCCTGACCCGCAACCGGACCCTCGCTCGGGTTGTTGAGGTAGAGCTTTTTCACCGGAGTCGCCCCCGCGGCGATGGCGGCGGCGGAACTGGCGGTGAGCCCGGTCACCGAATTGATGTAATTGACGGTCAGCGGATCGCCGGCCAGCGCGTAGAGCGTCCCGTCCTGAGCGCCGGAACCCGATGTGGTGGACGACGGCAGCGGCGAGGTAGAGGTGAAGATCCCGGTATTGAGTCCGGTTTCGGTTAGAGTGACCGTCTGCGCGTCGCCGGTGATGGTGTCCTTCACCAGCACGGTGACGGTTTGGAGGGTGGTGGCGCTGGTGTTCGCCGCCACATCGGTCAACTTGAGATAGATCCCGCCGTTAACCGGATAGATGGCAACCGTGGTCCCGCCCGCATCCGTGAAGTTGACTGTGGGAGGGGTCACGCCCCCAACCACCGTCGAGGTCGTGGTGGACCAGAATGACTGGCCGGCCACAGTGACGCTCGCCACGTTGGTGATGGTGGTGGCACCCGGGTTGACCGTGACCCGGAATTTGATTTCACCAAATGACCCCGGGGAAATGGAATCCAGCGTGTAGCCCGTTTCATCGACCGGGAACTTGGTGGCTGGCAGCGAGTTATCGCTCACCGCCACGCCGTTGACCGTGGTGGATCCCGGCACATAGGTGATACCGGGCGGCAGGTTATCCAGGACAACGGCGTCGTCCAGATCGACCACCCCTTCATTGGAAACCCGGATCGTGTATTCCAGCGTATCGCCCACGTCGAGCTGGCCGTTGCCATTGACATCGACCGCGAGTCTGGAGGTCTTGAGGATGTTCGGCTGCGGGAACGGCACGATGGTGGTGCCGAGGTCCAGATAGGGATTGGCCGGTCCCGCCTTCGCAGGATCCTCACCCCACGCCGCCGCCAGGCGCGTGCCGTCGGTGGTGAAAATCCGCGCCCCGGTCATGTCGTTGTCCGCCGCATCGTAGATCTGGAGCGACTGCCACTTGGCCGCTGTATAGGAAACATCATATTTCGCGCCATTGGGTGCGGTGTTGGCACCCGCTGCGAGATTGCCGGAATAGTTGACATAGACGGTGGTGTTGGCGGTGGCGGTGACCCACACGGGGCTGCCGTTGGCGTCGGGCTTGGTATGGGTGCCGGTCGTGTCCGAACCGGGACCCCACGGGACGATGATGCCGGTGGTGAGGAAATTCTCCGGCAACAGCGCGTAACCCCAGTCATGGGTCTGGTTCGCGCTGGCCGCAGCGCCGCTATCGTTGGCGCCGACGGCGTAGAAATTCTGGGATCCGGCGGTATAAAAGTGGGCGCCGGAGTTCATCGGCATCGTGTACTGATAGTTGCCGTTGGCCGGCACGCTGAAAGTCCCGGTGCTGCTCGATGTCTCGTAAGTGACGGTGATGGCGGCAGCGTTGGGATTGTAGAGGAAAACGTTATGGGTTTCCGCCGCCAGCGTGGTGCCAACCGGCGCGAAATAACTCGGTCCCCACAGGCTCATCGGGCGAATCGCGAAGGTGCGGCTTTCATAGGTCGAACCGATGTCACCGGTCAACTCCTGCACTTGGATGGGGTGGTTCGATGTAACGGTTGCGCCGGCTTTCACCCCGCCGTTGATGAACATTGATTCGCCGAGGTTGAGATTCTTGGTGACATCGACCGTGCCATTGCCATCGGTATCCACTTGGACGGTGGTATTGTCCTGTGACGCGATGATGTGCAGGGAGGAGTACTCGAACAACTGGGCGGCGGTATCGGTGTTCGTGCCAACCGGTATCTTGAAGCTGGTGCCGTATTTCCGCGTGTCATAAACTTCCGTCGCGCTGCACAGCACCGTCCCCGGAGTCACCGCCCATGCCGCGCGCGTCACCGCGATGGCCGCCGTCGCACAGATGCGGTCGCGACCGTCATAGGCAAGGGTGCCGGCAGCGCGCGGCAGACTGACCACGTTTTGCAATTTGATCACCGCACCAGCCGGCAGCACATTGGTGGGATAACCCGGCGGCTGACCGTGCGCCGGATTTCCGTCGCCCCAGATTTGAGTGCTGGCCTGCACCGGATTGGACGGATCCGCTTCATATCCGTCCTCCCACTGGTCATAGACAATGATGGTGCCGGCCGTCGGCACCACGATCGAGATCGTGGACTTGATCTGGGTGCCCACCGCGGGGGCGTTCAGAATTCCGTTAATCTGCTAGAAGCCCGCAGGGCTGGCTAACGGGGAGACACATAGTTCTAGGCGCGCTTGTTGGCAAGGTTTTTCTT
>Ga0118677_10009603_pt1 | contig 15065 bp, 7 predicted proteins | sample AliMusrvi5mmetaG_FD_86154 | JGI IMG/M metagenome (GOLD analysis project Ga0118677, IMG submission 86154)
GTTAATCCACATATAACCTTTGCTGGTCTGTTCTTCAAAACGCCCAAGCAGTGCCGGAATTCCATTCCCGATGCACATGATGGGTGAATGCTGTTCCAGTCCAAAATAGCCAGCCGAGCGCGCATAAACACTCAATGCCTCGTCAGTAAGCCAAAAACGGTTCCGACAAACTACTTTTTTCTTCACATCCTGGGGCAATGGGTCATAAAGCATCTCTTTTTCAAGAGTAACCTCGGTTACATCTTCAGGACAAATAAGCACTTTCATGGGTGTTTCACGAACTACAGCGATGATGGCATCCCTGTAAGGTTTCAGATCGTGTTCTTTCATTAATTCGTTTCGAACATTGGTTGCTTCGTCAAAAGGACTTTTGCTTCCTGGTACTTTCCATTTCGAGTGAAACTGTATCCCTGAAAAAAACAAACTTTGCCTGGCTTAATGTTTTAACAATATTTACTGGTACATCTGACAATGATATTCCATAAACACCGAATGGCTTTCCGGTTTCTTTCACCCAACGTTCAATATCTTTATCGGCTACCAGATATGGTCCTGAGCCATGTAAAAGGAAATCACATGCTATAAATGCCTTTTTTAATGCAAGGGTATCCGAACTCAATATGATTTGCAAGTTTGGGAAACGTTTATGAATCATCTCATTTACTCCATCACCCACATTACTTGCCCATAACCGGACTTCAACATCAGGAAGGTATTTTTCGCATAATGCCAGGACACCCGGAGAATGAGCAATATCGCCAATGTTGATGGTTTGCCACGATGAACGAAGCAAGATTTTATGCTTTTTCTCTATCTTAATAGCCTGACCTGATAGATCAAATGTAGCGCAAAATAAAATTAAAACAACGGTTGCAAATATTGGCTTATTTTTCATAAACAATTAAATCGTTTTACTTTAAATAAACTGCTGCAGGTGCCAAAACACCTCCCCGCATGTGATCAACCGGTCTGAAGCCGGAAGGTGAATTCGGGTCTCCGCCTGAGTATTCAGGAAATTTAGGGTAAGGAAAAATAGGCCTTTGGAATCCAATCCGATTAACCGAATCACAGCAGTTAAATGTTTTTACATTAAACTTGTCAGGAGCAATCCCTTTTTCAACCCATTTGACCACAGCAGATAAAATATCATAGTCGCTATCTTGAATAATATCATTTGACTGGCCCTGTCTAAAGTTTAAGCCTGAACCTCCGCCGCAATGCCCCATCCCTGGAATCAGGAAAAACCGGAAAAATCCTGCGTTTGTTTCAATCCGCCCATTGCCATGATAACCCGCTCATAATAATTGATGGCATCCTGTGCCGGAACCAACTGGTCATCAGTTCCGGTATACATCAAAATTTTTCCTCCACGGGCTTTCATCAGACTTAAAATCACAAATCCTCGGATCGGTAAGGAAGCCATCGCCCGGGGCACCACCGTCTTTACCCGCACAGTTTTGTATCACTAATTTGGAAAGCAAATTGATTTTCTTTTGCGATAGAATTTCATCCGGCTGTCCCTGATTGTTTGCGATTAAATTCCAAAGCGGCCATTCCAATTATTTTTTGGCATCCATATTTCGCATTGGATATTGGACTCAGGTGTTGGTTTGGAGGTAAATGCAATCCTTATAAATGCAGGAAGGTTGGTGAGCCTTTTCCCTCCTGGTGGTGTGAAATTCTCTGATGGTACATCTTCTACAGCAGTTATGGTCACACCAGGCAGTTTCAAAGATTTAATCTCTTGTAAAAAATTGCCGCCAGTCCGGGCACTGACTCCTAAATTCCCTAAGCAAAGAGACAGGAACGCAAAAATGAATAATTGTTTATAGAAAAGTATTTTATTCATGATCATAAGCCTGATAAGAGTTGTCTGTTTCGAAGTATCTGAATTTTAATTTAAGTAATCTTACATCACTTCAACGGCACCAGTTGAACCGCTAATCCGCCATTCGGCAGAATATCTGCATCCAACACTGTCCTTCGGTCAACTATACGCTTCTCTATTTTAATTCCTTTAACATCAGTATTATCAGAATATATGGTTGCTGAAAATTTCTTTCCTTTGGACAGAAAATTGAGTGAAACAGAAAATTTTCCATCCACAGGGGCAATGGCGCCAAGAAACCATTCAGCACCTTTTCGCCTGGCAATAACTGCTCTTCGCCCTATATCACCCTGCAGTACCCGTGTTTCGTCCCAGGTTGTCGGTAAATTTTTCCAGTAATCCAAAGCAGGTTCATCGGTTATTATTTTGGGAGAATCGTACCAGAAAAGAAACTGCCACGGGCTAAAGTAGATTGTTGAGAGTGCCATTTGGTGCACCTTGGTGACCTTCAGACGGTTTGAATTCCAACAATAGGTATAATCTCCCGGACCTGTCAGGAATCGGGTGAACGGAAGGGTGGCGTTGTGTACCGGAGTCGGGAATTCCTCGTTACCTCCGATCCCTTCCACAGTGATCAGATTAGGATAGGTCCGCTGATAGCCTGTATTTCGAAACTCATCATGGATATCCACCATAAGATGATGAGCTGCAGCTTTTCGGATCGCCTGGTGCAACCATGCTGTCCAGTATTGACTGCCAACATTCACAAACCCATACTTCACCCCTTTAACGCCCCATTTCTCATAAAGGGGAAGAATTTCATCCAGCTGTTTTTCCAAGGCAAGATGGTTTACATAAAGGATTACTCCAATCCCTTTTGAGTTTGCATAATCAATTACCTCGCGCAGGTTCAGGGAATTTGGATCGGGATTTCGTTGGGGATCCAGATGGACATCGCGAGCATCCGATGCCGAATCTCCTTCCCTTCCATACCAGCCGGCATCGTACTCAATGTACTGTAAACCGTGGGTAAGGGCAAAATCCACACATGCTTTACCGCCTTTTGTAGTCAGACTTGCTTCCCGGATCACCTTGCCTGGTTTGATCCATGAAACATCAGCGAGCGCACACGGATCGTTAAGGTTCATCACCAAATAATTTTGTTCCACCAACTTTCCTGGAGAACCGGCTACCATCACAACACGCCAGGGAGTAGAGAAAGGCGTTTCACCGGTCACCTCTCCACTCTGGATTCCACCGGCCTTATTGGGTTCTGCATTGAGAAAAGCTTCAAGTGTGTTGCTCAAACCAGCTGTGCGACGTAGCTTCATGCGGGCATAGTCCACCAGCCTGGCTTCTGTAATGGCCACATAAAGATTTTCTGACACCCGCACTGTCAAAGGACGCTCAACTCCGGGTGTTATCTTGCTTAGAGGGATCATACTCTGTGCGTAATTTCCCTGAGCTTTGTAAACTGCCCAGGCAGTGTGGTCACCGGTGAAAGCAAACTGGGTTATCTCGTCGGTGATTGCAAATACTGGCCCGTTATCTTTCGAAAGGGTGTAATTGAATGCGATCCCTTCGTTGTAAGCACGAAAAGTCAACGTCATTTTTTTCTGCTGCAACGTCTCTCCTGCTATTTGCAAGTCAACGACCAATTGGTTGTAGTTATCGAGGATGATTTCACGCTCGGCAAGCACCGGTTTCCAGGTCGTATTGTTCTTGTTTGTTTTCTGACCAATGATTTGGAATCCGTGTGTCAATTGTTGCGTGCGTTCCTTTAGTCCGAGACGTGATTCAGCTAAAACTGGCTGGCCGCTATAGCTCAGGCTGTAAACCGGACATCCAATTTCGTGCCCGATAGCCTTCAATTCAAAGTGCAAAACCAATTTGCTATCAGGCGACTTTAAATCCAGTGCCAATGCCGGATATGTCCAAATAATCAGACATATACTCAGGAGACATAAAATAATTCTTTTATTCATCATTTTGTCTTATTATGGTTTATTAAATATGACCTATAAGAAGATAAGTGGCCCAAAATTTGAGCCACTTATCATTTTAACTAACTAATCACAATTTACCAACCTGTATTTTGAACAAGTTTTTTCTCTTTCAGAATTTCTGCATCCGGAATCGGATAAAAATACATTTTGGGTAAGAATACCCGTTTCTCAACCACATAAGGTGTGTAGGTAAATGTGGCATCCGCATTCTTTATAATGTCCATACCACGTAAATCAGCTCCCAGTGTGGACTCGGCAATTTTCCATCGACGAACATCCCAGCTGCGATGTTCTTCAAAAGACAGTTCTATACGACGTTCGTTGCGGATTTTTTCGCGCAAAAGATCGGCACTGGCATAATCGGCTGCTGCAAGTGCTGGCATACCCGCGCGAACTCTTATCGCTTTCACGGCATCATATGCTGTTAATCCATATCGTGCATCTGCAGGTCCAAACGCTTCGTTCATGGCTTCGGCATAATTGAGGTAAATCTCTCCCAAGCGGAAATAATACCAACAGTGACGACTCGTATTGTTTAATAATAAATTCAGGTTGTCGTCCACATATTTTTTCAGATAGTAACCGGTTTTTGAAGCTTTTTCCTTCCCTTTTCCGTCAACACCGCCAGTCCATAATTCAATCGGACGGGCTTTGAATGTGGAATTATTCCAGATTACGGTGTAGCCCAAACGTGAATCCCTGTTTTTATAGGGATCAGCGGGATTATACCCTGAGGTTGGATCGCTGATTGGCTTACCATTGGTCATTTCATAGGCATCCACCAGATTCTGGGATGGACATGTCGCACCCACACCTGCGCCATCAAATCCAATCGGAAAATTTGCTTTTTCAAATGCATTTGTATTTCCATCCCTGCGGTCAAAGATCAACTCTAAACTATTGTACTTACGGGTAAATAAAGTTCCGTAATTGCTTTCCAGGGCATAAGTGCTCTTCAGGCTTCCTCCGGTACTTATGAATGAACTGGCAATCCTGGCAACACTATCACACAAAACCTTATTATACGAGCCATTGTTATAGAGTGGGCTGGCAGCATATAACCAGGTACGGCATTTGAGTGCCATTGCAGCACCCATTGTAGCCCGTCCGGTATTTGTGGCATCGTACGTCTTAGGTAATACTCTGATTGCACTGTCACAGTTTGCTACTATAAATTTAACAACATCGGTAACACTGCTGCTTGGAAGGTCAAGGTCTTCATCAACTGACAACAAATGATTTACAAGGGGAACTCCACCGTACCTTTTAAAAAGTTCGAAATATGAAAATGCGATCAGAAACCTAGACTGGGCACGGAATTGTTTCAGTTCGAGGACATAACGAGTGTAGGTCACATCATCAACGTATCTGAACTGTTTGAAAGTAACTGTGTCTGTGCCATTTAAAAATAGATAGGCGCGGCGGATAAGCTGATATTGCCTTGTCCAGACATCATCAGGATTGGAAAACGAATTCCAGCTCCCGGTATTAAAGTTCTGAATGGCTGAATAATCCCAGGCATGTTCTGCCTCATCCGTAGCCGAAGCTAACATTCCATTGTCAATCCGGTTATAAGATGCGGGAAGCTGAGTATAGGCATTCGCCAAAACCTGTTTTAACAAGGTGTAATCCGAAAAAACCATATTTTCCTTCATCAAAGAACTGTTCTCGACATCAAAATAATCTTTACATGAAGAGACTATTAAACCAATAATCAATAATAAACCTAATATTTTAGTTTTCATAATTTATTCTTTTATTAAATCTATTAGAATTGTAACCGCAACCCTGCATTGTACGATTTAAGAGCCGGATAACCAGTGAAATTCTCAGGATCAAGGTTCTTAATTTTGTCGAAAGTAAGCAGGTTCATCCCCTGGATGAATATTTTACAGGTCGACAGGTGTAACGAGGCCAGTAAAGTTTTAGGGAAATTATATGCGAGTTCGATACTTCGCAATCTGATGTAATCGCCTGAACGCAACCAGAGTGTACTGTTGCGATAGTTATTTGCATTGTCGGAGGTACTTAGGCGTGGGAACATGGCTGTTGCGCTGGTTGCCGGGGTCCAGCGATTCATTACGTATTCCGATATCTGGGCTTTCTTACCCATTGGACCCGAAAGACTATTGATAAATACATCCTTGCCGCCCAAACCCTGGAACAATCCATCTATCGAAAAAGCTTTGTAGGTTATGCCAAAATTTATCCCATAGTACAAGGTGGGATTGGCTGATCTGCCAATTGGAATTTCGTCGTTCGAATCAATTAGTCCATTATTGTCCTGATCTTTATATTTGACATCGCCGGGTTTTACCTGTTGAAAAGTATAAATTGGTGTTTTCGGGTCGTTGATGTCTTGCTGTGTTAAAAATCCGATTGCTTCAAGTCCGTAATATTTATTGACAGATTGTCCAACGCGGTATTGATAGGCATTTGGATAAGCCGGTTCAATCCGCCGATCGATTCGCGACTGTGTAATAATTCCGTTTACACCCAGTGAATATCCAAAATCGCCAATTTTCCTGGTCAATTGCAGGGTCGCCTCAACACCATGTCTTGAGTCAATCCCATTGTTTACATAACCTGCAGTAATACCCAGGATTGAAGGAAGCTCATTGGTCCGCGTATCAACAATGTCCGTACGTTTCTCATGAAAATAACCCAGAGCCACATCGAGGCAATTAAAAAAATGACCATCGATTCCGAGATCTGTTTTGTAAGCTTTTTCCCAGGTAATGTCATAATTCGGATAGTTGCTCTCCTGTGTTGCTGTAAGCGATGTATTGCTATCACCATATGGATAGGAGCCACTATTGGTATAATAGGAAATATACAGATACCGGTCTCCACCTGCTCCGATATTGTCATTCCCTACTACTCCATACGAAGCCCTTGCCTTCAGGTAATTGATCCATGAATGTGATTTAATAAAATCCTCTTCAGAGAGTACCCAGGATAATGCTGCTGCAGGGAAAAAACCAAACTGATGGGTCTTTGGAAAGCGCTCGGTCCCATTGTAACCCGCAACCACTTCAGCATAATAACGTTTATTGTAACCATAAGCTACACGACCTGATGCTCCATTCAACAAATAAGGAGTGTTATTTCCGGCGTTCCAGTTAATGACATATTTATCCTGGTGATACAGAAGTTTGGCGGTTAATTCGTGCAATCCGAAATTATGATTGTAATCAAGGTAGGCTTCAAAATTTGTTCTGAAATTATGGCTGTTCCCGGCTGTACGGGTAAGAGGTGTCACCTGACCGTATTTCGTATAGACCATTTTATTGTTTATATCGGTCGATAACTGGAAAACGGGGAATGATCTGGCGTAAGTCTCAGTAGATCGCATCCAGTTATCAAAGGCAACGACTGCACCAACCTTCAGACCTTTTGTGATAAAGTTCAAATCGTTTTCAAGCCGGAACGAAGACTGGAAATTACGGTCGTTAGAAGCGGAATAACCCGATGAGGTCACCTGGCCCAAAAGATTACCCTGATAAGCCGAATTTCCACCGAATGATCCATCAGGATTCCTTACCGGGAAAAGGTTGGGGGCATAAGCATAAATATTCGAAAAAAGTGTACTGATGGATGTACCGGGGTCATTACGGTCCTCAATGCGGCCACCAATGTCTAATGAAGCGACCAAATGCCGTGTGACATTGATGTCGATATTTGATCGGAAATTAAGTCTTTTGAAAGAAGCATCGGTGCTGTAACGGTCATTCCAATCGGTATTTTTAAGCAAACCATTATTGATCAAATAGTTAACCATCACATAATGTCGCACAATGCTATTACCACCCCTGAAAGTAACACCGGCTTCCATCATTGGTGAACTTTTACGCAGGATTTCATTAAACCAATTCACATCAGGATGGAAATAGGGATCAGATCCATCCTTGTATTTTTGAAGATCATCAGCGGTATAGAGAGCCGGCCTGCCATCATTGGTGAGTGCTTCGTTATACAAATTGGCATAATTATATGAGTTGATGAAATTAGGCAACCGTGTAGGTTGCTGCATTCCATATTTAATGGTGACACCAATCTTCTCATCGCCCTTAAGTCCCCGTTTGGTTGTTACCAGAATTACCCCATTGGCGCCTTTAATTCCATACATGGCTGTTGCTGCGGCATCCTTTAAAACCGAAACGCTTTCAATCTCCTCAACGGTTAACTGATCAATCGAACGCTGAAAACCATCGACAATAATCAGCGGAGTGCTACCATTTGAATAAGTTGTATTTCCCCGGATCATTAATGAAGGGAAGTCGTTACCAGGTTCACCGCCGCTTTGCGTTACGATCAGTCCGGATAACCTTCCAAAAAGGGCATTTCCAACATTGGTCACGGTGACTTTTTCGAGCGTTTCGGCTGTAACCGTACTAATGGCACTCCCAATAGCGTTAATTTTCTGTTTCCCATATGCGACATCAAGCACTTTTATGTCGTTTCCCCTGGCTTTTATGGAGTCTGCCTCCTGTCCTCTGACAGGATTAGTGAATTCAAGCATAAAAAATGCCAGAATAACACCAATAATTTGTATCCTATATGATGTTTTTTTCATATTCCAAAATTTAATAATGATTTAGTACCTGTGTTATCTACCACCCTGGATTTTGAACCAATGCATCAGAACGAATCATGTCATAGTCGGGAATAGGCGACAGGTACCAGTAATCTTTCCAGAAACGGTCTTCAATTTTCTCCCGGGTGTAAGAAAATGAACCATCAGTTTTCTTCCGGATATCTACTCCATAAATTGGTTCCCCGAGAATGCTACCGCGTTTAAGATGTTTTACATCAAAGTAATGAATGTCCTCGAGGGCCATTTCAACATCCCGTTCACGCCATATAATCTGTCGAAGGTCATCCTTTGATGAAATACCGCTGACATCGGGCATTCCTGCTCTTGCCCTGACTTTATTCATATATATAAAACAATCCTGCAGTGGTCCTTGCGATTCATTCAATGCCTCTGCATACATCAGGTAGACATCGGCCAGGCGCATATATGGCCAGATTGCCGTAGCATTGGCAGTTCCGTTTGAAAGACTTTCAAGACAATATTTTCTCAGCAGATAGCCGGTTTTGCTCGTTGATAAATCCCTGCGGTGGAAACCAAAATCGACGCCGACAGTACTTCCACCTGTACGGTTGTTCCAAGTTTCCACGGTGCGGGTATTCCATTTCGATCCGTTTTCTGCAATAGTGCCATAAAACCGGGGATCGAGATTCAGGTATGGTTTCGTCGGATCAAAGCCTGATGTTGGATCATCCTGAGCTTTCCCGTTTTTCATCAAATACCGGTCAACAAGGTTTTGTGTGGGCAAAACGGTATTGCCATCAGAGACACCTGCCTGGGTAACATATGGAGATTCGTATGTTGGGAACAAGCTCTTGATGCCCCATTGCCGGTGTGAGGCAACAAAAATAAGCTCTTTACTGATGTCACGGGTAGCCTTTTGGTAGGCTAACGAAGGATTAGCGTCAGTGACCAATTGATATCCATTTGCTTCGCAAAAATCGATGCACGCCTTAGATGCATCTGCTGCTTTCTTCCAACGGGTGGCATCGAAATTACCCATAAAAATAAGGTTGTTATTTTTACTGTCGGGCATATCCATATAGGGTTTGCTTGCATTGAACAAAGGACGTGCTGCGAACAGCCACAACCGGGCACGCAGGAACAAGACGGTGGCCCTGGTGACACGCCCGAACTCCTGGTCGGGCCTTACATCCGGCAAGCCGGGTTCATTCAATGTTTTAACAAGCAGGTTGTCAATCGAATCGACCATTTGTACCAACGGTAATCGGGGAACCGTTTTAAAGTCGGTCGTCTGGTAATCTAATTTGTGCGTGATCCATGGAAGTCCGCCAAAGCGGATCATAAATTCGAAATAGGTCATCGCCTTGATAAATCTTGCTTCGGCTTTTAACTCCGACTTCTGGTTCGCCGTTGCTGTCTTGATGTTATCTGCATTATCTAAAAACCAGGTAGAACGATAGATAAATGGCCATCTTATCGACCATTTGGCCTCCTGATAACTTTCAGGGTCAAAACGTGAAATTGCACCTATATTAAAAAACTGAGAACCTGAGCTGGCCCAACCGCTCTCTGCCTGTTCCGAACAGGATGCAAGCATTGTTCCTGAAATCCGCTGAGTTTCATTATCCGCCCAGCTATAGAAATAACCATCAGGCACTTTGTCATAAAGGCCTAATACATATAATTTAGCCCTATCGTATGTTGAAAATAGCGTATCTTGTGTAACATCAACACCAGGCGCTTTTTCAAAGAATTTATTACACGATTCTGTTGTAAATAAGGCAACGACAAGTGATAATCCTACAAACCATTTTCCCAGGGTGAGGAGTATGTTTGCCAATATATTTAGTTTTATAAATTTTCTTTTCATGATTCTGAAAGTTAGAATTGCAGATTTAGTCCAATGTTGAAAATTTTCACCTGTTGATACCCTACCCATCGGCCACCGGGTTGTTCAGGATCGTACTTAAATAGTTTTTGTTTGTCCCAGGTAATCAGGTTTGAACCATTCGTATATACGCGTAAAGATTGGCATTTTACTCTTTTGAGCATATCGCCTGAAAATGTATATCCAATTTCCAGGTTCTTTAACCGGATATAGGAAGCATCCTCAGTGAAGAAAGAGTTGTTATAGCCATTTGCCTGACCAAAATCATAATGAGCAGGGACAACAGTTAAAGCAGGAAAAGTAGCAGTTGCTTTTGTCGCTTCGGTCCAGCGTCCACGTATAAAAGATTGCGCTGACTCATAGGAAGCATATTGGCTGGCAAAAGGCTGAAGAGATTCTCCGCTGTAAGAGACAACCGCGTGGGTCACACCCTGGAAAAGGGCGCTAATGTCAAATCCTTTATAACTGGCTCCTAACGAAACACTTCCAGTAATCTCGGGAACTAAGGTGTAATTTCCGTAAGAGACACGATCCTGATCATTGATGATTCCATCTTTATTGTAATCCTCAAACCAAAGGTCACCTTTTCGGGCTTTACCCAAAGTTGTCCGGGCTACCCCTTCCATCGGGGAAATTCCATTTGCCGAAGCTATCTGCGCATCTGTTTCGTAAAAGCCTTTGCATAGATACAACAAAGGGCGACCCAGTGTTCTTCCGGTTTGTTTTTGCCACGCCAAAACACTTGCAGGTTCGTCCATCTCAAGAACTTTATTTCTGGCAAAGGCGTAAATCCCCTTTACCCAATAATTCACTTTACCCCTGGTTTCGCGCCATGTTGCTTCAATCTCGTAACCATGGTTCGACATTTTACCAAAGTTAAGTGGCGGGATTTTTTCATCAACATAGTTGGTGAAAGTTTGTTTGTTACTCAGAATATTTGTGCGGTAATTGTAGAAATAGTCGAAATTAAGGGATAATTTATCAAACAATTTCAACTCAAAAGCATAATTTTGTTTGTGGTCAATCTCCCAGGAAACATCAGGGTTTCCCCGTTTTGTAACCGATGCAGTACCGTATCCTTGTCCAGCCCCCTGTCCAAAAATCGGACCTCCTGTCGTAGCCATTGAATAACTGTCAGGAATGTAAATGAAACGGTTGCCACCTAATTTATCGTTGCCGGCCAAACCGTATGAAGCTTTAAATTTCAGGAAGGTGATAAATGGAACACTTTTCATAAACGACTCTTCCGAAGCCACCCACGATGCCGAATAGGCAGGAAAGAAGCCATATCGATTTTCTTTAGGAAAATTTTCAGAACCGTTATAACCCATATTAACCTCGGCATTGTATTTCGATTTAAAACTATAGGTAAAACGTCCAACCAATCCAATATACGAAAGGGGTATTTCGTTGAACGTCGATTCCGTATAGAATTTCTTGCTCTGGTTGTAAAGGATTAAGCCGGTCACATCGTGATCTTTGTTAAAAGTTTGCTTATATTCCAAAGCAGCTTCCCCATAGATATGACGACGTTTGGAATCGGTGGTTTCTGCATAATTTAATACAGATGGGGTGCCGGTCGTTTTAAACAGCAGCAGATCTTCAGGGGTTCCATCTCCGTTCGTATCTACAGATTTCCGAACCGGGGTATACTCGGGCATAGTAGTAGGAAAAGCACGGCGCAAATTAATTGTATAATTGCTATCGTATCCATATTTGGCCCTGAAGGATAATCCCTTTGTAATAAAGTCAAGCTTTTGATTTAACGAAAACATCGTGTTTACTTCGCTGTTATAATCATTTCGTACCCCTTTCAGGGCCATCCATCTGATCGGGGTTTCATACCCATCGTTAATATATGATTTTCCATCAATCCATCCAGCGCCTGCCATTGGAGGAGCCTGTGTAATGTAGCGCAAAAACCACATTTCACCATCGGAATCGGCTACTCGCTGATCGTTTGGCATGTTGGCATCGCGGATTGTTGTTCCTAAATTGACAGAGACGGTCAAATCCCTGGTCACATCTATATCGACATTGGAACGAAAATTATACCGTTTTAACCAATCGCTATTGTCGTAGCCATTGTTAAAATTTTTAAAAGTACCTGTCTGACCAAGATAACCGGCTGAAACAAAATATCTTGTTGATTTGGTACCTCCACTGATATTCAGGTTGTATCGCTGCTGTGGCGAAGAACTTCTCATGCACTGACCATACCAATCGGTATCCGGATATAACCATGGATCGTCGTGTGTCCTGTAATGCTCAATGGCAGCGGGTGAAAATTTCACATTTCCCGGAGCTACACCATCGTTGATTTGCGCTTCGTTGTATAAGTTAGCATACTCATAACTTCCTAAATATTCTGGTTTTCGGGTAGGAGTGGCAACGCCATATTCCGCTGTAAAACTCACCTTGGCAGGACCATCTTTACCACGCTTGGTTGTAACCAGGATGACCCCGTTTGCTCCACGAACTCCAAAAACTGCAGTAGAAGAGGCATCTTTGAGAATCGAAACCGATTCTATTTCATTCGGATCAATATCATTCATTGGACGTTCCATCCCGTCAACCATGATCAGAGGATCTAACTGACCAGACATCGTTCCGATGCCTCTTAAGCGGATTACCGGATTGTCTCTTCCAACATGTCCGCTGGTATTGACAACTGTCAGACCTGGCATAATCCCAGTTAAAGCATTGGCAACGCTTGCAACAGGCGCTTTCATCAGTTCTTTGTTGCTTACACTGGCAAACGAGCCAGTTGAAGTAATTTTTTTCTGGGTGCCGTAGGCAACGACCACCACTTCATCAACCCCTTGTACCTCTTCTGTCAAAATTACACTAAAGGTTGTTTTTCCACCTATGGGCAATTCCTGCGATTTCATTCCTACAAAAGAGAATACCAGTATTTTGGCATCAGTTGGGACAGGCAGTTTGAAATGACCATCATTATCAGTTATTATGCCAAGAGTAGTGCCCTTAACCATAACGGTAACCCCCGGCAAAGGAATCCCTTTAGCGTCTTTAACAGTGCCGGAGAGCTCTTTTTTCAGAGGTTGTTGCGTTAAGATTGACGAGACAAGCGATTCAAAAGATTTTATATCGTCCTTTTTGTAGAGGAAAACTTGCCGGTCATCGACTTTAAAGGCAATATTAGTACCTCTGAAAAGATCCTCCAGAATATTTTCAATTTGAACACCATCCGCAGAAACTGACTTTTTGATCTGATCATTAACAGCTTCATCGTTGTAGAAGAAAATGAACTCACTCGACTTTTCAATTGAGCTAAAGATGTCTGCAAGAGAAGAATTCTGAAGATGGAGGTCGATTTTCGTCTTTTGAGAATAGGTACTAGCCGATAGCACCATCGATCCAGCAAAAATCAAAAAGGTTAACAATTTCATAGCCAGCCAATTAATTTTTAGCCTCTTTCCGAAATGAAGAGACCAACGAACACGATTTTTTTTCATACTTTTGAAATGAATTAATTAAACATGTTGCTTTGCAGCGTGATTTACTTTTGGCCGGCTTATGTTGCGAGCATTAGCCGGCTTTTTCGTTTATAACTCTCTTATTTACTCATAAAAGCGGTATTTATTTATATTTTTAACGTATTTAATTTTTGAAATCAGGGCGAGTCCATCCAATACCCTTTCCGGATCGTCTTTTAAATCGAGCTTTCCGGATAATCGCTTCACCTGCATCTCTTCTTTAAGTTCGACCTGGATATTATAATAGTGTGACACCCGTTTTATAATTGATTGAAAAGTTTCATTTTTGAAAATCAGATAACCCTCTTTCCAGGCAGTGTAATTGTTAATATTTGCCACTTCAGTCACCAAAAAATTGTCCTTGCCTTCGGATAAGATGGCCTTTTGATCGGGATAAAGAAAATGTTCCTTTGAGATGATTCCACCACTATTTAGCGTAAGGCTGACTTTCCCTTTTATTAAAATGGCACTAAAATCATTATCCTCTTTATAAGCCTGGACATCGAATTTCGTTCCATACACTTTAACTTTAAATACATTTGTACGGACAAAGAATGGTCTATTTTCGTCCTTTTTCACTTCAAAATAGGCTTCTCCATCCAAAAATACTTCCCGGCTACTTCCTCTAAAGACAGGAGAATAGACAAGTCTTGAACCGGAATTCATCCAAACCTTTGTGCCATCCGACAGAACTAAATTGGCCCTTTTTCCAAAAGGAACGATCATCTGATTATAGCTCTCTTTTCCCACAGTTTGTTTGATATTGGATGAGTCATTGACCACAACTCCCAAACCATCAGCCGAATATTTAATGTTGGATTGTTTTTGGGAGATGCCGATTTTCTGCCCGTTTGCAATGATCAAGGTAGCGTCAGTATGATTATCAAACTCTTTTGATGAGGCGAACCTTTCTATTGAACTTTGTTGTGTCAAATGAAAGAAGGTTGCACTTCCAGCTCCGGCAATCAGCAAAATAGCAGCCGCATACTTCAAAAACTGAAGTCTGATTGTCTGTTTTTGTTTTTTCAGGATGGAATTCCATTGTTCAAGCTTTTTTTCAGGCGACTGTTGAAAGCCAGTTTCCTTTAATTTATTGATCATTTCTACAGCCAGATCTATCTCATTTTGCTTATTTGGAAACTGCCTTTTTAAACTTTGAACTGAAAGTGGCCCTTTGGCAACAATTTCAAGGAAAATTTCGTCAATAGCGAAATCCTCGGCTTGGTAGGTATTAAAATAATGAGGGTGCATTTGTTTATTTCGGTTTTCATTAAGAGAGAGGTAAAGA
>Ga0118677_10009604_pt1 | contig 15064 bp, 12 predicted proteins | sample AliMusrvi5mmetaG_FD_86154 | JGI IMG/M metagenome (GOLD analysis project Ga0118677, IMG submission 86154)
ACACCGTCCTGCGCAAGCATCTGGCGGGGATCGAGGGCTAGGACGCATGGGCTGCCTATAATGCCGCGGCGATAACGCCGTAATGAGGTAATCCATGAAGGCCATTGTCGACGCCGAAACGTGCATCGGGTGCGATCTGTGCGCGGAGACCTGCCCGGAGGTCTTCGAGATGAACGACAGCAACGTCGCGGTGGTGAAGAAGTTCTCGCGGGAAGCGCAGGAATCCCAACGGCAGCGCGGCCTTCTGGAAAATGCGCGGGTCCGGCAGTTCCGCGCCGAACGCCTCTGGGCGCTGGTGGAAAACGCGCAGACCTGCATCTCGACGGCCGGCCGCGTGGCGGTCATCTGTGCCGGCGGGTTTCTCGTCATCACGCGGCGCTGTTCAGTCGGCGACTACGTCCTGTTTATCGCGCTGCAGGACATGGTGTACGGCCCGATCTCCCAGCTCTCCGTGATCCTGCCCAGGCTGCGGCGGAATCTCTCGCGTTGTGAGCGTCTCTTCGAAATTCTGGACCGGCGCAGCGCCGTGCAAGATCTGCCGGGAGCGGAAGAGATCGCCCCCCTTCGGCACTCCATCGAGTTCCGCAACGTCTGGTTCCAATACCCCGGCGCGGACCGCTGGACGCTGCGCGACGTCAGTTTCCTGGCCCCGGCGGGTTCCACGGTGGCCCTGATCGGAAAAAGCGGCACCGGGAAAAGCACGCTGGTGAACCTGCTGCAACGCGCCTACGATCCCCAGCGGGGCGCCATCCTGATCGATGGCGTGGACATCCGTTCCGTGACGCAACACAGCCTGCGCCGCCAGATCGCCGTGGTGCCGCAGGAAGTGGATCTGTTCTCCCGGTCGATCTTCGAGAACATCGCCTACGGCAGTGACGATGTCGACCGGACGCAGGTGGAATATGCCGCGCGGGTGTCCCAGGCGCATGCTTTCATCCAGCGCTGCGAGAAAAGCTATGACACCAGCGTCGGTGAACGCGGGCTGTCTCTTTCCGGCGGCGAACGGCAGCGCATCGGCATCGCCCGGGCGATTCTGCGCGATCCCAACATCCTCGTGCTCGACGAAGCGACCAGTCATCTGGATACCGAGAGCGAGCAGTTGATTCGCAACGCAACGGACAAGATTATTTCCGACAGAACCTCATTCGTCATTGCCCACCGGCTTTCCACCGTGGAGAATGCGGATCTCGTCGTCGTGTTTTCGGAGGAAGGCGTGGAGGCGGTGGGGAGGCACGAAGAGCTGTGGCATAACAGCCCCGCGTACCGCCGCCTCTATGGGCTGGACGCAGCCGGGCAACCGGAACTGTGTCTGGCCCCCGCCTGATTTATTGCCGGGGCGATGAATTTGTTCTTATCGAGGCAGCGAGAATGCCCGCAAGAAACATACACCCCGTGAGACACCAGAGACCAGCCTGGTAACTGCCCGTGGAGGTTCGAAGATAGCCGAAAAGGTAAGGTCCGACAAAGCCGCCGAGATTTCCGAACGAGTTGATCAGCCCCACGGCCGTTGCCGCGGCGGACTTGCCAAGAAACCCGGACGGAATACTCCAGAACACCGGCAGATAGGCCTGGAACGTGAAGCCAACCAGGCAGAAGAACGCGATCACCAGGGCCAGATGACTGCCCGCCAGAATGGCACAGCCCAGGCTGATGCCGGACAGGATCATCGGCGCCGCGGTGTGCAGTCGGTTCCGGCCCGTCCGGTGCGCCAGATATCCGTTCAGCAGAATGCCCCCGACGCTGCATACGTACGGCAAAACATTAACCACCGTGCGCCAGACGATGGACATGCTCTTCATGTTGTCCGTAATGGAGGGCAGGAAGAACAGAATCGCCTGATTGCCGGTGACGATAAAGAAGAAGGAAGCCGCCAGCAGGGCGGTCTGCGGATCCCGAAGAGCGTCGAACCCCCCCACGCGGCCGGCGACTACTCTCTGCCGCTCCTCCCGCGCGAGTTCCGCCACCAGCCAGGCCTTTTCGTCGTCGGGCAGCCAGCGGGCTTGCTCCGGCCGGTCAGTCAGGTAGTACAAGGTGACAAAGCCCAGCAGGACCGGCGGAATCCCTTCCAGAATGAACACCCAGCGCCACCCGGCCAGGCCGTGCCAGTGCACGGTTTCGAGAATCCATCGCGACAGCGGCAGCCCCACGACGATGGAGAGTGGCTGCGCGATCATAAACCAAGCCTTGGCGCGCGACCGGTCCTCGGGCCGGAACCAGTGCGAAAGATAGACCACCACGCCCGGGAAAAAGCCCGCCTCGGCGGCGCCCAGCAGGAAGCGCAGCCAGTAGAACTGCGCGCGCGCGCTGAGCGGTAAAGGCAACAGTCCGGCAAAACCCGAAAGCGTCGCCATCAATCCCCAGGTGACCATGATGCGGGCCAGCCAGCGGCGCGCGCTCCAGCGTTCCACAATCAGCGTGCCGGGGATTTCCAGCAGAAAATATCCGAGAAAGAAAACACCCGCCCCGAACCCGATAATCTCATCGGTGAAATGCAGGGCGCCCTGCATCTGCAGCTTTGCGATGCCGATATTGGCGCGGTCCAGATACGCCGTCAGATAGATCAGAACAAGATACGGCATGAGACGCAGCGTGACGCGGCGCCGTGTCCGTTCGGCCAGATCCATCAGCTCTCCCGAACCGTTTTGAGATAGCCGCGAATGGCCGGGCCCATGATCGCCTCGAAGACCGACATGATGTACCGGGCGCCCCGTGCTTTCCATTCGAGCGAGGCTTCCGTGTTCGCCGCCAGCACGCCCAGAGCTTTGCCGGATCCCTCCACAATCCCGATGATGCGCGCGAAAGCGGCCTGCACCTCGGGGTGCTTGAAGTCGCCCGGATGGCCGAGGGAAAGCGAAAGATCGGTCGGTCCGATGAAAATTACATCGATTTCCGGAATTTTCACGATCTCCGGCAGCGCGTCGATGCTCGCGGGCGTTTCCACCTGCAGGATCACGAGCGACTCGGCATTCGATTTCGCGATGTGCGCCGGATAACTGAAGGGCAGCAACTGGCCATAGTTCGCCGCGCGCGCTCCGGCCAGACCACGCGTGCCGAGCGGAGCGTATTTGGCCGCGCGAACGGCGGTTTCGGCCTCCGCGGCGCTGTTGACCATGGGAACCTGAATGCCCTGTATGCCGGTATCCAGATGGCGTCCGATCATCCAGGGAAGATTCGAGGGCACGCGCGCAATCGACGTCACACCCGTTAGTTCGCAGACACGGGCGAGATTCTCCAGTTCCTTCTCGCCGATGGGCGCATGTTCCCCATCGAACAGAAGAAAATCGAAACCGAGGTAGCAGAGGATTTCCGCAATCCCCGTATCCGGGTGGCGGACGTAAGTCCCGATGACCGTCTCGCCCGCTTTTAATTTGGCTTTTGCGTGGTTTGGATGCACGTGATTCCACACCATCTTATGCCCACACCCGTTACGGGGTGGGCTACTCGACAGGTCACACGGAGGGGAAGATGTTGCCCCGGCCGAGCAGACCTTGCGGGTCGAGGCGGCGCTTTACGGCGAGCATGGCATCGATATGTTCCGGCGCATACTGCAGCGCCAGCATGCCTGCCTTGCGTTTGCCGAGCCCGTGTTCGGCCGATACCGTACCGCCGAACTCCACCGCCCTGGCGGCGAACTCCTTGAGCAGCCCGGCTGCGACGGCGCACTGCTCGTCGGACGCCGGCAGCATATTCACGTGCACATGCGCGTCGCCGATGTGCCCGTAGATCACGTACTGGCCCGGAAGTTCGGCTTCGAGCCGCGCCGTGTAGTACGCGAGCATGTCGCGATTCCGGGAGACCGGCACCGCGTAATCCGTTCCCATCTTCAGAAAACCGCGCTTCGAAATGAAGGCGATCACCAGTTCCGGCAGCGAATGCCGAAAGCGCCGGATCCGCTCCCGATCTTTGGGCGTGGCCGCCACCCAGGACTCTTCCGGCAGCCGGGACTCCCAGCCGCCCAGATCCTCCGCTTCGATCAAAAGCGCCGCCGCCGCGGTCCGCGGGATCTCGGGAAATCGTTCCCGCAGCAACTGCAGGGCATTCGCGCCGATGTATTCGAGCATCCGCAGATCGGGAATGCCGCGCCAGGTATCCACCGAATCCAGAGCCTGTTCGTCGGTCGAAAAGAAAGCGATCGCCGAAAACAGTGACGCCGGAATTGGTAGCAACCGGAGTTCGGCTTCGAGCACGATCCCGAGCGTTCCTTCGGAGCCGCAAAACAAATCGATCCAGTCCATGCCGGGCTCCAGCCGATAACCCGCCGTGCACTTCTTCACGTCCGGCAGCGGGACGAACGGCACCGGAAAATCGACCTTGTCGCCGCGCCGGTATTCCTCGATGCGGCCATCGCTGAGCGCGACGCGGAGCGCATCGACATGACGCCGCGTGCTGCCGAACCGAAAACTGCGGGAGCCACTGGCGTTCGTCGCAATCGTGCCGCCCACGGACGCAGTAATCTCCGTCGGATCGGGCGCATAGAACTGCCGGGATGGCGCCGCGGCGTCCCGTAGTTCCAGTAGCGTGATCGCCGCGCCCGCGCGAGCCGTTCCCTGACCGATTTCGAGCTTGCGGAAGTTTTCGAGCGACACCACCCAGCCGCCCTGCGCGACACTCCCGCCCGTCAGCCCCGTGCGCGAGCCACACGCGGTTATGGGGATGGCTAACCGGGCCGCCTCTCTCAGAATGGAAGACACTTCCGCCTCGCTGGCGGGCGTGAAAAGCTGGTCTGCGTGGCCCTTGAAGCCGGAGGAGTCTGTCAGGTAGTCGGCGCGCAATTCAATACCGGTTCCAGGGCCTGCGTAATCGCTTCGAAGATATATGTCGGCGACCGGTCACCCGGAATATGGAAGTAATTGCCATTGTAATAGTGGCTCAGAACCGGTTGCGTCTGCGCGTCGTAAGTGCGCAGCCGTTCCCGGATCACTTCCTCGTGGTCGTCCTTTCGCACCGTTAACGGAGCCCCGCAATCGTCGCAGCGGCCCGGCGATTTCGGTCGTTTCGAAAGCACGTTGAACATCTGGCCGCAGCCGCTGCACTGGCGCCGGCAGACCATGCGGCTGATCAGGACTTCGGCCGGCACGTCCAGGTGAATCACCAGCGGCTGTGCCATCCCCCGTGCCGTGAGCAGAGTGTCGAAGTATTCCGCCTGCTGCGGAGTTCGCGGATAACCGTCCAGCAGGAACCCGTGACGGCAGTCCGGTTCGGAGATCCGCCGGGCCAGCATGCGGTTGATAATCTCATCACTTACCAGGCCGCCCGCGGCGATCACCGCTTTCGTCTGTCGCCCCAGGTCCGTTCCCCGGGCGATCTCCGAGCGCAGCATCTCCCCGGTCGAAATCGAGGGAACACGCTCCGGAAGCCAGTCGAGAATCTTGCGCGCCTGGGTACCCTTACCGCAACCCGGCGGTCCGAAAAGAAGAACTACCAAACCGCCAATATTTCATTTGTAAGACCATCGGCGCAATGGTGCAGGGGTTTGGGAGGCCACAGGGACACTTCGGACGACCCGGACTGTGATCTGATGAACAACATGAAACAACGTCGCATTGTCCTCGCATCCCGGCCGGTCGGAGAGCCGGTGGAATCGGATTTCCGGTTGGAGACGGTCGAGGCCGGCACTCCGGGAAACAATGAAGTGCTGTTGAAAACAAAATACTTCTCTCTCGATCCCTACATGCGCGGCCGCATGAACGACGGGCCCTCCTATGTGCCGGCAATCGAGGTGGATGCACCCATGACAGGCGGCGCCGTTTGTGAGGTGATGGAGTCAAATGCAGACGGATATGCCCCCGGCGATACCGTCCTGTCCTTTACCGGATGGCAGGAGTATGCGGTTGCCCCGGTGAAGGGCTTGCGCAAACTGGACCCGGCGGTAGCACCGGTTTCGACCGCGTTGGGTGTCCTCGGCATGCCGGGAATGACGGCTTATGCGGGATTGCTGAACATCGGGCAGCCGAAGGCCGGCGAGACGGTGGTGGTCGGCGCGGCCTCCGGCGCGGTCGGGGCTCTTGTGGGCCAGATCGCGAAGATCAAAGGCTGCCGCGCCGTGGGCATCGCGGGTGGGCCGGCCAAATGTGCGTACGTGGTTGAGGAACTCGGCTTCGATGCCTGTCTGGATCACCGCGACGGGAATCTGCGGGCGGCTCTGAAAGAAGCTTGCCCCTCCGGCATTGACGTTTACTTTGAAAACATCGGGGGCAAGGTCTTCGAGGCCGTGCTGCCGCGCATGAATAACTTCGGGCGGATTCCGCTCTGCGGGCTGATCGCCCAGTACAACATGACGGAACTCGCGCCGGGTCCCGACCGCACGGCATCCGTGATGCGGGCGTTCCTGACGAAGCGCCTCACCGTGCGCGGCTTCATTGTCGGCGACTTTGCCAGTCAGGCCGGCGAGTTTCAGCGGGAGATGGCGGCGTGGGTTCGGGAAGGCCGGATTCGTTATCGCGAGGACGTGGTGGACGGTCTTGAGAACGCTCCGGCCGCCTTCATCGGCTTACTCGAGGGACGGAACTTCGGCAAACTGCTGGTGCGGCTGCCATAATTCGCCGGCGGTCTACAGATTCCTTTCCGTCCTGTCGATAGACCAGTGTGTGCGAACTGCCTCTCCTGCCTTCCAAAAAACTGCCTACTGGAAAAGAGGAACGGGGAAAAAAACTGGAGACGCCGGAAAGGTCCATCTTGACTCAGCTCAATGCCCCACCGGAGGCCTCGCCGGCCACGCGGCACGCGGAAATCGGAGATGCCATACGCGCTGCCACCCGCGAAGTCTTCTCGACCATGGTCGGGCTCGACGCATTGCCGGGTGAGACGGTCGTAACTCGTTCTTCGGCCGGGCTTGGGCTATCTCGCCACTATCCCGGTGTGATGGCGATTCTTGGTCTGACCGGAGAATGGTCCGGGTCGGGGCAGTTTAGCTGTGCCCCGGAGTTGGCCTGCCGAATCGCCGGACAGATGCTCCTGAGCGACTATCCCGCCGTGAACGAGGAGGTTCTGGACGTCGTGTCCGAAGTCGCCAACATGATCATCGGAAATATCAAAAATACCCTGGAACTGCGCCTTGGTCCCATGGGACTGAGCACCCCCACGGTTGTGTCCGGCAGCGACTTCGATGCGCGGATCGCGGGAAATCCGGAACGGGTGGCGGTTCCGTTTCAGTGCGGCGGGGATTCCATGACGGTACAGGTGGTGCTTGCCCGAACGGCTACGTCAGGCCGGGCGAAAGCTCGCCGTTCCACAACGCAGGTCACCGTGCCGGCCCGGACGGCGTAAAGGTCTCTGGAGAGATTTTCCATGCCACGACGAAGACCCTACGCGGAACTGCCCGGCGTCGAACTCTCCACAAGCCAGGGCTTTCCTGCTGAGAACAATTCTGAGCAGCTGAAGGAACTGAACACGCTGCTTTCCAGGGAACCGCCTGCATCCTCCCCGAACCAGGCAGGCTTGAACGACGAAGCCGCCGCCCGGTACCGCACCGAAATCACTATTCTTACCGGACTGATTCAACGTTATCGTCTGACGGCGGATCCGGGGGGACTGGATTTATGCAGCTATGCATCGAAAAAATTGGCCAAAGCCTCCGTGGCTCTCGACCGCGGAGACGGCGAAGGGTGCTGGTTCCACATCTTTGGCGCCGCCACTCTCTGCAGATCGTTTGGCGTCTATCCGGAAGAAGCGGAGCGAGCGCTGCATCGCCTCGACCTGCTGCTCTGAACCGGCATGTCGTTTTCAAGGTGCGGGTGGCTATTCCGGCGTGGCTATTCCGGCGTGGTTATTCCGGCGTGGTTATTCCGGCGTGGTTATTCCGGCGTGGCTATGCCGTCTTCATCAGCCGCGCGGCGTTGTCGTAAAGAATGCTTCGCTCCACGGTCTTATCGGACGCGAGCCGCCGGATCGCCGCCAGCATCTTTCCGCCGGAACACTTTTCGCTGCCCCCGTCCCGATCGTTGCAGTCGGTGCCGAACATCAGCTTCGTCCGGTGGCGAAGCAGAAAACCGCGCGCATGCTCCTCGTCGCGCAACAGAGCGTTCAGTCCCGAACCAGCCGACATGTCGCCGTACATATTCGGGTAGTCGGCCAGCAGACCATCCGTATACCCTCCGGCGGCGACCTTCCCGGTCGGGTACATCACGGACTGCGTATGATTCCGGTCGATATTTCCCCACCAGGTCTGCGCGTGCCCGATAAACGCCACCTCGGGGAAACGTTCCAGAACCTTATGGAATCGGGTGAAATTCAGGTTGTAATGCTCATACTCGAAATGCAGCAGCACGGGAACCGAGTATTCGCGGGCGATGCCGGCGATCAGATCGATGGACTTCGAGTCCGCCTCGACCGCAAACTTCTGTTCCCCGATGCCTTTCGCGCCCATTCCCAGATACTTCCGAATCACGGGCTCGGTTTCGGCGATGTCCGGCAGTTCGTTGGCAAAGAAGACAAACTCGCCCGGATTCGAGTGCGCCAGCACCACCACGGAATCGTTGCCGCCCGCCTGCACCGCCAGACCATATCGGGAGCCTGCAGGCAGCAACACCGTTTTCGTCACGCCCAAAGCGCGCTGGTGCCGCAGCAGTTCCGCATCGCTCCGCCCGGCGTAATTCGTGTGCTGATGAATGTCGATAACCGGTTCGGTGGCCGGGACCGTTTGCGCTCCGGCCGCAAGCGGCGCCATGACAGCGCTCAGAAAATGACGTCGGTTCACAGCATCCAGATTACTTCCGGGCCTGCAATCTCCCGATGTGGCTTCTGATCTTGGGACGCGGTTTCTGATAAAATGCCGCTGTTGTTTACGCCGGACCGCGCCGCGATTGCGCTGTCCCGACGTTCAGGGGGACCATGAAATCTGTCAACCGAGCATCCTCTCTGCTGCTGTTTTGCGCCCTGTCAGCCTGCGCACAATTCGACGCCGGCCAGATCGCGGGCTTCATCAAAGACACCAGCGGCGCCAACATCCCCGGGGCCACGGTCACCGCGACCAATCAGGGCAGCCAGGAGGCGCATAAGGCCACCAGCAATCAGGAAGGCTACTACAGCTTCCCCCAGCTCTTCGTGGGTCGTTACGATGTCTCTGTCGAAGCGTCCGGCTTCAAGAAGTATTCCCGAACCGGCGTGATCGTGGATGCCCAATCGAAGGTTGCGGTGGATATCGAACTTACTGTCGGTGCTATTTCCGAACAGATCACCGTCGAGTCCTCCGCGGCGCAGGTACAGACCGACTCCGCCTCGGTGGGAAGTCTGGTGGACGACAAACAGATTCAGAATCTTACTCTGAACGGCCGAAACCCCGTCTATCTCGCGGCGCTCACGCCCGGCGTAGTCAGCGGCGCCGGTATCGGCACCTTCGACCCCGACAGCGTCAGTAACGGCGGCTTCAATATCAACGGCGGCCGCGCGGACGAGTACGTCGTGATGGTGGACGGCGCGGTGGCGACGCGCACCCGTTCGTCAGGCTCCATGCTGGGCGCGCTCGACGTGGATACCGTTCAGGAAGTGCAGGTGATCACGTCCAGTTACTCAGCGGAATACGGGCGTTCCTCGGCGGGCCAGATTCGCTTCGTCACCAAAAGTGGCACCCGCAGTCTGCACGGCGACATGGTCGAAAACTTCCGGAACTCGGCGCTCGACGCCAACTCCTGGACCCGCAACCACAGCCCGCTGACGCAGATATCGAGCGGCGCTGCGCCCTATCGCTTCAACCAGTACGGATACGACATCGGGGGGCCGGTCTTTATCCCCAAACACTTCAACAGCAACCGGAATAAACTGTTCTTCTTCTGGGCGGAAGAGTGGACCAAACGGCGGTATGAAACGACGAACACTGGCGTTGTCCCCAGCCTGGCGATGCGCAACGGCAACTTCAGCGAACTGCTGGATCCCACCAACAAGTTCTTCGGCAAGACTCGAATCATCACCGATCCGACCATCGGCGCCGCTTTTTCCGGCAACGTCATTCCGGTCTCCCGGATCAGCCGGAACGGACAGGCGCTGCTGAATATCTATCCGACGCCGGTGCCGGGCTTCTCGCAGGGCGCCTCGAACTGGATCGGCACCAAGTCCACCCACTCCGACCTGAGAAAAGACACGTTCAAAGTCGATTATCTGATCAGCGACACCGAGCATCTTTCGGTGCGCGGCAACTACACTCCCTGGCACTTCAATTCGCCCTTCGAAGATACGTTCGGACGCATGGAAGAGGTCTGGTCGCGGCCCAACCGCATCGGCGCGGTGAGCCTCATCAGCACCTTCTCCCCGACCCTGGTCAATGAAGCAAACTTCTCGGCCAATTCCGACGGAAAGGGCGACATCCAGTTCGGGAGTTACTGCACGGCTTGTCTGCGCAGCACCTACGGGGTCAATTATGCGCTGCTGTATCCGGGCACCAAGATCGCTCCCGAAAAGCTGCCGAGCCTGCGCATCCAGAGCCTCACGACGCTGGACGCCGGTCCTTATCCGGGTTCATGGGCTGGTTTCGTCTATGGTTTCAGCGATAACCTGACCAAGATCGCCGGCACCCACACGATGAAATTCGGCGCTTATCTGGAACATTCCGGGCAAAACGATTTCATTCAGGGCACCACGGCCGGGCCCGGCACTACCGTCAATCAGAACGGCGATTTTACGTTCAACGATTCCGGTAACCCCGCCACCACAGGCCTCGGCATCGCCAATGCGATTCTCGGCAACTTCGACACCTATTCCGAATTCGGCGCGAAGGCCTACACGCCCTACGTCTCCACTTCCCTGGATCTCTTCGCGCAGGACAGCTGGAAGGTCACTCCGAAGCTGACCGTTGAATTCGGAATCCGCTGGTCCCTCTGGCCGCAGTGGAAGAGTAAGTGGGGCAATCTCTCCGAGTTCCTGCCGCAGTATTACAACAAAGCCACTGCGCCCGTGGTCGATCCGAAAGGCGGCTTCATTGTGAGCGGTGACCAGTACGACGGTATCGTGCTGCCGGGCAACGGACCGCCCGATGCCGCGGCAGGCCGCATTCCGGCGCTGCAGTCCGGCCTCTACAAGAACCTCTATCACGGTCTGCCGGATGGTCTTTCACCGACCCACTACAACATTTTCCAGCCGCGTGCGGGCATCGCCTACGCGTTTTCGCCCAAAACCGTGCTCCGTGCCGGCGGCGGCTCTTTTGCGAACCGCACCGCGATCAACCGCGACACCGCTCTCGGCGGCAACGCTCCCTTCCAGTTGCAGTCTTCGGTCGTTAACGGCCTGGTCGACACGCCCGGCGGCGCCACGCCCCGTTCCTTCCCGTTCACGCAAACCATTCAGGACCCCGTTTTCAAGATTCCGACCGCGTGGGAATGGAACGCATCGTTCCAGCGGGAAATCGGCTTCGGCACCACCGTTCAGGTTGGTTATGTGGGCCGGCGCGGTCTGCACAACCAGCGGAAACGGAACATCAATCAGTTGGTTGCCGGGACGCTCCAGGCGAATCCCGGAATCAATGCGAACGCCCTCCGTCCCTACCTCGGGATGGGCGTGATCGGCATTTCCGAAAACGCCGGAAGTTCCCGCTATGACGGGTTGCAGGTGAGCATCCAGCACCGCTATTCGGCGGGACTGCAGGTCGGCCTTGCCTATACGTTGTCGCGCTCTCTCGACGACGGTTCCAGCCTCACGGACGTTTTGCCGAACGCCTACAGCGCCGCCGGTTACTACGGGCCGTCGGATTTCGACCGGAAACACGTGCTGGTGGCGAACTATTCCTACAGCCTGCCGTTCTTCCGGAACACCGGCAACCGCATTCTGCAGCAGATACTGGGCGGCTGGGAGCTTTCCGGCATCGTGCAGGCTCAGTCCGGCGTGCCGCTGTCGGTTCGGACCAGCGCCGACCTGGCGGGCGTCGGGACCGGCAGCGGCAACCAGTTCTGGAATCTGACGGGCGACAGTTCCATTGCTGTGACCGACTTCACCAACTCGGCCGTCTTCTTCAACAAGGCCGCCTTCACGCAGCCCGCTCCCGGAACCTTCGGCGTGCAGCCGAGGAACAGCTTGCGGGGACCCGGCTATTGGGCATGGGACTCCGGTCTCCGCAAGAACTTGAAGATCTTCGAGGCCCAGCATCTGCAGTTTCGGTACGACCTGTTCGACATCCTGAACCACCCGAACTGGTCCAACCCGGTCACCGATCCGACCAGCGGTTCATTCGGAACCGTGACCAGTAAAACGACCGATGCCCGCAACATGCAGCTGTCGTTGAAATATGTATTCTGATCGGCTTCGCGCAGGTCAGACCAGATCGACGATCGACACTTCCGGACGGCAGAACGCCCGGACGTGTCTCGGCGAACCGATCCCCCGCGTGATGAACAACTGGCGATCCTGCCACTCGTAAAGACCGGCGACAAATCGCTTGTCCTGCACCGGAATCCACCACGGTGGCACGCCGGGTACACAGACCTGTCCGCCATGTGTGTGACCGCTGAGCATCAGATCCCATTTCCAGGAAAGCAGCGGATCTTTCCCGTCCGGGTTGTGGCACAGAACCAGCGTGGTCGCGGCAGGCGAAACGCCCGCGAAAGCCTTTTCCGGGAAGAACTCGCCTTGCCAGAGATCCGCGACGCCGACCACGGTAAGATCGCCCACCACAGCGTTCTCATTGTGAAGCAGGCGCACTCCGGACCTTCTCACCAGATCCTGCAGGGTCGCCGACGAAGTAACCCGGCCCCGAGCGGTTCTTACGGAACTGTAGTCGTGATTACCGAGCACCGCGAACGTTGGCGCGGTATCCCTCGCCCGCCGCAGCAGACGATCCAGACCTTTCTTATCGAACCCCCACGGGCTGCTCACAAAATCTCCCGTAAGACCGATCAGATCGGGTTTTTGCGCAAGACCGGCGTCGAAACTGGTTTCAAGATCTTCCGCCCTCATCCCGTCGGACATATGAATGTCCGAGACATGCAGGATCCGGAGCTTCCTTGCGCCCGGAATCCGGACGGACGTATGAGTCAGCTCGAACCAGGCAGGCTCTACCGTCCCGGACCAGATAGCCGAACTCGTCAGCGGGACAGCGGAAATGGACAGGAATTCGCGACGATCCATCTACTTCCACAGTGTACTCTACGCCGCAAAGCAGTCAAGTGATACACCCGAAAGTATCTGGTTGTTATGGCGCACTCGTGGCCCGGGATAACCGGACCACGTGCTCCTCAATAGCGCGACCTCTGTTGGCGGAACGATACCGATTTACGCGGCGGCAGAGTTCTGTTTGAGCCACTCGCCCCAGGCGGACTTCTCCAGCAGGATCCCCTTGCGGGAGTACCGCAAATAGCCCTGGCGCCGGAACTGGTTCATGTGATGGGTAATGATCTCGCGCGACGTGCCGACATACTGCGCCAGAAACTCATGCGTAAGCGGCAGCATCCGCGTGGAGCCGTCTTCCGCCTGTTCACCCAGACGATCGGAGAGACGAATCAGGCTTCTTGCCAGCCGCCGCGGAATCGTATCGGTCGAGAAGCTTTCAATGCGGCTCCCGAAATCCATCGAGCGCTGCACCAGCAACTGCAGTAACGCGATACCCAGCTTCGGACGTCGCGTGACGATGTCCTCGATCTCGGAGATCTCCCATGCCATCACCTTCACGGGTTCAAGCGCCATCGCGGTTTCCGAATAACTGTGCCCGGGTAAAAATGCGCCTTCCCCGAAGAACTCGTCCGCCTGATAAATATCGATAACTACCTGCTGACCTTCGGGTGTGCCGCGTGATACTTTCACTCGTCCGTCTACCACCAGGAACAAAGTATGCCGGGGTTCTTCCGAGTTATAAATGATTTCGTTTCTCCGGTATTCCGATATTCTCCCGCATGGTAGGTGAGCAAGCGGGTCTTCCAACTGAGATTTCTGCAGCGCCGGACTGGAACCTGTGTTTTGATACAGCATCAATTTACCTCGTACGTTAGAGGAAGTACCAACACTCCTGTTTCGCTACTCAGGTCTTTGACTCAGCGAAAATGTCACTCAACGGTCATAAGAAAGAAAGAGAAGTTACTTTTATTTGAACTCGTGCTTACACTTTCTATATAGTCGCGCTGGCCCGCAAGGGTCAGCGCGACCTGATTGTATCTCACGGCACTAAGTCGGGAGCTTTCGATTCCACACTCTTCCGTTACGCGCAATATCCAGGAAGCCGGCTATGTCTTTGGACGCCGCCAACTCACTTACCCCGGCCAAACCGGTGATATGCGTCCTTTCCGAGAGAGTCGGAACGCCCGCGACGCCGATCGCTTTCAGATGGCGGCAGGCATCCATCAGAAACGAAACGGCGTCGGGATTGGCCGTCAAAGCCTTGTCTCCGTCCGCTCCGGCCAGTACCACTACCGCGTCGAACAGGACGGAAGGAGAACCGCTCAGGGCCATCTCGGCCGCATGCTTCGTTCCGGTGGAATCGGTCGCTCCGCCCACCTTCGGCGCGATGATGGCCGCCTTCGCCCCTTCATTCCCGATTGCCGCCGTCAGCGTGCTCATCAGTTTCCCGTCGAAGCCGGGGGCGATGAGAATACCGATTTTGCGGCCCTTCAGCGTCGGCTCATATTTCCCGTAGAGTCGAAGCGCGGGACTCGGTTCCAGTTCCACCGGCGGCGCGGCGGGCGTTATCGTCTCGGCTTCACCAGCCATGCCAAGTTCATCGGCCACCAGGGCGCCGAGTTTCTCGTCGATGAGATGCAGGTGACCCAGGATCTTCCTCCGGATCTCCGGCATCTCCACCTTGCTCAGCTCAAACGTAATGGCCTCGCCGATATGTTGCTGTTCCTGTGGCGTCACCGACCGGTAGAACATCCGGGCCTGCGAATAATGGTCGTTGAACGAAGCGGCGCGCAGCCGGACTTTCGCGCCTTCCACCGGCACGGGAGCCGTATGAAAACCCGCCGCCGGAGATTCCCGCGGGCCCTTCGGCTCGATGCTGTTCGGCTCATAGTTCGCGCGCCCTTTCGGCACCAGCATCTGCATGTGTCCGTCCCGCTGCATATTCGCGAAGGGGCATTGCGGCCGGTTGATCGGCAGTTCGTGTAAGTTCGGAGAACCGAGGCGGCTGAGTTGCGTGTCGAGATAAGAGAAGAGC